>Ga0265297_10004303_pt1 | contig 23533 bp, 21 predicted proteins | sample Munlanlwell13791_FD_192502 | JGI IMG/M metagenome (GOLD analysis project Ga0265297, IMG submission 192502) | Leachate microbial communities from a municipal landfill in Southern Ontario, Canada - Leachate well 137-91 | ecosystem: Engineered > Solid waste > Landfill > Unclassified | place... | reverse complement strand
CAATGCCTGAATAAAGTATTGTTGCTCCGATTGCCAACAATTGAATCCAAAGTTGGTGGAAATTACCGTAAGCTGCACCACTGTATGCCGATTGAATGGCAGGTGTTGCTAATACACCGGTTAAAATAGCACCCAATATACCACCGATACCGTGTACGCCGAAAGCATCCAGTGAATCGTCGTATCCTAATTTTGGTTTTACATAAGCAACCATAGCAAAACAGACTAATGAGACTGCAACTCCGATAATTAATGCTCCTGTAACTCCCACAAAACCGGCAGCCGGAGTAATAGCGACCAAACCGGCAACTGCACCGGTACTAATACCTACTACGGTCGGACGTTTGTCGATAAACCAGTCTAATAATGCCCAGGTAAGTGCTGCAGCCGCTGCTGCAATGTGAGTTACCATTAAGGCGCTGGCGGCCAGACCATCGGCAGCTAATCCACTTCCGGCATTAAACCCAAACCAACCAACCCATAATAATCCGGCTCCCATTACTACATAGGTAATATTGTGGGCAGGTATTGCATGACCTTTGTAGTCACGTCGTTTCCCGAGCATGATGGCTGTGACAATTGCTGCAACTCCCGCATTAATATGAACCACCGTACCACCGGCAAAATCAAGGGCACCTAATTTAAACAACCAACCATCACCCGACCAAACCCAGTGTGCAATTGGATTGTAAATCAGTATCGACCACAAAACGGTGAATATCAAAAATCCTTTGAAATTGATACGTTCTGCAAATGCTCCGATAATCAGCGCCGGAGTAATTACAGCAAACATTCCCTGGAACATGATAAACACAATATGGGGTATAGTCCCAATGGAAGTTCCGTCGGCGGCTAATTGTGAATGTGATATGAAATAAGGACTTAAATCCGAGATATTTATATTGTTTAGAAATGCCCAATGGAAGCCGCCGATAAAAGGTTTAAGTACTTCGATTGAATTTGACCCGAATGCATTACTATAACCAGTTATCACCCATTCGATACTGATAACCGCAACGAGAATAAAGACTTGCATAAAAACGTTCAATACATTTTTACGACGAACTAAGCCGCCGTAAAACAACGCCAACCCCGGAATCGACATCAACAATACAAATGCGGTAGCAACTATCATCCATGCAGTATCTCCTGCGTTGATAGTTGGAGCAACAAAGGCTGTGGTTTGAGCCGATAAGGTGGAAATAGATAAGGCCAGAAGGCTAATGGTAAATAGGATCTGTTTTTTCATATTCTGTTTTTTTTTCTTTTAAATAATTATTTATTGAACAAAGCATCCGGACCTGACTCTTTAGTTCTGATTCGGAAAGTTTCTTCAATGTCGTATATAAACACTTTACCATCACCCGTTTCTCCCGACCATGCAGAGTTTAAGATTGCATTGACCGTTTTTTCGAGATTTATATCGCGAACAACTATGGAAAGCATTCGGCGATGAATGTAATTTGACTGAAATACCTGTCCTCTTACTACCTGATCTTCAGTTGATTTTCCCAATCCGGTAATGTCCCAGTACGAAAACCATTCGATGCCGGCATCGTACAATGCATCTTTTACATCTTCGAATTTCGATTTGCGGATAATTGCTTCAATTTTCTTCATGTTTCTTGTTTTATTTAGTTGTATATTTATTCGTTAAATGTATGAGCGATTGAATTACTTTGTATTAAGACAATAATTTAATCGGAAAAATCTTATTTTTTCTTCGAGTGCAAAAGTACATAAATTTTTCAAACGATACTAGCAAAAAGGCAATAATAAATCATAAAAAGTTACATTAAGGTATTAAATAACAACTTATGGTGACATAAATGTAGAATATGCTCAATAATATTGACAAAAGATTTGTATTTTATGAGTTGGAAGGAATTGACAAATATATTTTTAAAACCAGGACTATAATGATAAAATGAAACAGACTGACCATTTTTTCCTAATAAACTTCCTCACTATAGTGTATTTCACTAATTATGATCCATTCAACGGGTGTCTGTGATTTATAAATCTATAGCAAAAGGCATAAAAAAAATAAGCAGGCCATTTCTCACGAAATAGCCTGCCCGAAACAATAAAACTAAAAAACACACGATCAGTTGTAAGTATTTTCATCGTGTATATGATTAACTAATTTGCTTATTATTAGATAACCGGCAAATAAATATCTAAATATATTTCAATTTTAATTTGGGAATCATTAAAAGGATGGTGGAATTCGCCTTGAGTAATTAACAGTGCTCACGAGATAATAAATACTTCAAGAACAATTCCACCAATAATGTCACTTGTAATTCTATGATAATTAATTATCTTGATAAGGGAGTTTCAGAGTTTTTGTCCATTTTGATACCTGCATAACCTTCAGTTCCCATTTCCGGAACATCAAGACCTTCAAGTTCATCTTTTGCACTTACTCTTAAACCACCAGTTACCAGGCTCGTTAGTTTAAATACAACATATCCAATGGCTGCAACATAAATGATGTTAGTTGCAACACCAATTAATTGAGCTAAGAACTGACTTGCATCGCCATAAAATAATCCTGTTATCGTTCCCTTAACACCATTCCAACCGTCACCATAAGTACCATCGGCAAATAATCCTAAAGCAATCATACCCCATGCGCCGTTTACCCCATGTACAGCTACCGCACCAACCGGATCATCAATTTTAAGTTTCTTTTCAATAAAGAATGCTGCTTCAATAACCAATACTCCGGAAATTAATCCGATAAGTGCAGCTGACTGAACATTTACAAAAGCACAAGGTGCCGTAATAGCCACTAAACCGGCTAGCATACCGTTGATCATCATCGAAGGATCCGGTTTTTTGGTTTTGAACCACCACATGTAAATCATGGAAGCAAAAGCTCCGGTTGCCGAAGCAATCATTGTATTCACTGCAATTACACTGATTCTTAAATCGCCACCGGCGAGAGTTGATCCAGGATTGAATCCAAACCATCCAAATGCGAGTATAAATGCTCCCACAACTGCCATTGGGATATTATGTCCGGGTATAGGGTTTGGTGAACCATCTTTGTTGTATTTTCCCAAACGTGGTCCAATCATTTTTGCTCCAACAAAAGCAAGAACACCACCTGTCATGTGAACTACCGAGGAACCTGCAAAATCGACAACGCCGTGACCAATCCCGAACATATTACCAAGTTGTGACAACCAACCACCTCCCCATACCCAGTTTCCATAGATTGGATAGATTAATGCACCTACAAGGATTCCATAAATTGCGAATGATGAGAATTTCCATCTTTCAGCCATTGATCCTGTTGGTATTGTGGCTGTTGTATCCATAAATACCATTTGGAAAAGGAATAATCCGAAGACGGCAACATCATATGTTCCTGTAAGGAAGAATCCTTTTGTTCCGAAAAGTCCAAATGTATGTCCGAATAAATTAATGGTAAATTCGTTGGCTAATCCTCCGAAACCACCTAAAGTTCCTAACGTTCCAACACCACCAAACATGATTGCAAAACCACTTATAAAGAATCCAATCATACCTAAAGCGTAAACCATCATGTTCATCGACATAGTGTGTGCAGCATTTTTGGCACGTGTTAAACCAGTTTCAACCATGGCAAACCCTGCTTGCATAAACATAACGAGGAACCCGGTAATTAACAACCAAACCATATTGATGGCTACTTTGTTGTGACCGGCTTGAGTAGCTACTTCATCCAATGTTGGTTGACCCGGCGTAGCTGCCGTAACATCACTGGCTGTTCCTGTGGTAACTCCACTCGGGTCTGCGGCTTTATCTGCATACACATAACTCGATACAGAAGCTGTTCCTAATATTAAAAATATTATCAATATATATTTTTTCATTTCCTTAATCTCCTATTTTAAAATGAGTAATTTTGTTTATTCTTTATTATACAATGAGGTATCACCTTTTTCATCATTTCTAATCCGATAGGATTCAATGATGTCAGAAATGAAAATTTTTCCATCACCAATAACTCCTGTTTTTGCCGCTTTTAATATTGCGTCAACGGTTTTCTGTACATTCACATCGCGTACAACTATGGTTAGCAACTGACGGGAAATAAAACTTGTGTCATAAACTGTTCCTCTATAAGAGTGTTCACCCTTTTCTACTTCGTTACCAACGCCGGTGGCATCCCAGTAAGAAAAGAAATCAATACCAACTTCGCGAAGAGCTTCTTTAACCTCATTGAATTTTGAGGTTCGAATAATTGCTTCAATTTTTTTCATTTTTTCATTTTTAAAATGATTAATAATGCTTTGAACTGTACCTGAAACTAAGTACTTAGTGTGTTGTTTATAATGTAATACCTGCTACGAAAAATGCGTTTTTAGCATAAGGGTTTGTTCCTAAAATTCCATAAACCGGTAAACTGAATTTGTCGGTAATGGCTATCGATTTGCTTACTTTAATGCCAACATTAGTCACTCCGGCACTTGTTGTAAGGTAGTTGTTGCTTTCACCTAACACACCCCCTGCAAATACTTTTACCAAAGGAGTAACCTGATATCCTAATTCGATATAAGTTGAAAGAGCTTGTTTAGTTGCATCGGACGGTTTTTTGTCTGCTCCTAAAAACATGGTGTTAACAGAAGCGCTTATTGGAAATTTTTCAGAACCCGTGTATGCCAGTGTAGCTTCAAAAATGTGATCGGTTCCGGTACCGTAATTAAAGTAACTGTTTGTAAAACCCCAGTTGTAATCGGTCACGGTTAATGCAAATGCACTAGAGAAAGCATAAGTTGCATAAAGGTCTACTTCTTTTACGTTACCTAAAAAACTGCTCGATGCCCATGAACCAATAGTAAATCCACCGGTGGTGAACGATACATAAGGCTGAATGTTTGGCGAACCCAAGGAAGGGTTTCCGATAACTGTTCTGTCTTGTGGTACCCCCCGCCAAACATAAGAACTAACGATGTCTGCTCCTGTAGCAAATTGTGCTTTTACGTTCATTGTTGCTAAAACTGCAATCGCGCAGATTGCTAAAACTCTCATTTTTTTCATACTTTTAAAATTTTAAATTATAAACTAATAAATAATTGATTTTTGGATTTCATATTGAAAGATATTAAACGGTAAGTTTGACATAAATTCAATTTATCGCTTTGTATTCTGTCATTATGTTTGTAATACGATGCAAAAATAATCACAATGATAGTAAAATACAATAAATGCTACCACAAAGTAAGAAGGATATTTGGGCTAATTACAATATGGTAGTAAAATTTGATTTTAGGTTTCAATATGTAATTATATTATTTGTATTTATAGATAAATGGTATTTAATATGGAAGTATTATTACTTAATTTCAGATAGACATCTGGTGTTTTGGACGAAAAATGTGTTAAATTTATGCTCTTGAACATAAAAAGAGCTTCTTCTTGAGGTTTTTTCTTCGGTTTTGGAAGGAGTTGGAATAATATTGCCGTTGTTTTTCAGTAATTTTTATCCTTTTTTTGAACAATAAAAGGTGATATTTCTATATAATAAGGTTACGAATGAGCAAAATGATCTTTTATTTGTCATGAACATATCATTTCGTAGAAAATTTAGCTACTTCGAACACCATACTACTTGCTGTAAGTTCCAAAGCATTTTTGTTCATTTAAGTTAACTGGTCAATAAATTTTTAAGCTTTATTTTTTCAGGGGTGGTGTAACTAAAAAATCCCTGTAAACTTTTCAGCTTACAGGGATTTTCATCTTTAATGTACTTCTACCTTCTTTTTGCTTCAATTATTCATTAAATTTCGGCTATGTTTCCTTTTCAATATCCTTGAATGATTCTCACGTCTTCTTTGATTTATACCGGAAATAAACCAGCAAGATCGATATTAAAATAATCATAATCAAATTGTTTTCAACTTTTTCACCACCGTTTCTTTAGAAACATAACCTTTATTTGACCAAGCAAGTTTCTTCCCTTTGTATATATATAATACCGGAAGTGCATCCACCTTTAACTCTTTTGCTAAGGCTTTATTGGCTTCTACATCGATACGTATAACTACCACTTTATCTTTCATTTCTTTCGAAATATCTTCCATATAAGGTTTCATTTTTTGACAAGGTACACACCAGTCAGCGTAAAAATCGACTAACACCAATTTGTTTGAATTTAATAAGCTACGGTATTGAGCCATAGTCATACCGGGAGATGCCGGTGCAGTAGTGGCATTGTCAGTTGTTTCAGGCAAATTGGCTGCTCTCCAGCGCATCATGCCACCTGCAAGATTATAGATTTCTTTGAATCCCATTGAACTTAATACATTCGTTGCATAGGTACTGCGTGATCCACTCAGACAATAAACAAATACAGCTTTATTTTTATCTAATTTAATTGCATTTTGCTGAAAATTATTACTGCTGATATCCATGTTTTTTGCATATTTGATGTGTCCTTGTGTGAATTCACCGGAAGTACGCACATCGATAATCTGAGAATTGGGTAACTGCTTCATTTTACCGGCAAACGAAGCAGCATCCAGATTTACCGGATTTACTGCATTAAGGTTGGCATTAAACGAAAGGACCACAAATAAACTGATAAAATAAAAAATCTTTTTCATACGATAATAATTGGTTTTAAATGGATGTATAGTAGCTCACATGTTAGTCCTCGATAGCTATCTGGACAATGTCTTTAGTGAACATTTTTTTAAATGCTCTTTTTATTCAGTTGATTTATTAAATATATTTGCTGCAAATATATTGACAAATGTTCATATGTACATGTATATACAATTACTTTTATACTTTTTATTGCTTTATTTTTGCCTTTTATGGCTCCTTAACGCTCTTTATATATCTGTGTTATTTGTAGTGTGTCACAGAATTGTGGCATACGGTGGTATTAATATGTAAAAATCCTTGCAAATACTTCTACTCGCAAGGATTATTCTTAAATTTATTAATCAGCACTTTATTTTTCCAACCGTTTCATGGCTTCAATGGTATTTTCGCGACTACCAAATGCTGAGAAGCGGACATATCCTTCGCCACTGGCACCAAAACCGGCTCCGGGTGTGGTAACGATATTTTTCTCTTTTAGCAGATAGTCGAAATACTCCCAACTTCCCATACCCACGGGAGCTTTAGCCCACACGTAAGGTGCATTCACTCCACCAAATATTGTATATCCGGCTTTCAACAGTCCTTCGCGTATAATGCGCGCATTTTCGGTATAAAAACCAATCAATGCTTTTACCTGCTTTTTACCTTCGGTGCTATAGGTGGCTTCTGCGGCCCGCTGTACAACATACGATGTGCCGTTAAATTTAGTGGTTTGACGGCGATTCCAAAGTTTATTCAACGAAACTTTTTCACCGTTAGCCGAATTTCCCATCAATTGCTTGGGTACGACTGTGTATCCGCAACGGGTTCCGGTAAAGCCGGCCGTTTTTGAAAAACTGCGGAATTCGATGGCAACATCTTTGGCACCTTCAATTTCGTATATACTGTGTGGAACGTTTTCTTCCGTAATAAATGCTTCGTAAGCAGCATCAAACAAAATTACAGCATCGTTGGCTCTGGCATATTCTACCCACACAGTTAGTTGTTCTTTGGTTAATGTTGTTCCGGTTGGATTGTTTGGATAACAGAGATAAACCAGGTCTACCTTTCCGGTAGGAAGTACCGGTACGAAATTGTTTTCCGAGTTACATTTCAGATAAACCAGATTGGTCCAGGCACCGGTCGCTGTTGGCTCACCTGCACGCCCACCCATGGCATTGGTGTCGACATAAACCGGATAACTGGGATCGGTAATGGCAACGCGATTATTCCTGTCGAAAATATCACCGATATTTCCGGTATCGCTTTTGGCACCATCACTTACAAATATTTCGTCGGCTTCAATATCAATCCCTTTCGATTTAAAATCATTTTCAACGATAGCTTCCCGCAGAAAAGCATATCCTTGCTCGGGACCATAACCTCTGAATGTTTCGGCATGACGTTGTTCGTCAGCTGCTTTAATCATCGCATCAACCGATGCATCGGGTAGGGGAAGGCTAACATCACCAATTCCCATTCGAATGATTGAAACATCCGGATTTTCTTCTTTATGTTGTGTTACCCGTTTGGCTATTTCCGAAAATAAATAGGTTGCCGGAATTTTGATAAAATTTTCATTAATCTGTGCCATAAATTTTATAGTTTATAGTTTATAGTTTATAGTTTATAGTTTATAGTTTATAGTTTATAGTTTATAGTTTATAGTTTATAGTTTATAGTTTATAGTTTATAGTTTATAGTTTATAGTTTATAGTTTATAGTTGGTAGTCGGAGTTCAAACTATTGACTACCAACTATAAACTACTTACAAATTTTATATTTCGCCTTCAAAAACAGTAGTAGCACTACCTGTTAAGTATACATGATTATCTGCCTCTTTCCATTCAATGATCAGTTCACCTCCAATAAGCTCAACAGTAGTTTTTCGATTATTTACACCATTTAAAACTCCGGCAACAACCGATGCGCATGCTCCGGTTCCACAAGCCATTGTTTCGCCTGAGCCTCGTTCCCAAACCCGCATTTTAATTCGGTCTTTAGAGAGGACTTCAATAAATTCGGTGTTGGTACGACGTGGAAAAATGGCTGCATTTTCAATCACAGGACCAATTTTTGGTAAATCGAGTTGTTCAATCTGATTTGTATAGATTACTGCGTGCGGATTTCCCATCGAAACAGTGGTAATATTATAATGAATATCGGCATTAAACACAACCGCTTCATTAATTACATTTGTTTTTTGAATTGTCGTCGGAATCAGTTCGGCCTGAAGTATTGGTTCACCCATATCAACGGTAACTTTATCAACCTTATTCTCATCATTTATAAAAAGTTCTAATACTTTAATTCCGGCTAAAGTTTCGAGTGTAAGAGAAGTTTTTTTTGTCATACCTTTGTCGTAGACATATTTACCTATACAGCGTGAAGCATTTCCACACATTTCCGATTCCGATCCATCGGCATTGAACATGCGCATACGAAAATCACAGGTTGCGGAAGGCATAATAATTACCAATCCATCAGATCCGATTCCTTTGTGGCGATCGCTGTATTTAATTGAAAATTCAACGGGATTTTCGATATTTTCTTCAAAACCATTCACGTATATATAATCGTTGCCGGTACCATGCATCTTCGTGAATTTCATATTCTGTAATATTTTAGGATGTAGTATTGTTAATTAATTATTGCAAAATTAGTTATAAACCGGCGATTGTAAATTTTGTGCCGTTATTCGTTTTTAGAAAAAATGCAATATTTACAAAATGACACAAATTATTTAGTTATGGTGCTGATTTGTATGTAAACTGAGTATAATTGTGTCGGATCGAAACTATTCTTATGCCCTTTGATGTTGTAATTCTTGCTTAAAGTGTTTTTTACATTCAAACATTATCAGTTCCCTGACAAGTGATTTCAAAAGTACACAAATATAGAGGTATTTGAAAAAAAATAAAGTGAAATTTTAAATGACCCGCACTAATATTGGCATCAGAATTATAGTGAATCTCAAATGCAATGGCCTTTTCAACCCTTTTTTTGTAATCATACGACTGAAATTTCTTTTTGTAAATTCGATTCGAATAAAAAAAAAGTTGTATTTTTACAACCGAAATAAAAACGAATAAACATGATTTATAAATTCACATTACTATCCGATGAGGTAGATGATTTTGTCCGGGTAATTACGATTGATTCCGAAGCAAAATTTATTGATTTGCATAATGCGATTCTCGATTCAGTGAATTACGAGAAGAATCAGATGACTACTTTTTTCATATGTTCGGATAACTGGGAAAAAGGGCAGGAAGTAACGCTGGTTGAGATGGAATCGAGTTCGGAATACGATAATTTAGTTATGGATAGTACCGTATTGGAAGAATTACTGGTGGACGAAGGTCAAAAATTACTTTATGTTTTTGATATGATGTCCGATAGGGTTTTCTTTATGGAGTTGACTGAAATTATTCCACTCAAAAATCAGAAAGCCGCTAAGTGTATAACTAGCAGTGGAGAAGCTCCTATCCAGATTATTGCAGATGAAGGAGTGGCCGTTGTACCGAAAACAGCACTTGACGAAAACTTTTACGGTGACGAAGAATTCGACATGGAAGAATTGGACGAAGAAGGTTTCGGGGAAATGAATTTTGATGACAGCAGTCTTTTTTCTGAAGATCCGAAATTCTAATTTCCACCAAAATAGATTGAAAGACAGAAAATGAACATGTTTTATTTTCTGTCTTTTTTGTTGTAAATTATTTTTTACTAATTTCACGGAATAAATGGATCAACCGGACTTTCATCTTTTATCTCACAACTTTCAACCCGATAAACCGACTTTAGTAGTCGTTCTCGGGCCGACAGGTGTTGGTAAAACCAATATCAGCCTTCGTCTGGCTGAGCATTTTGGTTGTCCCATAGTTTCGTCAGATTCCCGCCAGTTTTACAAAGAGTTGAAAATTGGAACCGCTGCTCCGACTGAAGAACAGTTAAGCAGAGTAAAACATTATTTTATTGGTTCGCATTCCATTTTCGACGAATATAATGCCGGACAGTACGAACAGGATGCTATTCAATTGTTGGATGAATTGTTCAATAACAGTAAAGTAGTCTTATTGGTGGGCGGTTCTATGATGTATATCGATGCATTGTGCAACGGAATGGATAATATTCCTTCAGTCGATGCTGAAACACGTTCTTTCTGGCAACAACAATTTGCTGATTTTGGTCTTGAATTTATTCAAAATGAATTAAAAAGGCTCGATCCGCTGCATTACGATCAGGTAGATATACAAAATCCGAAACGAATTATTCATGCATTGGAAATTTGCAGCATGACGGGAAAACCCTATTCCGATTTCCGAACCGGTGAACGTAAGCAACGCAATTTCAATATTTTGAAGATTGGGCTTAACCGTCCCCGCCCGGAATTATACGAGCGAATCAATCAGCGTGTTGAAGAAATGATGGACGCCGGATTGTTACAGGAAGCGGAACAGTTTTATCCTTTCAAAAAACTGAATACCCTGAATACGGTGGGCTATAAAGAGATTTTCGAATATCTGGATGGAAACCGGACCTTTGATTTTGCCGTGAATATGATAAAGCAGGATTCCCGGAGATACGCTAAACGTCAGTTAACCTGGTTTAACCGTGATAAGGAAATTCACTGGTATCATCCGGAAGAAGAAGCAAAAATTTTAGATTTTGTCAATGAAATGCTGACAACATAAAGATAGCTATAGAAACTTTATTGTTATATTTTTCCCGATCAATACATCAAACTAGAATTCTATGAAAATATCTCCAATCTTTTCACTTAAACCCTTTAATACCTTTGGCATTGATGCCAAAGCCGATTATTTTATCGAATATGATTCGGTTGAAGATTTGCAGGAGTTACTGAAACTGGATCTTGTAAAATCAAACCGTATGCTTGTAATAGGAGGAGGCAGCAATTTGCTGTTTTTGAATGATTTTAAAGGTGTTGTGATTCATTCCGCTATTAATTCAAAACCGGTGTCCGAAGATACCAAACACATCTATTTGGAAGCAGGTTCAGGAATAGTTTGGGATGAGTTGGTGGCCTATGTGGTGGAACACGGTTGGGGAGGAGTGGAGAACCTGTCGCTTATTCCGGGTGAAGTAGGAGCAGCGGCCGTGCAAAATATCGGGGCATATGGTGTGGAAGTGAAGGATGTAATACTGTCAGTGAGTACCCTGGAAATTGAAACGGGTCTTGTCCGTATTTTCCCAATCGATGAGTGCAGGTACGGTTATCGTGATAGTATTTTTAAAAGTGAACTGAAAGGAAAATACATTATTACTTCCGTTTTATTCAGGTTTGAAAGGCAACCGGTTTATAATTTAAGTTATCAACACCTGGAGGAGGAAGTCTTAAAAAACGGAGAAATAGACCTTCCGATAATTCGAAAAACGATTATTGCTATCCGTGAAAGCAAATTACCCGATCCGAAGATAACCGGAAATGCCGGCAGCTTTTTTATGAATCCGGTAATTTCAAAAGCCCGTTTCAATTTGCTTCTGGATAAATTTCCATCGATTCCCCATTATTTTGTATCCGATACCGAAGAAAAAGTTCCGGCTGGATGGTTGATTGAGCAATGCGGGTGGAAAGGTAAACAACTTGGAAATGCAGCTGTTCACCATAAACAGGCATTGGTATTGGTCAATACGGGAAATGCTACGGGCGCCGAAATAGTGTATTTAGCCAGTCAGATCCAGATTTCAGTAAAAGAAAAGTTTGGAATAGATTTAAAACCGGAAGTGAATTATATTTAAAACCCCGTACCAATCAAGGGCTAATGAATTATTTCTAATGTATATTCAGTTCATTCAATTCGCTTCGGTATTTGGCTGCGTTTACTTTGTGTTCAGCCCAGGTAACCGCAAATTTATGTTCTCCGTTTAAAGTTTCCGAAGCACACATATAAATATAGTTGTGATGGGCGTAATTCAAAACGGCATCAATGGCTGCCGGAGTTGCCACACGAATAGGTCCCGGAGGAAGTCCGATATTTTTATAGGTATTATAAGGTGAATCGGTTTTTAAGTGCCCCCGCAAAACCCGTTTGATACTGAAATCACCGAGTGCAAATTTCACCGTGGGATCAGCCTGAAGCGGCATCCCCGATTTCAGTCTGTTTATATATAAACCGGCCACCATGGGTCGGTCGGTTTTATTATTAGTTTCTTCTTCAACGATGGAAGCCAGCGTACTTACTTCCGTCTCGGTTAATGGTATTGCTGCCGCTTCTGCTTTCCGTTTATCATTCCAGAATTTATTGTATTCTTTGTCCATCCGGTTGAATAACTGACGGGCATTTGTGTTCCAGAAAACCTCGTAAGTGTCAGGGATAAACAGTGCGATAGAAGTGTTTGAATTTAAATTGTAAGCAGCCAAAAAGTCATTATCATTTAATAAACCGATGATACTTGCCGAATCGGCCATCAATTGTTTACCCAGACGTCCGGCTAATTGTTCTTTCGTACGGATGTTGTTGAAACTAAGTTTCACCGGTGTTTGGCGTCCGCTTCTTAATAATCTCAAAAGTTGAAAGTTATTCATTCCCTGTTTCAATTGATATCTTCCGGGACGAATCTTTGAACCATAATGTAACCAGCCGGATGCTTGTTTAAAGGTAGTGAAACTGAAAACACGGGCATCTTTTCCCAATAAATTGATAACATCGTTGAATGAACTACTGTCTGGAATGCAAAGAAATGCCTTTTCTTCAGAAACAGGCGAGATATTCGGTACAAATAGAATGAATGCGAAGTATATTAATATTGCAATAATAGCAATTCCAACCCATTTAAGTGCTTTGAGTAAGGTGTTTGACTGCATTTTCGATTTCTTTTTGGAGGACATAAATATCAACAATTAGTTGTTTCAAAAATAACGACAAAAGTACAAATTTGTTTTGAAATAAAATATTGATAAAGAATCGTCCGGTTTTTTAATTCAATTTTAAAAGCTAAGATACAGAATTTCAATTAATAAAAATATGAATTATAAGTTTTGAATTAAGAATTAATGAAACGGTTTTGATAATCGAAAACTCTTTTCTATCTTTGCAGCCGCTAAAGCGAAGTTTTTGGAAGTTTGGGTGAGTGGCTGAAACCACCAGTTTGCTAAACTGACGTACGGGCGACCGTACCACGAGTTCGAATCTCGTAGCTTCCGCATTAAGGTTTAGCCAAAAAGCGACGCCAAAATGACAAACCCTACAAAATCAACGTTTTGTAGGGTTTTTTCATCTTCCTATTAAATGTTGGAAAGTAGGAAATTATTTTCTTACAAATTTCTAATCTAGTTGCAGTGTATTTCTTCTGAAACTTTTACTGGATAGATGTTGTAACGAATTTTGATCGCAACCAAGTGATTGAAATTTAGATAAAAAAACTAGTAGTAATTTTGTCATATATTCTCATTATACAGCAAAGTATTCTTTTATCTATAAGATTGTGCTACTATTGTTGATTATGTAAGTAGTTGTACAATTGGACTAAATAGACTATTTTTGCATGAAATACTAATAAGTACACAACACAAAAAACTAATAAGTGTATGTTATGAAAAACTAATAACTGCACATCGCAGGAAACTAGTAACAATACATGATTGTGGTGGTGTAAATAAAGATGCTTAAATGCAAGGATATATTATGGCAACAATAAAAGAAAAATTAGCGGATTCTCTACAGGAATTACAGAGGTTTCAACATGTGAATAATCATACTGTTATTAAATCTTCGGAACTATCGAGGGTTCATTTAGTGCGACTGGTTGATAATGGCTTTCTTCAGGAAGTGATGAAAGGTTGGTATATTTCTTCGCGACCAGACAGTACGCCGGGAGATACGACCAATTGGTACACTTCGTTTTGGCAATTTATTTCTGTGTATGCTCAATCCCGGTTTGAAAATGACTGGTGTTTAACCGCTGAACAGTCTTTGGCATTGCATAGCGGTAATAGGACTGTTCCTTTACAAACTATTATTCGCTCCCCGAAAGGCACAAACAACGTCAGAAGTCTACTTCATAACACTAGCTTACTTGATATCAAAACCTCAATTGGAAGTCCAATAATCAAAGAAGTTCAATACGGGTTGAACCTATTTTCTTTAGCTGAAGCTTTGATTGAATGCAGTCCGGATTTTTTCAGGTTAGACAGTATTAGTGCCCGGACTTGTTTGTCGCTTCTTCCCGACGCATCCAATATACTAAGTATTTTACTTGAAAAAGGACAAACGACAAAAGCGGGCAGGCTCGCAGGAGCATTCCGCAATATAGGTAATGCAGCCATTGCGGATGAAATTATGAACACAATGAAAAGTATAGGTTATGTTGTTCGGGAAGAAGATCCGTTCACAGATATGACTACCATTGCTTATACACGGACTTCTTCTCCTTACGCAGTGAGATTAAAACTGATGTGGAATACCATGAGAGAGGTGGTATTGGCAAATTTCCCTAAGACAGCTAAAGTTTCTATAGATATTGAAACTTATATGAGGCATTTGGACGAACAATATAAACTGGATGCTTATCACTCGCTTTCTATAGAGGGCTATAAGGTAACCGACGATTTGATTGAGAAGGTAAGGAGTGGAAGTTGGGAGCCAGAAAAAAATACTTCTGACATGGAACAAAAGAATGCTATGGCTGCCAGAGGATATTGGCAGGCATTTCAAGCTGTAAAAGAAAGTATTGTAAAAATTATTGAGGATGGAAATGCAGGTGAGATTGCTGATGACGACCATAGAGCCTGGTATCGGGAACTATTTTCACCAAGCGTTGTGGCCGGTTTACTAAAGCCAGCAGACTTAGCAGGATATAGAACACAACAGGTTTATATCCGTGGTTCTATGCATACTCCTTTGAACCCAGATGCTGTAAGAGATGCCATGCCTGTTTTGTTTGACCTATTAAAGAATGAACCGGAAGCTTCCGTTCGTGCGGTGTTGGGACATTTCTTTTTTGTGTATATTCATCCTTATATGGACGGTAATGGACGTATTGCCCGTTTTTTAATGAATACGCAACTTATATCGGGTGGTTATGACTGGACAATTGTACCGGTTGAGAGACGGGCTGAATATTTGGCTGCTCTTGAAAAAGCAAGTGTTCAAGGAGATATTACGGATTTTACATTGTTTATTGCATCTTTGATACCTGATAAATCGAAAAAAGAGAATGTCAGGTAAATGGCACAAAATACTTAACGAAAAGGTGTCAGCTCCTTTGAACATGCCTCTTTGATTTGTTTATTAATAACGCTTGCTTCCGCATAAAGGTCTAGCCAAAAAGCGACACCAAAATAAAAAAAACTGCAAAATCAACGTTTTGTAGGGTTTTTTCATCGTGTTTTGGAACAATACCTTGACAGAAATATTAACGATTTTAAGCCAGAACTAGCTACCCATTTCAATTGCCTCTTGCTTTAGCAGGAGGCAATTGAAAGAAAAATAAAATGCTTAACTTTGTGGGCAAATAAATTCCATGCAATGACAGCTTTTTCTCCATATCTCATACTCAACAAACAACAACTCATTGACCAAATTAACCGATTGGCGGCTTCTCAGAATCCCTTTCTTTTTATAATTGATTACAAAGCCGAACAGGGATATGTTATAAAGCATGATGAATTGGATGACCGGTTTATACAGTTTCATACTGAAAATTATCCATCAACCGCTCAACTAATCAACCGCTCAATTCATCAACTCTTAACTTGGAATATCAACCCCATCTCATTAGAAAAATATCAACCAAAGTTCGACTACGTTGTAGATCAAATTCATAAAGGGAATTCATTTCTAACTAATCTCACGCAACCCACGGAATTAAGTACAAATCTTTCCTTGTTTGAATTATTCCAGCTTGGTTCGGCAAAATACAAACTTTGGCTCAACGGTCAGTTCACGGTGCTTTCGCCGGAAACCTTCGTACGAATTGAAGGTCGTACCATCTCTTCATTCCCGATGAAAGGAACCATTGATGCCACCATTCCCAATGCAGAAGAAATCCTGTTAAACGATCCCAAGGAAAAGGCTGAACATGCCACCATTGTCGATCTAATTCGGAATGATCTTAGTCTGGTGGCCAATCATGTGGAAGTTAAGCGCTACCGTTATGTGGAAAAACTGACTACCAACCGGCATGATTTATTGCAGGTAAGTTCGGAAATCTCAGGTCAACTACCGGAAAATTTTCATAAACGTCTGGGAGATATTTTGTTTGCTTTACTTCCGGCAGGTTCCATTAGCGGAGCACCCAAAAAGAAAACACTGGAAATAATCGAACAGGCAGAAGGTTATGAACGAGGCTTTTATACCGGTATCTTCGGTTATTTCGATGGTACTAATCTTGATTCGGCTGTTTTGATCCGGTTTATTGAACAACAAGACGAAAAAATTGTTTTTAAGAGCGGAGGTGGTATCACAGCCCAAAGTGATTTAGATAAAGAGTACGAAGAATTAATTCAGAAAGTATATGTGCCGGTTTTTTGAATCCATTAAACTTCAGGATGGCGTATTTTATCGACTGGAATTGCATCAGGAGCGTGTCAACAAAACATTCAAGACACATTTCCCGGATAAAAAACCGATTGATCTTGTGAAAAATATCTATCTATCTATTATTCCTCAAACAGGAATTTATAAATGTCGGATTGTTTATGATAGCTCTGTGCAATCTTTGGAATATACACCCTATGTCCGGCGGGAAATACGTTCGCTGAAATTAGTGGATACAGATATGGAAAGTAAAGCATACAAAATGGAAGACAGAACCGGATTGAATGCAGTTTTTGCTCAAAGAGGCAATTGTGACGATGTTTTATTGGTGAAAAATGGTTTGTTGACAGATACATCTTACTCCAATATTGCCTTGTATGATGGAGAACAATGGTTTACACCACGTGTTCCGTTGCTCTATGGTGTAAATCGTGCCGGTTTATTGACAGAAGGAAAAATAATTGAGAAAGATATCAAAACAGAAGAATTGATGAACTTTCAATCCCTTACGTTGTTTAATGCATTGATAGAGTTTGGAGATATAATACTTGATATATCCGTTATAAATCGATAAAAGTATTAATACCTCGCAATTTTTCTTCTTTTAATTTTGAATTGAAACAAAAATAATCAAAAAATTTTCACTTTGTATTTGCGTGTTTAAAAAATTGCTGTATCTTTGCAGCGCATTTAAGAAAACAATGAACAAAAATTATTTACATATCCTCCTACTCGGTATTATTATTCTCTTGCAAAACAAGTAGAAGTGAGTTTGGTATGTATGATAGTATACAATAGAAATAGATAAAGCCTTTCTCACTTCGGTGCGAAAGGCTTTTTTTTAGCCGTTGCACTCCGGAAAAAGAAAGATACGATTGGAAAATTTAATCGTAAATAATAAAAATGTAAATTAAACATTATGGACAGATTATTTGTATTTGACACAACATTACGTGATGGGGAGCAAGTTCCGGGCTGCCAGTTAAACACCATAGAAAAAATTCAGGTTGCGCGTGCGCTGGAAACCCTGGGAGTAGATGTAATTGAGGCAGGCTTCCCGATTTCGAGTCCGGGTGATTTCAACTCGGTGGTTGAAATTTCAAAAGCGGTTACCTGGCCTACCATATGTGCATTGACACGAGGAGTTCAGAAAGATATTGATGTGGCTGCAGAAGCATTGAAATATGCCAAAAACAAGCGTATTCATACCGGTATCGGTACTTCTGATTTTCATATCAAGCACAAATTTAATTCCAATCAGGAAGATATTCTTGAACGTGCTGTTGCAGCCGTAAAATACGCCAAAAAACAGGTGGAAGATGTGGAATTCTATTGTGAAGATGCCGGTCGTACCGATAATGTTTATTTAGCACGTGTGGTGGAAGCGGTTATCAAAGCAGGAGCCACTGTTGTAAATATTCCCGATACCACGGGATATTGTTTGCCATGGGAATTTGGTGAAAAAATTAAGTTCCTGATGGATAATGTGAAAGGAGTTCACAATGCAGTAATTTCCACCCATTGTCATAACGATTTGGGAATGGCAACTGCCAATACCATTTCCGGTGTATTGAATGGTGCCCGACAGGTAGAAGTTACCATGAATGGAATTGGTGAGCGTGCCGGAAATACTTCCCTGGAGGAAATTGCCATGATATTGAAGTGTCACAAAGGCTTGAATATTGAGACGCAGATCAATACGCAGAAGATTTATTCAACCAGCCGTTTGGTTTCTAGTTTAATGAATATGCCTGTTCAGGCTAATAAAGCGGTGGTTGGTCGTAACGCATTTGCACATTCTTCCGGCATTCATCAGGATGGCGTGTTGAAGAATCGCGAAAGTTATGAAATTATGGATCCGAAAGATGTTGGTATTGATGAGAATTCGATTGTTTTAACCGCTCGTAGTGGACGTGCAGCATTGAAACACCGTTTGAGTATATTAGGTGTTCAGGTTGAAGGTGAAAAACTGGATACTATTTACGATGGTTTTTTAAAACTGGCCGATAAGAAAAAAGACATTAATGATGATGATGTGTTATTACTGGCCGGAATGGAACGTACAGAACAACAACGTATCAAACTTGATTATTTACAGGTGACTTCCGGAGTGGGAGTTAAGGCTGTTGCCAGTATCGGATTGATAATTGCCAATGAAAAATTTGAAGCAGCCGCTTCAGGAAATGGCCCTGTTGATGCAGCTATCAGTGCATTGAAACAAATCATTAAACGCAACATGACTTTACAGGAATTCACTATTCAGGCAATCAATAAAGGAAGTGATGATATTGGAAAAGTTCATATGCAGGTTGAACACGAAGGAGCCATCTATTACGGCTTTGGAGCAAACACCGATATTGTGGCCGCTTCAGTCGAAGCGTATATTAATGCAATTAATAAAATTACCAAATAGAAGCCTTCCATATCTTCCCATGTTGACTTTGAGAATTTTAAAAAGGAATTATAAAAATAATTAATAATAAGAATAGGCTGACATTACATTCCCTTATAGGGAATTTATAAGCCGGAATTATTTAAATATGAAAACATTATTTGATAAAATCTGGGATGCTCATGTAGTATCCTCTGTTGAGAACGGTCCGACTCAATTGTACATCGACCGTCATTTCTGTCACGAAGTGACAAGTCCACAGGCTTTTAACGGACTTCGTGAACGTGGATTGAAAGTGTTTCGTCCTGAAAAAACGACGATGACTGCTGATCATAATACACCGACAATCGATCAGGATCAGCCGGTTAAAGATCCTGTATCAAGACATCAACTGGACACTTTCGCAAAAAATGCGACTGATTTCAATATGCCTTTGTATTATCCACTGGGTCACCAAAAGAATGGTGTGGTACATATTATCGGACCGGAAAACGGTTTTACTCAACCGGGTATGACCATTGTTTGTGGCGATAGTCATACTTCTACTCACGGAGCGTTCGGAGCTATAGCCTTCGGAATCGGTACAAGCGAAGTGGAAATGGTGTTGGCAACGCAGTGTGTATTGCAGACGCGTCCGAAAACCATGCAGATTACTTTCAACGGAAAGCTGGGGAAAGGTGTAACTGCTAAAGATCTGGCACTTTATATGATTTCTAAGCTGACAACCGGTGGTGCAACGGGTTATTTTGTGGAATATGCTGGTGAAGCTATCCGGAATATGTCGATGGAAGAGCGTATGACAGTTTGTAATCTGAGTATTGAAATGGGTGCCAGGGGAGGTATGATTGCTCCCGATGAAACTACTTTTTCCTATGTAAAGGGTCGTGAATTCGCTCCTAAAGGAGAAGATTGGGAAAAACAACTGGCTTACTGGAAAACATTGAAAACAGATGAAGGTGCCACTTTCGATAAAGAATTTGTATTTGAAGCATCCGACATTCAACCAATGATTACCTACGGAACGAATCCCGGAATGGGAATGGGTATTACCGATTCAATTCCAAATCTGGATGATGTGGATGAAGCCGGTCGAATCTCGTTTATTAATTCATTGAAATATATGGGTCTTGAACCGGGGAAAAAACTGGAAGGCAAAGAAATTGATTATGTATTTCTTGGAAGTTGTACCAACGGGCGCATTGAAGATTTTCGTGTGTTTGCCAATTATGTGAAAGGTAAAAAGAAAGCTGATCATGTTACTGCCTGGTTGGTTCCGGGAAGTTGGATGGTCGAAAAACAAATTAAAGAAGAAGGACTTTTTGATATTCTTACAGAGGCCGGATTCTCATTACGTCAACCGGGTTGTTCAGCTTGTCTGGCCATGAATGATGATAAAGTTCCTGCCGGTAAATATGCAGTATCAACATCGAACCGTAATTTCGAAGGCCGTCAGGGACCGGGCGCACGTACAATTCTTGCAGGTCCGCTTGTTGCTGCTGCTGCTGCAATTACAGGTAAAATAACAGATCCACGTAATTAATTTTTGAAAAAAAAAGAAAATGGAAAAATTTATAACATTAACTTCGACAGTAGTTCCACTTCCTATCGAAAATGTGGATACAGATCAAATTATACCGGCTCGTTTTTTAAAGGCAACGGATAAGTTGGGTTTTGGTAATAATCTTTTCGCCGATTGGCGTTACAATAAAGATGGCAGTACAAAATCTGATTTTGTATTGAATAACACTTTGTATAAGGGTGAAATTCTTGTTGCCGGAAAAAATTTCGGATCGGGTTCCAGCCGCGAACATGCCGCATGGGCAATAGCCGGTTACGGGTTTAAGGTAGTTGTTTCAAGCTTTTTTGCTGATATTTTCAGTAATAATGCCTTGAATAATGGTGTATTGACCGTGGTGGTTACTCCTGATTTTTTATCCGAGATTTTTACCAATGTAAATGCCGATCCTAAAACTTCGTTGACAGTTGATCTGCTAAATCAAAGTATCACGAATAATAAAACCGGAAGGTGGGAGAAATTTGAAATAAATCCTTACAAGAAGGAATGTTTGCTCAATGGTTTAGACGATATTGACTATTTGCTTAGCAAAAAGGCGCAGATAGAACAATACGAAAAAGCAAGATAATTTTATATGCCAATAAGCCGGTTCAACCTGAATTAGCTAATTGGCATATTTATTCATTAGTACAATTGACAATTATGATAGAAATAATGGATACAACACTTCGCGATGGTGAACAAACATCGGGAGTTTCTTTTGCACCGCAGGAAAAGCTAAGCATTGCACGGCTTTTGTTGGAAGAATTGCATGTTGATCGAATTGAAATTGCTTCGGCCCGTGTATCTGATGGTGAATTTGCTTCGGTAAGCCGTGTTGCTCAATGGGCTAAAAGTCATGGACATATTGATCAAATTGAGGTGCTTGGTTTCGTTGATGATCACTTGTCACTGGATTGGATCAAAAATTCCGGCTGTAAAGTCATTAATTTGTTGTTAAAAGGTTCGCTTAATCATTGTACGTATCAATTGAAGAAGACCCCGGAACAACATGTGAAGGATATCAAGCAGGTTCTTGCCAATGCGAAACAGATGGATATGACAGTGAATGTTTATTTGGAAGATTGGTCGAACGGAATGCGTGAATCGGAAGATTATGTATATTATATGGTTGATTCATTGAAAAATGAATCCATAAAACGATTTATGTTGCCCGATACACTGGGTATTTTAAATCCCGATGAAACCCGTCATTTTTGTGAGAAAATGATAACCAGGTATCCTGATTTGCATTTTGATTTTCATGCTCATAACGACTATGATCTGGCTGTAGCCAATGTCTTTGAAGCCGTGAAAGCCGGAGTTCATGGTGTTCATGTAACAATAAACGGACTGGGAGAACGCGCCGGTAACGCGCCTTTGTCGAGCGTTATCGCACTCTTCCATGATCATTTGAATTTAAAAACAAATCTTCAGGAAGATAAAATTAATTCGGTAAGTAAAGTAGTCGAAACTTATTCAGGAATTCGGATTCCTCCAAACAAGCCTGTTGTCGGCGATAATGTATTTACGCAGGTAGCAGGAATTCATGCTGATGGTGATAATAAGAAAAATCTGTATTACAATGACTTACTGCCGGAGAGATTTGGTCGTGAACGTCAGTATGCATTGGGTAAAACGTCGGGAAAAGCCAATATATTAAAGAATCTTCAGCAGCTTGGAATTGAACTTGATGACGAAATGACTCAGCGGGTTACTCAGCGGGTTATTGAATTAGGTGACAAAAAAGAAATGGTATCGATGGATGAACTTCCATATATTGTTTCGGATGTGTTGAAAAATCATCAGGAAGATCAGGATGTGAAAATATTGAATTATTCGTTATCTTTGACTTACGGACTTCGTCCAATGGCGACTGTAAAAATGGAAATAAACGGTGAAATATATGAGCAATCAGCATCAGGTGATGGTCAATATAATGCCGTTTCAAAAGCTATGTGGAAGATTTATCACAAATTAAACAAGCCAACACCAGAATTGTTGGATTATGTTGTTGTTATTCCACCGGGAGGTAAAACCGATGCTTTTGTTCAAACAATTATAACATGGAAATTTAATGAAAAGGTGTTCAAAACCAGAGGGTTGGACGGAGACCAGACAGTAGCAGCCATAAAAGCAACAATTAAAATGTTGAATATAATCAACGAATAATCAATTGTAACCTTTCTGACTGAGTAAATAGACTGCAACAGCAATATAAATTAAAAGAGATACCCCTATTACAATAATTTTCTTAAGGTAGCTACTTTTTGGCTGTGATGACATTGAATTTATGACTGCTGCAGTAATAATTGACATAACTCCTGCAATTGCAAATAATAAATAGATCATATTTCTGGCTATTTTGATTATAATTGTGCAAATATACGAAATAGTTGTTACAAGATTTAGAATTTAAAAAAAAAAAAATTAAAACCATGATAAAAAACGCTAAAAATGTAGATGAGACAGGTTTTTCACAACGAAATACCCAAAAGT
>Ga0265297_10004302_pt1 | contig 23548 bp, 16 predicted proteins | sample Munlanlwell13791_FD_192502 | JGI IMG/M metagenome (GOLD analysis project Ga0265297, IMG submission 192502) | Leachate microbial communities from a municipal landfill in Southern Ontario, Canada - Leachate well 137-91 | ecosystem: Engineered > Solid waste > Landfill > Unclassified | place... | reverse complement strand
CAGATGCAATTCCAGTTAATGGTAAGGTAATGAGTAAATGGCGTTTACGCCTTCGATTCCCACCATCGGCACCACGTACCATACGGTACATGGTAGACCAAATATGGTGGGAGAGAACCAACTAATGCCAGATATTTCTAAACGAATTTTTCATAAATTATTTAAACAATCGTTAAAAATCAAATGACTGATAATTTTCAACGATATTGTTTTGTACTTGGAGCGAATCCCTTATTATCCGTATCGGAAATCGTGAGTTTACTACCGAATTATAAAGTCGTTAGCTATTCAATGGAGATACTTTACGTTGAAGGTCAGGAAGTTAGTGAAGTAATTATCGATCAATTAGGTGGAACTATAAAAATTATCAAAATATCATCCGATATTGATAACAATAATATTAATAACGAAATACTCATACAGGAAATATTTAAAATTATCGAATCCTACCCAAGGTCAAATGAAGCAAAATTGCATTTCGGGATTTCGGTTTATGATAATCGTGGCGCTCAAAGCATAATCCATCATCTATCACAGTCATTGCAGGCAATGTATAGGACTTTGAAAGAAAAGAGTCGAAATAGCGGAATAAATTTAGCTTTTGTGAACAGCAAGGAACGTCATTTATCGAGTGCATCGGTACAAAAAAATAAATTATGCCAAAAGCACGGGTTGGAAGTTTCATTAATTGTTAGTGATAAGAAAATTTTAATTGGTATTACGAAAGCTGTTCAAGACATAGACAAATATTCACATTTCGATATTGATAGGCCGGTTAGAGATCTAAAATCAGGTACAACGCCGCCGAAATTAGCTAAAATAATGATAAATTTAGCTAAACAAAACAAGGATGCCACCATTATTGATCCCTTCTGTGGCAGCGGAACATTCCTTCAAGAAATGCTCCTGCTTGGATATAAAAATATATATGGATCAGATATAAGCCCTAAGGCGATTAACGATAGTCGGATAAATATAAATTGGCTTAAAGAGCAAATTAAACCAGATTATAATATTGATATTTTTCAATCGGATGTTAGAAGGCTTTCAGAAATATTTAATGCCGAAACCATTGATGCTGTGGTCAGTGAGGGCTATCTAGGTCCGGCGTTAACAAAAATGTTAACAGACAAACAATTTAATCAGTTCAATTCTGAATTGACAAAATTTTATAGCCAAACACTTACAGAATTATCGAAGGTCTTATATCGAAGCGGACGGATTGTTCTTGCTTTGCCAATATATAAGACTAAAAAAGGAAATCGATATTTATCGATTGGGAACGTTATCAACGAATTGGGTTTAAAAAATGTAATACCGTTTAATGATGCCGATGATATCTATGAACAATTTATCTCTCAGAGGAAGTCGATAGTATATTTCCGACCCGACCAATATGTTCTACGGGAAATAATGATTCTTTGTAAGCAATAATTATCATTCATTGATATAATAAATACAGTCGTGATGTAATTTTTATTAGGAGGGAATCTGATCTTAGAGTCTCTTGGTTGGCGTAGATTAATGGATAATGGTGGACTCCCAGCTTTAGAGTTGGAGTGTCGGTTTAGTAATGATGTCGTGACTATATCGTCAGTGCCGATAAAGGAGCCCACAACGACCAAGGAAATTGATAAAAGCATAAAATTTATATCAAATATTTTAAAAAAACAACCGATAGAATCACTTGATGATTTGGATGATATATTGCTTAAAAAAATTGATCTCAAGGAACCAAATCAAAAAATGATTGCACTCGGAGTTTCGATAAACTGGCTAAAAGCACTGGCAGATCAAGATAAGATACCAGTTTATAAATACATTGCATCATTGATTGGAAATAGAAATATTATCGTACCTCGCCTAATAAAACATATTAATGTGCGTAATCGTAAAATATTAATAGCGAATCGTGGCGATATTAATGTTCGAAAAATTATTAATGAATGGGATCGTGTCGATAGAGCTTATAATAATATAATTCATAATGCCTGGGACCAAGAAAGCACTGAACATAAAATAATTAGCGAAATACAATCGCGACCATGCTTAAAAATAGGGCTAGAAGGTAATATTGATACATTATCAAAATCACTGATAGATGTTAGTTCGATATTGTCAAACATCGCGCCAAATAATGACTGGAAAACTTTATCTGAAATAAAAAAGCTATATGGAAATAAAAAAATAATTGCTGCTGATTATACCGGACATAAGTCGGAACATGTTTTTACCAATGCGGGGATTTTTAATCCATATCTATTCACTAGTGTAAATAAACTTGTTGATAGTGTTAGCAGAGCTCATCGATTGGGTCAAAAGGTAATTATCAGGCCCGGCTCAAGGCAGACTGAAGATCCGATTACGGTTGATATTGCTATGGGGCTTGGAGCTGAATACTTTGATTTAAAAAATGATCGAATATATTATCCATTAGTTAATAAGCTAATACGCATCGAAGAAGATATTGCGCATGGATAAAAAAACTCTATTAGTAATTATGGATGGCTGGGGATATGCCCCGCCTTGGGGCGGTAATGCAATTGCGATGGCCTCAACCCCATACTATGACGGTATTATACGAAATTATTCGAACAATCTTATATCGGCATCCGGTCATGACGTCGGTCTACCAGGTCATGAAATGGGTAATTCGGAAGTGGGTCACCTAAATATTGGTGCCGGGCAAATAGTCCGACAAGATATTTTAAATATTAATAGTGCCATCGAGGATCGGAGCTTCTTTAAGAATGCTGTAATTATTGAAGCAATAGATAGAGCAGTAAAAAATAATAAAAATGTACATTTGATGGGTCTATGTAGCAACGGCGGTGTTCATTCACATATCAACCACGCTTATGCATTTCTTTATCTTGCCAAGATGAGGGGCGCAAAAAATGTATATGTTCACTGTTTTTCCGACGGTAGAGATTCCCCACCGACTAGTGCTCAATCATTTATTGTTAAACTCCAAAATGCAATTAGAAAAATTGGCGTCGGGCAAATAGCTACTATATCGGGAAGATATTATGCTATGGATCGAGATCATCACTGGGAAAGGATTGCGCGAGCCTATGATGCTATGGTTGAAGGCAAGGGAAATACCGCTAATACTCCACTTGGGGCGATATCTAATGCTTACCAAAATGGTGAAAGTGATGAATTTATTACTCCCACAATAATACTTAAGGATAATCAACCACCTCCACTAATCAACGATGGCGATTCAATAATATTTGGGAATTTCAGATCTGATAGAGCCAGACAATTAACGCAAGCATTTTTGAAGCAAAATATTGATGATTACAATCAAAAACGAGTAATCAGACAGGATATATTTTTTGTCAGTATGATTCCTTATGGATATGAACAGGATATAGGAGTAAAACCAAATAGTGCTTTTAGCCCTAAGGTAGTATCAAAAACATTAGCATCAGTACTGTCGGAAAAGGAAATACCACAGTTACATATCGCTGAGACGGAAAAATATGCTCACGTGACCTACTATTTTAACGGCACAATAGAACAGCCTTATTCTCGCGAAGATAGAGTCTTGGTACCATCTCCAAGAGTAGCCACTTATGACCAAAAACCTGAAATGTCGGCCTCGGAAATAACTGATCGATTAATTAAAGAAATTAATCGTGATTATTACGGATTTATAGTTGTTAATTATGCTAACCCGGATATGGTAGGACATACCGGCGTATTTGATTCAATTAGAACTGCGTGCGAAACTGTCAGTCAGCAGTTGGAACGATTTGTCGAAATAGCTCAAAAAAAAGGTTATTTAACAATAATCACTGCCGATCATGGTAATGCCGAACAATCGATCAATCCTCTGACTTATGAGCCTGATACCGAACATACTAGTAACCCCGTACCATTTATAGTCGTGCCACCAGAAGGTTTTAATACACCGATTACCTTGAGGGATTATGCTAGATTATCAGACATTGCTCCCACAATCCTGGGTTATATGAATATTGAACAACCGAACGACATGTCGGGAACATCAATAACAACTAATCAATGGCAATGAGTGATTATACATTAAAATATAAACCGATAATTACAATTATTGCCGATGATCTGAATATTAATCCATCCAGTCCATATTTTGCATTGAAAAATGACGTGATGCCTAACATTAGTTTTCTTTGGCAAAACTATTGGCACAATATCATAGAAGGATATGCGAGCTCGGTCGATAACTATATATCATTTGGTACCGGTAGATACATTTCCAATGTTGATGAAAGAATCGAAGAATTAATATCTAATAATCTTCTGGAATCGAATATTGAACTGGACAAACTACTATCTCTCAAGAACCAAAAAAGCGATTCAAACAGTCTTCATATCTTATGCCATATCGAATCGGTGAGTGAGGCCAAATATAAGTTAATTAATAAATTATTAGCCGAATACCAAATTGAGTATATATATTGGCATTTATTAATCAGCGATAGTTGCATGCCCGATAAATTAATAAGTAGTATTGGACAAGCTATTAAGCAAATACCAATATCTAAAATCGCCTCAATTTCAGGAGATAAAAACAATTATCAGGAAATTATAAAAGCGATTAGAGGCAAGAGTAAGTATGAAGCGGTCAATGTATCCGATTATATTCATGATCATTATTTAAATAAATATCGACCCTCGCTAATCGCACCAGCATCTGTACCAGATGTTTTAAGTTCAGTTGGTGGAAATAATATTATTGTATTAGCTGACGATATAGATCGATATGATTCTGGGATGGTTAAGTCAATGTCGGATCCAATAATTCTTACTCAGGCAATTAATGATAAAAAAGAGAATTGGTACTGCATTAGCATTGATAATTTTAGCTACAATAATCAAGCTATTACAATTCTTCCCAAACCTGTTATTAAAAGTTCGTTATTTGATGTCATTGATCGGTTTGACTATAAGACAGCAATTATTAATCCGGAAACGTTGAGTAATAAAATGTATTATTACGCCAACGGCTATGAACCAATTAAATATAATAATATTTTAGGAATCGAAGCCAAGAATAGCGGTAAACGAGGAAATCTATTAACACAATTACAAAAAATGGTTGATGAAGTAAGTAATAATACCGATAAAGAGGTGATATTTATTTCAAGTGATGTAATTTCCCAAAAAATTAAAGAAGATGATTTAACTGAATATAAGAAATATTGCATCGCATTTGATCAACAAGTCTCAAGGATAATTAAATATTGTCATGATGCTGGTGGCATTGTTATAATAACCAGTCTTTCAACTACCCTGCCGGATAATAACAACGGATTGCCTCTTATAATAATAGCTCCAGAATTCAAATTGAATCTTATTAAAAGTGGTATTGGCAGAGATGCTAATAATGATTTACTATTAAGTATTATCAAGTCTAAGTATCATGTTGCCGATATTGCACCGTCACTATTAAAATTAATGAATATTTCAGCCCCAAACGTTATGACCGGAAAATCATTTATTTAATCATGAGAATAAATCGTTATATCGCTAAGTCAACAGGCTATTCTCGACGATTTTCAGAAAAAATAATCGCTGAAGGACGGGTGAAGATTAACCATCGAGCACTAACAAATTTAGCGACCAATGTTGAAGATAATGACTTAGTTACAATTGATGATAAGCCAATTTCGCCCATTATTCATGTTTATTATGCGTTAAATAAACCAATCGGTTATACCAGTACTCGATCCGACCCTTTTGCGGCTAAGAAGGTAGTTGACCTAGTTCCATCAAAACCGCCAGTATTTCCGGTTGGAAGATTGGATAGAGAATCTGAAGGGTTGATTATTCTAACTAATGACGGTGATTTTAGCTATCAGATCACCCATCCGTCAACCCATGTCGAAAAAGAGTATTATATTGAAGCGCGGACATTGAGGGTGAATTGGGATATTGGTAATTTACACGCCCTCAAGCGTCCAATGAGAATTGATAGGGATCACGTCAAGGGAGGAGTAATATCTAATTGGCGTTTTATCAAAGAAGAAAATAAAATATTGTTCAACATAGTAATTGAAGAAGGACGCAAAAGACAAATCAGGCGGATGTGCGAGAAAATCGGCTTGAAAGTTGAAATACTTAAAAGAGTGAGGATAGGATCTTTGAAATTAGGACATCTGGAGACTGGACAATATAGAACCATTACACCAGATGAAGTTTTACCCATAAAGAGCCACCAGGAAAACAATGAATTATTAATAGAAGATAATACTGCCTATAAAAAAGTTGACAAGTTAGATAAGAATAAGTAAACTTTTAAAGGTATTTATTAATTAATTTAGTGTTATGGCCCATACAAAAGCGAAAGGTACGTCAAAACTCGGACGCGACTCAGAATCAAAACGCTTAGGTGTTAAAAAATATGCCGGTGAGAATGTTAACACTGGTAATATTTTGGTACGCCAAAGGGGAACGAAGTTTCATGCTGGAGTTGGTACAAAATTGACCGGGGATGACACGATTGTAGCAATTAAAGAGGGGAAGGTTAGCTTCGATAAAAAAACCGTGATTGCCTTTACTGGAAAAACTAAGAAGAGAACTTTTGTTAAAGTTGTCTGATTTGACAAATTATACAGTATTAATTATACTGTTATTAATCAGTTAGTTTGCATCCACTCATCATAATAAATCGAGTCGAGTGAGCAATATCAAGTAACACAATTAGAATGTGTTAGCCACCTTTATTAGAGGTGGTGTTTTCGTTGCTAGTTAAATCGTCTTGCCAAAATTATATTCCCCAAAGGAGTTATATGCCCAATAATCAGAGAAAGTATTTTACCAAAACTCTGACCAATGTACCTGTCCCAAATTTATTAGACATCCAAATTAATTCCTATAAATGGTTGTTTGACGAAGGCATTAAAGAATTATTTTTTGAAATATCTCCAATCGAAGATTTTACTGGCAAATTATTATCACTTGAATTTGAAGATTATTATCTAGAAAAACCAAAGGTCGACGAAGAAACGGCTAGACGTAAGAACTTAACATATAAAGCACCTCTCAAATGCCGTGTCAGTTTAACCAATAAAGAAACAAAAAAACGTAAGGAAGCGGAAGTCTTTTTGGGTGATTATCCGTTAATGACCGATCGGGGTACATTTATTATAAATGGTATTGAACGTGTAGTTGTCTCTCAGATTGTAAGATCTTATGGTGTTTTATTTATCGAGCAAGAAACGCCGGATAATAATAAATTATTTGGTGCAAAAATAATTCCTCATCGCGGTGCATGGTTAGAGTTTGAAACCTCTCCTAAAAACGTCATTACGGTAAAGGTTGACCGTGAGAGAAGAATTCCGGTAACGGCATTTCTTCGCGCTTTAGGGGCTGGTGATGAAAAACAAATCATCGACTTATTTTCTGATGTTGATGATGACATGGAACGACCGTACATTAAAAGTACTCTGGCTAAGGATCCGACTAAGACAACCGAAGAAGCAATGGTTGAGGTCTATAAGAAAATTAGACCAGGTGATTTAGTAACACCTGAAACGGCTAAAGTATTTCTAGATAATTTATTTTACAACTTTAAGCGCTACGACTTAGGTAAGGTCGGACGATATAAGATGAATCGACGACTCGGTATGAACTTAAGTGATGCGCCCAAGAATCGAATCTTACGATTAGAAGATGTAGTTGCGGTAATCAAAGAATTAATCAGATTAAACAATGACCCGACGGCTCAACCCGATGATATTGATAGCTTGAAAAATCGCCGCATTCGTTCAGTCGGTGAATTAGTTCAGGGAAGATTACGCGTTGGTCTGCTACGTATGGAAAGAATCGCCAAGGATAGAATGAGTGTGTTGGATCCTGCTACAGTAACACCTTCTCAGTTAATAAACAGTCGTCCAATTGCGGCGGTATTGCAAGAATTCTTTGCGTCGAGTCAACTATCGCAGTTTATGAATCAGACCAATCCTCTATCTGAACTCGAACATAAACGAACTTTGTCGGCTACCGGCCCCGGTGGCTTATCTCGTGAAAGAGCCGGATTTGAGGTTCGAGATGTACATCAATCGCATTACGGCCGAATTTGCCCTATTGAAACACCAGAAGGTCCAAATATTGGGTTGGTAGGTTATTTGGCATCTTATGCTCGTATTAATGAATATGGATTCATCGAATCTCCATATCTGTTGGTCGAAAAGAAAAACGGTAAGCCCCATGTCACTTCGAAAGTCGTATATATTGATGCCTCTGAAGAAGAAAAAGCGACTATTGCTCCGGCATCAACGCCCATTGATGCCAATGGCTTCTTTACTACTCCAAAGGCCATTGTCCGCCAAGGTGGTGAGCCAACAGTAGATAATGTTGCCAATATTAACTATATGGACGTTTCGTCAAAACAAATCGTATCGATCACAACGGCATGTATACCGTTTGTCGAACACGACGATGCAACTCGCGCATCAATGGGTTCTAATATGGAACGTCAAGCCGTTCCACTGGTGCGACCACAATCACCAATTGTTGGAACCGGTATGGAAGGCGAAGCTGCCCGAGCATCAAGTCAAGTTGTATTATCAGAGATAGACGGCAAGGTGGTAAAGGCTAATGCATCTGAGATTATCGTAAGACCCGTTGGTGCTGGAACCAAAGATCGTGCATATAATCTAATTAAATTTTCACGATCTAACCAGGGAACATGTATTAATCAGAGACCTCTCGTTGAAGAAGGTGATGTCGTTAAAAAAGGCGATGTTTTAGCTGATAGCTATGGTACTGATAATGGTGAGCTGGCTTTGGGACAAAATATTACTGTCGCCTTCTTACCATTCGAAGGATTTAACTATGAAGATGCTATCGTTTTGTCAGAAAGAGTATTGAAGGAAGACCGTTATACGTCTATTCATATCGAAAAATATGCCATTGAAATACGAGATACCAAGCTCGGAAAAGAAGTGGTTACTCGCGACATTCCAAATGTTGGAGAAGATGCCTTAGCTAACCTTGATGAACAAGGCATAATTCGGATTGGAGCAGAAGTTGAGGCCGGCGATATCTTGGTTGGAAAAATTACCCCTAAGGGTGAAACGGAGCTCACTGCAGAAGAAAAACTGTTAAGAGCGATATTCGGTGAAAAAGCTAAAGACGTCAAAGACACTTCATTGCGGTTACCACATGGTGAAAAAGGTAAAATTGTCGATATTAAAGTCTTTGATCGCACTGCTGGAGATGAATTACCCGAAGGCGTGTACCAAATGATTGAAGTATCAGTCGCCCAGATGCGTCGCGTATCAGTTGGAGATAAGCTAGCCGGGCGACATGGTAATAAAGGTGTGGTATCAGCGATATTACCAGAGGAAGATATGCCATATTTACCAGATGGTACTCCAGTTGATATGGTATTAAACCCCCTTGGTGTGGTTTCACGTATGAACCTCGGTCAAATTATGGAGACGCATTTAGGCTGGGCAGCAGAAAAACTTGGATACAAAGCGGCTACACCAGTATTTGATGGAATTAAGTTAGATGATATAACCAAACAGTTAAAATTAGCTGATTTGCCAGAGGACGGGAAAGTCGAATTACATAATGGTAAAACTGGATTAAGGTTTGATCAAAGAGTAACTGTCGGAAAGATATATATGCTAAAATTGCTCCATTTGGTTGACGACAAGATGCACGCTCGTTCAATTGGGCCATACTCAATGGTAACTCAACAGCCACTTGGTGGTAAGGCTCAATTTGGTGGTCAAAGATTTGGAGAAATGGAAGTATGGGCGCTGGAAGCTTATGGTGCTGCTCATACCTTACAGGAAATGCTGACAATTAAGTCAGATGATGTATTCGGTCGCAGTAAAGCTTATGAATCAATTATCAAGGATCAACCAATTCAGAAACCATCGATTCCAGCATCATTTATGGTACTTGTCAGAGAATTACAGAGTTTGGGGCTAAATATGGACATGATTGGCGCTAAAACCGAGGCTCCTAAAGATCCCGATTTTAAACCGATGCCGTTAGCTCCTGAGGATATGCCTAAGAAGGACGATCACGTCGACGTTCCAGCCGAAACAGTCCTAGGCGAAGAAGATATGGAGGATATGCAATTAACTGAACTTAAGTCAGACGAATTAGACGAAATAATGAATCCAGATAGCTCCAACGGGGAGGAAAAATAAGATGAGTAATAAAACTACTACAAAAACTAAAGTTGGAACTTCTGACAGCAGTCAAGTTATAAGTAATTTTGATGGAATTCGCATTTCTATCGCCTCTCCAGAGCAAATACTTGATTGGTCATACGGCGAAGTTACCAAGCCTGAAACAATTAATTATCGCACACAAAAACCAGAACGTGATGGCTTGTTTGACGAACGTATTTTTGGCCCGGTTAAAGACTATGAATGTTATTGCGGAAAATATAAGAAAATCCGCTATAAAGGAATTGTCTGTGACCGTTGCGGAGTCGAGGTTACTAAATCATCGGTTAGACGCGATCGTATGGGGCACATTGATTTAGCTGTCCCAGTGGTTCATGTATGGTATTTGCACGGTGTGCCAAGCGTTTTATCAACGTTACTGGATATGACGATCGACAATATGGAATCAGTAGTGTATTTCGCCGCATTTGTAGTGCTGGAAGTTGATGAAGCTGCCAGAGATCAAGCCTCGGAACAATTATCAAAAGAATATCAATAAATTAAAAACCACCCAGACATTAAAAATAACCCATTGGCTCTAGCTAAGGCCGAGGTTATGTTCAAACAAAGTAAATCCGAATTATCATCTTTAACGGTCGGATCTATTATTTCTGAAACTAATTACCATGATTTATCACTGAAATATGGCAATATTATTCGCGTAGGAATTGGCGCAGAAGCAATTCTCGAATTATTGTCACGAATTAATCTCGATAACAAAATAAAGGAACTTGAAACAGAAGTTGCTGAAGACAATTTAGGAGTTAACCGCAAACGAGTACTGCGTCGCTTAAAACTTCTTCGCGATATGAAGACAACAAAAATAAAACCATCGTGGTTAGTGTTGTCACGATTGCCAGTCATCCCGCCAGATTTACGTCCGATGGTTCAACTTGATGGCGGACGATTTGCCACCAGTGATTTAAATGATTTATATCGTCGCGTTTTAAACAGAAATAATCGTTTAAAGCGCTTAATCAAACAAGGCGCACCTGAAGTAATTTGTCGCAACGAAAAGAGAATGTTACAAGAAGCCGTCGATGCCTTAATCGATAATTCCGCTCGAAGAGGTAGAGCCGCTAGTGCCACAAATCAACGTAAATTACGATCGCTCAGCGATATATTAAGAGGTAAACAAGGGCGATTTCGCCAAAATCTTCTTGGTAAACGCGTCGACTATTCAGGACGATCAGTTATTGTTATTGGTCCAAATCTTAAACTACATCAATGCGGTATTCCTAAAGTTATGGCACTTGAGTTATTTAAAACCTTCGTCATTTCAAAATTAATCAATGAAGGCTATGTCCATAACGTTAAAAATGCCAGTCGTATGATTGAAAGAAGGGAACCGATTGTATGGGATATTCTCGAACAAGTTACTGGGCAGTACCACGTTATGCTTAATCGTGCCCCAACCTTGCATCGTCTTGGTATCCAAGCCTTCCAACCAGTATTAATTGAAGGTAAAGCTATCCGAATTCACCCGTCGGTCTGTAACGCTTTTAATGCTGACTTTGACGGTGATCAAATGGCTGTTCACGTTCCACTGTCCGAACAGGCTCGTACCGAAGCTCGAGAGTTAATGCTTTCTTCACATAATCTTTTAAAACCTGCTTCTGGTGAGCCAGTAATTTCACCGCGCCTTGAGTTAGTCCTTGGATGCTATTATATGTCAACCTATGACGATAATGCCAAGGGCACCGGCAAGATTTATGGTTCTAAAAATGAAGCGATTATGGCTAATCAACAAGCCGAACTCGATTTGCGTGCAAAAATCTGGGTTAGATTGACAGAAGAACCAACCGCCAATGATAGCAAGGTTAAAACCTTGGGAGAAAAATCATTCTTAGTTGAGACTAGTGTCGGACGAATTCTATTTAACAATATCCTGCCCGATGTCATTGGCTATCATAATATTGCCATGGATTCGTCGACTCTGAAGAAGACTATCGATAAATCGTTCAAACAGTGTGGCCAAGAAGAAACCGCCTTACTGGTTGATAGAATTAATAAAATCGGTTTTGGTAATGCTACTTTAAGTGGTATCACCATCTCGATGAGCGACGTATACACGCCAGCTGCCAAGCAAACAATTATTAAAGAAACAGACACGAAGGTAGATATTATTGATCAGCAGTATCGGTCAGGGTTGATTACGGCTGACGAACGTCGTCTTAAGACTATTGAACTCTGGCTAGACGCCCGTAGTAAGATTGAAAAAGCGATGGTTGAGGGCTTTGATAAGCAAAGTCCAGTCTGGATTACAGTCAACTCCGGAGCTCGTGGTTCAAAAACTCAGTTGATTCAGATGAGTGGTATGAAGGGTAATGTGGTTAATCCTGCCGGTAAAATCATTGAGCTGCCAATTACATCTAGTTTTAAAGAGGGCTTATCTGCCTTAGAATACTTCATATCTACACACGGCTCTCGTAAGGGTAAGTCAGATACGGCAATGCGAACGTCCGATGCAGGTTACCTAACCAGACGTCTAGTTGATGTATCTCAGGATGAAGTAATTATGATCGAGGACTGCGGTTCCAACAAAGGTATGACAGTAGCAAAACCAGTTAATGAAGATGAGATTGATAACTTTAAACGAAAAATCAATGGTCGCTATGCGGTAAAAGATATTAAAATCAATGGTAAAACAATTGTTAAAAAGAACGAATTAATCACTGAGGATGCAACTAAAGCGATTATAAACGCCAAAGACATATCAGAAGTTGAAATTCGATCAACAATATACTGTGATTGTAAACGGGGTGTTTGCCAAAAATGCTATGGCATTGACTTAGCCACTGGTGTACCGGTAAAGTTAGGTACTACCGTTGGAATTATCGCAGCTCAAGCCATTGGTGAGCCAGGAACACAGTTGACAATGAAAACTTTCCACCTTGGAGGTGTTACCGGTGTAGATATTACATCGGGCTTACCACGTGTTGAGGAACTTTTCGAAGCCAGAACCCCTCGTACCCTTGCAGCCGTTGCTGAGATTGACGGTATTGTAGATATATCGACCAATAAAGATAGGAAGTTGATTCGTGTTAGTTCCGAGAAGAAAGATGTTGAAGAGATCGTAATCGAAAAAGAATACCAATTAGCAATTGAAAACGGTGATATCGTTAAACCTCGCCAGGTTATTGCTACGGCGGAAGGTAAAAAAGCGATTCGTGCCACATTAGAGGGTACAGCAAAAATATCAGGAATGAAGATTTCTATTGTGTCACAAAATATTCTCTGTAAAGAATACGATGTTCCTGGAGAGATTGGTATATTAATCAAACGCGGTGATCACGTTAAAGCCGGTGATGCCCTGACTGAAGGACACTTGGATTTAGCGCAATCCTTAAAACTACGTGGGCCAGTTGCTACTCATAACTACATTATTTCCGAGGTAAAGAATATTTATGCTTCACAGGGTCAAGAAATTAATGATAAACACTTAGAAATTATTGTAAAACAAATGTTCTCCAAGAAACGCGTTGTCGAAGAAGGTGATACCGCCTTAGTCCCAGATCAAGTTGTCGACAATACTGAACTTAAAGAGATTGCTGACGACGTTGCAAAAAGCAAGGGTAAAATGCCATTACTTGAAGACATTGTTCTCGGTATAACACGAGTTGCCCTTAAAACAGAAAGTTTCTTATCAGCCGCCTCATTCCAAGAAACAACCAATATATTAATCGATGCAGCTGTACGTGGAGCTGTTGATAAGTTGCAGGGATTGAAGGAAAATGTTATTATTGGAAGACCAATCCCAGCCGGGACTGGTTTTAATGTGAACACGGCTAGAAAAATCGCTACACCGATTAGGAGCAAATAATTATGCCAACAATTAACCAACTGATACGCAAGGGACGCAAAGTAGCAGTCAAAAAATCCAAGACCCCAGCTTTGGCACGTGGTTTTAATAACCTTAAAAACAAGCCTTTAGTCGCAAACACTTCAAATCCTTTTAAACGTGGGGTATGTGTTAAGGTAACCACTACTACTCCAAAGAAACCTAACTCGGCATTGCGTAAGATTGCTAAGGTCAGATTATCTAGTGGGCAGGAAGTTACTGCCTATATTCCAGGCGAAGGCCATAACTTACAGGAACACTCTGTTGTTGTAATACGCGGTGGAAGAGTCAAGGATTTACCGGGAGTTCGTTATCATATTGTTAGAGGCAAACTAGATACCCAAGGTGTAGAAAAACGACGCCAGGGAAGGTCTCTTTATGGGGCAAAAAAACCTCAGGACAGTAAGTAATAATAAAGGATATCAATGCGCGGTAAACTGAAAACTAAACGTCCAACCCTAACACCAGACTTAAAATACAACTCATCAGTTGTGAGTCGATTTATTAACTATGTCATGCGTGATGGTAAAAAGTCGATAGCTGAAAAAATTGTATATAATGCTATCGAAAAAGCAGCGACAGAGTTAAAACACAAGGATCCCGCCGGCTTGCTAGATGATACAATCAAAAAAGTAGCTCCAATCGTCGAGGTCAGATCAAAACGAATTGGTGGTGCCAATTATCAAGTACCAATTGAAGTTAAAGAGCCACGCAAAACTTCTCTAGGAATGCGCTGGCTTCTTGAATCGGCCAGAGGTATGAAGGGTAAAAGCATGGCTGATAAACTTGCTGAGGAAATTGTTAATATATCAAACAATACTGGCAATACATTGAGAAAACGTGAAAACGTTCATAAAATGGCCGAAGCCAACCGCGCCTTTGCCCATTTTGCACGATTCTAAATAAAAAATTGACATATAATCAATTATCGGCTAAAAAGCCGATTTTTGATATAATAATATTAATAATAAAAATGGGAGGGGTAATGCGCAAGATAAGAAATTTATCCATTGCTAGTGTTAGTTCTTTAGCAATCATGGCAGTCCCTTATATTGCTTTAGCGCAATCTGACTATGATTACGAAACTACTCTCGATAGTTTTGATACCGTGACATCGGCCGATTTAGCGGGTGCCGGTTTATTGACAGGTGGACTTTTTGCCGGCATGATCGGGCTTATAGTTGTAGTCGCTATCTTGGCATTGATATTATTTGTATTGTGGCTATGGGCCTTAATTGACGTTTTAAAACGCAATTTTAAGAACTCGTCTACCAAAAAAACGTGGTCTTGGCTAGTTGGTCTATCATGGCCATTGCCAATTGTACTGGGATGGATTCCGTTCCTACAATGGTTAAGTGGATTATTGGGATTAGCCGGATTAGTAATAATCATTATGTATTTAGCATCGATTAGAAAACAAGGGACTAAATAGATCTTTATACGTAAATATTATAAAAATAAGCACCTTTATAACATGGTGCTTATTTTTAATCTGCAGTGGTTATAACGTGTTGATAAGTTAAGTTTTATTTAACCAGTGATAAAAAATTGTCATACAATACTTACCGTATTTAACGTATAATTATCATGTTATAAGGTGGGATATAGTTAGAAAATTCGCTCTTGTGGAGACAATTATTTTGGGTATGATACTTACCCTAGTAGTTTTAGTACCCAGATCAACGCATGCGGCATTCAATGAAACTATCAATTATCAAGGTAAATTAATTGATAGCTCCGGAATGGCGGTTAGCAATGGTAATCAATGCCTTAAGTTTCGATTAATGGATAGCCAGACTCCGGGTGGAAATGAACTTTGGTCTGAAGAATGGCATTCTAGTACTACTTATGTCGTCACTAATGGCGGTTTATTTTCGGTTATGCTTGGTTCGCATACGTCTTTGTCATCGTTAAACTTTAATAGTGCCTCTTTGTATTTAGAGGTTCAATATGATCCCGGATGCGATGGAAATTATGAGGAAGTATTCTCGCCTCGAAAGCAATTTGGATCGGTACCAGCTGCATTCGAAGCTAAAAAAATGGGTGGTTATGACTGGGCATCACCAGCGGCTATCGGTGCCGGTACGCCTAATTCCGGTACTTTTACATCCCTTAGTGCCAACAATGGCTCGACAGTATCAGGCGGTAATGTAAGCATCACTACTGATATTGGTCAGTTAGTATTCGGTGTAACGGGAGATGTTAGCCTCTATCGCGATAGTGCGAATGTTTTACGATCAGACGATACGCTATCGATTACGGCCAATATTGGTATCGGTACTACCAACCCTGGAGCAAAGCTCGATGTTCGAGGTGGTATTAATGCTGGTACCAATGGTACGGAATTCGTTCTATCAAATACCGGTACAATTACAGCCGGATTATGGCAAGGAACAACTATTACCGTCGGATATGGTGGAACCGGAGCAACAACATTCGCCCAATATGGGATTTTGTATGGCAATACAACAAGTGCTATAAGCGCAACAGCAGCTGGAAGTAGTAATCAGGTACTAGTCGCCACCACTGGCGCAGCGCCAAGTTGGACAAATATTTCTGGTATCGGGTCTCAGATAGACCATGGTACACTTCTTGATTTAACAGCTGATGATCATACTCAATACGCATTTTTAGCCGGAAGAGCTGGTGGTCAAACACTAATCGGTGGAACTGCTGCAAATAATGTATTAACCATCCAAGCCAATTCGGCGACTTCCGGAAATACTGCTACCAATACCGCCATTGCAATGAAAGTTGGAGATAGTGGTGGCACCACGGCTATAAATATATTAAATAACGGTAATGTCGGTATTGGAACGATTTCTCCGAATAGTCCGCTTGAGCTTACCGGCGTCTTTAGAATGACGGACGGCTCAAGTGGTTGCATGAAATTTGATAATTCGCGGATGGCGTTAGTTTATGCAGATGATTGTACGAATTTCCATTACCTGTATTATGGTAGCGGCTGGCAAGACGATGGTTCAATCGTTCGTCTTATCAATACCAGTGACTCAGTCAGCATCGGTACAACGGGTGGGACATCGCCACTTAATATTTATCGTTCAGGAAGCGACGTGACCATAAATTTCAACGAAGGCGGTAGTTCTAGTAATTGGATAGTTGGAATCGACCAAAGTGATTCAAGTAAATTCAAAATATCAAATAGCACAACATTGGGGTCTAACGATTATTTAACCATTCAATCTAACGGTAATATCGGAATAGGTACAACGAACGCCACATCTGACTTACAAATTACATCATCGGGTAATAATACGTCAAATCTTTCAATTATTAACGGTTACTCGGTTAATATATTCGATGCAAAAACACTAAACACTAACTTTGGTATGGCGGTTAATTCCGGCGCTTTTATCGATCGCAATTCTTATATTGGTGAGGAATTTACTAGATATAATGCTTCTACTAGAACTCAAGATACTGCCGGCTCAGTCAACTATAATGCCATCTCTGGTTTTGGCGACGGACGTGGCTGGGGTGTATACGAAGCCAATTCAGCTTCATTCACACTACTTCCGGATACAGTTAATGGTATTTTCCGTCAAACGGTACTGACGGCAAATAGTGCCAGTATGGCTATGCTTGACGAAGGAATGAATAACCCACACCTAATAATTAATTCAGCAAATTTACCAGTATTTTTGATGAAAGTCCGTCCAAGTAATATTGCTTCTAACAATCAGGTTTTTGTCGGAGCTTCCAATAACACCGATGCTTTAACAACTCGGCCGAATAATTTTGTTGGTTTCACAAATGTCAACTCTACAACGGGTCTTGGTACTAATACGTGGTATGGCGCAGTAACCAACGGCGGAACAACGTCGCAAATTACTTGTACCGGTCAGACGATTAGTACGACAAATTTCGCATTACTGATGGCGGAAGTTATTAGCTCAACCAGTGTTAGATATTATGTCGATAACGACGTTTCTGACGGAGTATCATTTTCTTATTGTGGAGAAGTTACAACCAATATACCAACGGCAGATTTGGCACCTCAAATTCATTATAATGTTCCAACGGGTGGAACCGCTAACACATATCTAGACACCGACTTTTACCGCGTATGGCAAGACGATAGCATTAATACATCCGCTGTCACATCTGATAATTTATCAAACAATACATCGTCTAATACAACGGTATCCAGCCAGTTTTCTGCTAATATCAGTTTGGCATGGCTAGCCAGTCGACCATCAGAGTTATCTAGCGGAACAGTAATAACTATAGATTCAGAATCATTAAAAGCTAATATTTCTCAGACAGCCTATGATCCTCTGGCCTTTGGTGTAGTTTCTAATACATCGAGCTTCGTCTTAAATAATGAAACAGATGATACGATACCGATAGCTATAACCGGAGTAGCGACAGTTAGTATTACGAATGATAATGGAATAATTTATCCTGGCGATTACGTTACATCATCATCGGTCGCCGGTCGAGCAATGAAAGCTACTAAGGCCGGATCTGTAATTGGTAAAGCGTTAACTAGTTCGAAAAACTCTGAAGAGATTCAAGTCTATTTATCACCATCGATTATAACCGGAGAATTTGAAACAACTATTAGTCACAGTGATCTTTTAAACCAGTTATTATCACAAGATACCGGTCTATCTGAGGGACTGTCAATCGATACCCTTAGCCAAATACACACTGATTCGATTCTGGCTGAAAGAGACTTAATTGTACCGACTATTACCGCCGACGAAATCTTAGTTAATACGATTACAAATGATAATAGTAATTTGATCCTAGGCTTCAATGATAATAATCTATTAACGATTAAGTCCAAACATACCGGCTCAACCGCCGTTACGATCGATGATCGTGGCAATGCATATTTTTCCGGTGATATATATGCCAATAACATTACGGCGTCAGGAAGTGGTAATAATAGCATCGATTCTTTATCCAACGATATACTATCTCTTAGTTCTGATATTACCGATTTAAAGAATCGTATCGATTCAGACAATTATGTTACCTTGTCTAATCTTGGCATAGCACAAAATAATGGTGCTCTGTCGTTTAGTACCGATATTCTATTTAATGGTCGATCCGTATTTGCGGCACAAGCGGAGTTCAATGATCTCGCTACATTCAACTATGATATGTTAATTAATAAGCAAATTAAATTCGGAAGGAATATTGCCGGAATTAGCTTTATCAAACCAGGGGAAACTACAGTGACCGTGGAATTTGATACACCATATAATGGTATCCCGTACATTAGTACTAACCTTACACTTCCTCACGATTATACTGAAGAACAAAAAACAATTCTAAAATCATTAATACTGAATAGTAGTATCCGTTATCTAATTTCAGATACTACACAATATGGCTTTACAATTACTATTAACGCACCTCAGGAAATCGATTTGCCTTTTATTTGGCAATCATATTTAATTGATGAATCGCTTTAATAAACCATATCAATCAGGAATATGGCACTTTACTTTTTTTGATATTCTTTTATACTACTAATAGGTATCCGCCAAAGGGATGTTTTTGTATTGTAAAATAATTTGGGGTAAAAATGGCCAGAGAATACACATTAGAAGATACACGTAATATCGGAATTATCGCTCATATCGATGCTGGTAAGACAACAGTATCTGAACGAATTCTTTTTTATACTGGTAAAAAACACAAAATCGGCGAGGTTCATGAAGGTGCAGCCGAAATGGACTGGATGGAACAAGAACAAGAACGTGGTATTACAATTACGGCTGCCGCGACAACATGTTTTTGGAATGGAAAGCGTATTAATCTCATCGATACCCCAGGCCACGTAGATTTTACCGTAGAAGTTGAAAGATCATTGCGTGTTCTCGACGGCGGAGTAGTAGTTTTTGATGGAGTAGCTGGAGTAGAGCCTCAATCAGAGACCGTGTGGCGACAAGCTGATAAATATAATGTTCCCCGTATTTGTTTTATTAATAAATTAGACCGAACCGGCGCGAGTTTTGAGTTTAGCTTTAATTCAATTATAGAACGATTAAATAATAAAGCTGTTTTAATGCAGATTCCGGTTGGTTCAGAATCGAACTTAAAGGGTATTATTGATTTAATGACCGAGAAAGCACATATCTACAACGATGATCTCGGCAAAGATATATCTGTAACAGATGTTCCGGACGATCTCAAAGAACAAGTCGAGATATGGCGTGAAAAAATGGTTGAAAAAATCGCCGAAACCGACGAAGTCTTATTGGAAAAATACCTTAATGGCGATGAAATTAGCAATGATGAATTAATCAACGCTCTGCATCAGGCCACCATTAAAACGGATTTATTCCCTGTTTTTATCGGTAGTGCCCTTAAAAATAAAGGAATCCAGCAGTTACTTGATGCTGTAGTCGCATATTTACCAAATCCGCTTGAAGTACCGTATCCGCATGCCAAAGACGCTAAAAATCCCGACAATGAAATTGAAATAAAACCATCGGACGATGAGCCTTTTGCTGCCCTGGCCTTTAAAATTGCCGCTGACCCATTTGTTGGAAAATTAGCTTTCTTTAGAGTATATTCCGGCACTCTACAATCAGGCTCTTATATACAAAACAGCTCGACTGGTGAAAAAGAGCGTATTGGCCGTATCATTCGATTACACGCTAATCACCGTGAAGATGTTGACCAAGTTTATTCCGGTGATATTGCCGCAGCTGTTGGCCTGAAATCTACCTTTACCGGCCATACTCTTTGCGATGCTAATCGTCCTGTAATTCTTGAATCCATTACCTTTCCAGAACCAGTTATCTCAATCGCGATAGAGCCAAAGACAAAGGTCGATCAAGAAAAAATGGCTATTGCATTACAAAAATTGGCTGAAGAAGATCCTACTTTTCGTGTTTCAACCAATGCTGAAACCGGCCAGACTTTAATCGATGGAATGGGTGAGTTGCATCTGGAAATCATTGTTGATCGCTTGCGCCGAGAGTTTAAGGTCGAAGCTAATGTCGGCAACCCACAAGTTGCATACCGCGAAACAATTCAATCCCCATCTAAAGCAGAAGGTAAATTTATCAGACAAACCGGTGGTCGGGGTCAATATGGACACTGTTGGTTATCGATTGAACCACGAGAACGTGGAGCAGGATATGAATTTATCAACAAAATCGTTGGCGGCACAATTCCTAAGGAATTTATCAATCCTATCGAAAAAGGTGTTCGTGAGGCTATGAGCAAAGGCGTAGTAGCCGGATACCAACTGGTCGATATTGCCGTCACTTTATATGATGGCTCCTATCATGATGTTGACTCTTCTGAAGTAGCCTTCCAGATTGCTGGCGGTATGGCATTACAAGAAGCCGCTAAACAGGCCAATCCTGTACTACTTGAGCCAATTATGAAAGTAGAAGTTGTTACCCCGGAAGAATTTCTTGGTGATGTGATGGGTGATCTTAATTCAAAACGTGGTCGTATTGAAGCAACTAATGAACGAACTGGCGTCAGGGTAATTGACGCCCTTGTTCCACTGGCGGAAATGTTTGGCTACACCACTTCGCTTCGTTCAATGACCCAAGGACGAGCTTCTTCAAGTATGGAATTTGATCACTATGAAGTTGTTCCACCCAATATCAAAGATCAAATTGCCGGGATGAGAAATATAAGTAAATAACATTATCTTTAAGGTAAGATTTACTCATCCACGTCCACTTCTCGTCAACGAATGGTTTCCTCGAAGCAAGCTTCTTGACGAATTAATACAAATAAGTTAAGCTGTCTAGTGTAATCAAATATTTTCGTCGAGCAGTTATTCATACTGCTTGAATTGAAGCATTAAATCGTTGATATTACATACAATTAATTTTAAGTAAGACTAAAGGAGTCAGCAATGGCCGAAAAATTTGACAGAAGTAAGCCGCACGTCAACGTTGGTACTATTGGTCACGTTGATCATGGTAAAACTACATTAACCGCTGCAATTACTACATATTTAGCTAAAAAGGGTTTTGCTAAAACTCGTAGTTTCGATTCAATTGATAACGCACCAGAGGAACGTGAACGCGGAATTACAATCGCTACTTCGCATGTTGAATACGAAACTGACAAACGCCATTACGCCCATGTTGACTGTCCGGGACATGCTGACTACGTAAAGAACATGATTACCGGTGCGGCCCAAATGGATGCTGCTATCCTCGTAGTTAGCGCTGCCGATGGTCCAATGCCTCAAACCCGTGAGCATATATTACTTGCATTACAGGTTGGCGTACCGAGAATTGTTGTATTTATGAATAAAGTAGATATGGTAAAAGACGCTGAACTAATTGATTTAGTCGAAATGGAAATTCGTGATTTATTAACAAAATACGAATTCCCTGGCGACGAAATTCCAATTATCAAGGGTTCTGCACTTAAAGCCCTCGAAGGCGATGCTGAAGCCGAAAAATCTATCCAAGAGTTGATGGATGCATTGGATACTTACGTACCAGATCCGGTACGCGATATCGACAAACCATTCCTAATGCCTATCGAAGATGTCTTTTCAATTAAAGGACGCGGTACGGTCGTGACCGGTCGTGTTGATCGCGGTATTGTCAAAGTCAATGAAGAAGTTGAAATCGTTGGTATTCGTCCAACTAAAAAAGTTGTTGTTACTGGTGTTGAAATGTTCAACAAACTTTTAGATCAAGGCCAAGCTGGTGATAATGTTGGCGCCCTTCTTCGTGGTATTGAGCGAGACGATGTTGAACGCGGTCAAGTTTTAGCTAAACCTGGTTCGATTACACCACACACCGAGTTTGATGCTAAGTGCTATATTCTGACCAAAGATGAAGGTGGACGCCACACCCCATTCTCAAAAGGCTACAAACCACAATTCTATATCCGTACTACCGATGTTACAGGTGAGGTAGAATTACCAGAAGGAACTGAGATTGTTATGCCCGGTGATCAAGTAGAATTTAAGGTAAAATTGATTGTTCCAGTCGCTATCGAAGAAAATATGCGCTTTGCTATTCGTGAAGGTGGCCGTACAGTTGGAGCCGGTACAGTAACCAAGATTAACAAATAAGTCTAACATAAATAGAATCAATATCTATGCCGCAGAGTAAAGTAAACGAACCTAAACAAAAAATCCGCATCCGTTTAAAAGCTTACGATCATCGTATCTTGGATAAGGCTACGACTAAGATTATTGATACCGCGATTCGCTCCGGTGCCAAAGTCGCAGGTCCAATTCCATTACCGACTCAAATTCGTAAGATGACTGTTTTACGATCAACGTTTATTCGAAAGAATTCACGCGAGCAATACGAGATGAGAATTCACAAGCGTATTATCGATGTTCTTGATCCTACCGAACAAACCATCGATTTGCTCATGAACCTCGATTTGCCAGGCGGCGTAGATATCGAAATTAAAACGTAAGTTAAGAGGGAGTAATCAGCTTAATAACCCTCGGATATCGCCTAATTAAAAGGAGATGATCCCAGGGCAATGTTAAATAGTAATAAAATATGGCATACATTATCGGACAAAAAATTGGAATGAC
>Ga0265297_10004301_pt1 | contig 23549 bp, 45 predicted proteins | sample Munlanlwell13791_FD_192502 | JGI IMG/M metagenome (GOLD analysis project Ga0265297, IMG submission 192502) | Leachate microbial communities from a municipal landfill in Southern Ontario, Canada - Leachate well 137-91 | ecosystem: Engineered > Solid waste > Landfill > Unclassified | place... | reverse complement strand
ATCGGTTCTAGGTTGTGAATGCGGCGTGCGTGGATGCGTCAGCCCGGAATCCCCAATCGCCGGGCCTCAGCCCTCGCCACTTCCGCCAGGTCGTCCATGTTCTTCACTTCCGGCAGGCGCGGGGCGGCTGCCCGTCGCGGCGGGGTGCCGAGACTGGACGCCACGGCCTCCCGGCGAATCTTGGCCGGGTTGGGCGGGGCGGGTTCGGATTTGGGCGCGGGCGCGCTCGTGAGGCCGTTGTCCAGCATGGCCATTTGCAGGGCGCGCTGGTAGCTGCGGGCCTCGCCGCTGGCTTTCAGGGCTTGTGCATCCTGGCACACCTTGACGTAGGTCGCCTCGTCCAACGCGGACAAGGTGGGGCCGAAGGATTCAATCGCCTTCTCGAAGTCGCGCTCGGCGCGGCTGGTCTTGACGGCGGCATCGGTCACTTCGGCCACTTCCAGAGCGCGGCGGCCGACGGTATTGACGCCCTGAACGCCCCAGCGGGCGGTGTCCCTGAGCTTGCGTAAGGAGGCGCGAGCGGTGTCGCTCAGGCCAAGCTCGGAACCGAGGGTATCAAGTTCGGCGTCGGTCACGTCTGCGGGCATGTCACCCAGCAGGGCCTCGGCGGCTGTCGGCGTAGCGGGTTTGGGCGGCACAGCGGACCCGTCAGGGTCGGCATCCTCGCCGCCACCGTCGCCGGCAGCTCCACCTTTTGAGGCGTTCAACTGCTCTACCAGGTCTGCCAGCACAGCTTCGCGCTGCTCTGCGTTGAAGCTATTCCAGTGCGCCGCCAGGGCCGGTCGCATCTGCGACAGGATGGCGGGCGCGGGTTTTTCGGGTTCGCTCTGCGCCGTCTCAGCGGTCGCGGCCGGGGCTTCAGGGTCGGCGGTGTTGTCGGGCGCGGCCGGTTCGTTGGCCGCCTGCGCCGCCGGGTCGTTGGCGTCCGGGGCCACTTCCAAGGGCGGCGTCTGCGCAGCTTCCAACTCGGTGTCGGCTTCGGGCACGGGTGTCTCCTTAGAAACTAGCGTTGGCTTCGGCCGCCGACGGCAGGCGCGGCGGTTGCGGGTAGTGCTGGCGAATGATGTCCGCCAACTGGTGTTCGGCATCGGGGCGTACGCCGCCGTCGGGTGTGACGGTGCAGATCATGTACCGCACCGCCTCCTTGGCGGCCGTATGCGCGCTCTTGGCGGAGTTCGGCAATATGTACTTCTGCCACGTCAGCAGGCCAATGTGGACAAGGGCGGCGCGGGCCATGTCGCGCGGGGCATACGACGGGCTGCTCGTATCCAACAGCGCCCCGTAGGCCCGCACGTCCAACCACGATGCACTATGCGGCCACGCCTCGATCTTCTTCGCGCACTCGATGGCGTCTTCGTCATCGGGGTCATGCACGGCGGCAACGGCACGGACCATCCAGCAATGAAACAGGGTTCGCACGAGTTTGCGGCGGGCGTCGGAATCTGGCCTGCCGGAAGCCAAGGCCAATAGCGATACCATCAGTTCGGGTCGATCTTCCTGCCAGACCTGTTCCAGCGTCTTGCCGTCCGCCGCGGCGCAGTAGTTGGCGCACATGCCGAGATCGCCAAGTTGAGCGGCAAGCTCTCCATGCACGGGTGTCTCCTTAGTCGGTAACGATGCGGCCGATGGACGTGTCGGCCAGCTTCTCGACGTGCGGCGGCGGGGGCTTGTGGCCTACGTCGATGAGGCCGAGTTCCTTGTTGGCGCGGTGATAATCAGATAGGGAACCCAGGAACCGCCCGTGAATGTATGAATAGTGCCGCTTGAATGGCCTGCCCTTGGCGAAGGCGCAGTCGGTCGGCGGCACTACAGGCTCGTGCGGCTCCGGTTCAGGCGGTTCGGGCCGCAGCACGAAGTCCTTGTTGCACTGGCCGCACTTGCCGCCGAAATGATTGGCGTTGTGCGGCTCAAACAGGCGCGGGCCTCCGCAGCGCGGGCAGACCCACCACATAGCGGGTGCGGTCATTTCTTCGCCTTGCCCTTCCGTTTGGCCATCATCTTCTTCCGGGCGCGGGCTATAACGGCCTGCATCGGGCTAGGCTTGCCGGGGCGGGCGACCGGGGCCGCGTCGGGGCTGTTCGCATACAGCGCCCGCATTTGCGCCTTGGCCTTGGGCATCGGCAGCAGCGCCTTGCTGTGCGGCTTGCCCGTCGCCCTGGTCACTACCTGCGCCCTGCCGTTTCGCTTCTTGAGTTCGTATGGCATTGGGATCGTTCTCCGGTTCGTCCGGGCCGGTGTAGGGCACGCCCTCAACGCTCTTGTAGCCGGGCAGTTTCTGGCCCGAGGCGATGGCCGCCAGCGTCCCAGGGTCGTAGTTGGGCACGATGACGGAGGCGTTTTTCTCGTCGATGGGGCGGTCATCCTCGACCACCACGAAGTGAACCTCGGCCACTTCCTTGGCGCCTTGCTCGTCGATCTTGCGCAGGCGGCCGACCTGGGCGACAATCCAGCGCTCATGCGAGATGTTCCGCTTGAACCTGAGCGGGTTGTTGGCGTCCACGCCGCCTGTGCCCACATCCACCCAAATGACGGCGGTCGCCTGCTGGGAAGTGACCGCCAGCACCTTGGCCATGCGCCGGTACGGGCTGGTGATGATGAACTTGTCGCCGACCTTCAGCTCGGCCGGATGCAGTTCCTTGGCCTGTTGGCACAGCGTCTGCCAGGCACGGTCCTCTGCCTGGCCGTCCTTCATTTCGCGGGGCGGAAGTTTCAGCGGCAGTTCGGGTGTCAGCATCTGCGTCACGGCGTCTCCTTTGGCTTAGGCCGTCACCGCTGCGGGCGGTTCGGGCTGGGCGATGCGAAGCTGCGGCTGCGGCTGGGGCGGAGCCTGCGGGGGCATCTGCGCGCCCGGCATTGGCTGCGCACCCGGCACGCCGGTCATGCCCGGCGCTTGCGGCACCAAGGGTGCCTGCCCCGGCGGGGTAAAGAACTGCTGCGGGTTGCGGATGTTGAAGCGATTGGACCCCAGCCAGACCAGATACCGGATGGGGTCGTACATGCCCTGCGCCATGGTGGACATCATCTGCCCGTACTGGAGCGCGGCGGCGGTGTCCTCGGCGCGCTTGGCCTCGGTCGCCGCTTCAAGGTCGATCTTGCAGATCAGGTCTTCGGGCAGGCTTGAGGGCCGCAGGCGCTTCACGTCCACGCCCGTAGGCCCGGCCACGCGCACGGCCAGGTCTTCGTCGGCGAACTCGCGGTACATGAGCACCACGTTGCCCGCAACCCATGTGAGCAGGTCGGAAGTCAGCTGCTGGCGGCGGTTGATGCGGCGCTCGCGCGAGGTCGAACGCACACTGGCCTCGGTTGCCGTGATCTTGTGCGGCGTGTCGCCGCCCTGGTCCATGATGTCGCTGCCCAGCATGCGCCGGAGTTCGGCCAGGAACAGTTCGCGGATTTCCCAGGTGTCGCGCGGCAGGGAGGGCGGCTTGAACTCCTTCATCAACTGCGCCACTTCGACCGCGACTTCGGCTTGCATCAGGTTCGGGTTGTTGATGTCGGACGCCTCGCGCGGAGTCACCTTCCCGCGCGGGGTGAGCATCTTGGCCGCCGCCGACTTGCGAATCTGCTGGATGAAGCACTTGTTCAGCTTGGCCAGCGTTTGCAGAATCGGGGCGATCAGGCCCAAGGTCGAGTACCCGTTCACCTGCCCCGGAATCGGCCTGCTTACCAGCGGCCGGTAAATCTCCAGCGAGCCATACGGCCAGTCGCCTTCCCACAGCGGCTTCGTGGCCTCACTCCATCGCGCAGGCAGGATGACGTACCCGCCGTTGCGCCGGTCGTGAATCTTGTACACTTCGATCTGCGTGTTCTCGAAGTCGAAGCTGGCGTCCTTGCGCCAGTTCTCGGTTTCGTTCTCGAACTCATCGACCGACGGGCAGTTCTCCGGGTTCAGGTTGCGGATGCCCGGTATGCGCTCAAGGTCGCTCAGGTACTCGGTGCAAAGCTCAGCCTCCCAAACGCGGTCTTCCCATTCCTCGGCGTCCGGGTCGTACAGGAACTTGGTCCAGTCCACCCGCTGATTGACCAGATACCGCATGTTCCGGCGGCCGATCTTGTCGTAGTGGGCGGCGATGTGGGAGAGCATGGCCATGTACAGGGGCGCGGCGGGGTCCACGCCGGCAATCCATGCCTCATGCCGGGCGACGTGGACCATGTGGTCGTCGTCGCTGTCCACCGACGCCTGCGCGATGTCCAGGTTCTCGGCCTCGGCCTCCTGAATGTTGACGGCGATTGCGCCAACGTCCGTGCTGGGGCGGTAGCTGCTGGACACCTGCTCCGAATGCCACGCGGTCTTGCTGATGCCGATGCCCGCGCGAATGTCGTCCCACAGTACCTGAATGGTGGTGCCCATCGTCCGCGCCAATCCGCTGGACAGGTTGGCGTCGATCAGGGCCGCGCCCATCTTGGCGATGTCTTCCTGCCCCTCCTGCCGGGCTTCGACCGTCACCGGGGGAATCGAGGGCAGGGTGCCGAAGATCACGTCTTCAATTGCGGGCAGGGCTTCGTTCAGGTACAGTTGCTCGTCGCCGCCGGAGTAGGTGCCGTTGATGTACTGGTCGAGTTTGGCGATCTCGGTCTTGCGGGCGTCGATGCGCAGCATTTCCTTGGCCCGGCCCAGCCGTTCGTGCCAGAGTTGCGCCCGTCCGATAGGCGTGGCGGTGTTGAAGCTGCTGGCACGCTGATAGGACTTGCGCGTGGGCAACTGCTGTTTTGGCTTGCGGGACATTGGTTATGCGTTCCCCTCGGTCAACTTGCGGGGGCCGGATTTGAACCGGCGACCTTCTGGATATGAACCAGGCGAGCTACCAGACTGCTCTACCCCGCTATGTGTAGTCCTGCGGGTCGCGGCCGTCGTTCAGTCGGTCGCGCTCTTCCTCGGCCTCGACGTGCTCGACCATCCGCCGCTGATGGCTGTTGAGCTTGTCCCAGTCGTCACGGTTCGGTTCCGGCGGTGGCACGGTTATCTGCTGGACCACCTTCTCGGTGATCTGCCGGGCCATCCAGCGGTCGTCATGTTGGCCCTTGGGCGCGCCGATGGTCTGGTCCTCGTGCCGGATGATGGAGCCGAGTTCGTCCACGGCTGCGCCGTCGGCCCAATCCATGAAGCCGAAGGATAGAAGCTGATGCGTCAAGGCGATCAGGTCGGGCTTCGTGTGCGGCGTGGTGGACCAGCCGAAGTCCTGAAACTTCCGCACGCCCAGTTTGGCCAGTGGGTCATTCAGAAACAGGTTCGGGTAAGACCAGCCGTTTGCCGCTTGGCCCAGCAGCGGGCGAATCACGCCCTCGGCGGCCAAGCCTTGTCGTTCCGGCCCCAGCAGGGCATCGTTGTAGTAGTGGCTCAGGGCCGCGAGCTGCAAGGCGTACTGGCCCATGTGCCAGCGGCCGTGCAAGGCCGCGCCCACCTTCTTGTCATTCGCGCACTCGACGTAGGCGGCATCGAAGTCGAGCCCCTTGGCCCGCTCGCCCCATTGCACGTCCGCGCCACAGCCGAACAGGTTGTTGGCCTTGGGCTTCTCGCCCTTGCGCGGGTCGTGGTCGAATATCAGCAGGCTTCCGGCGTCGGAGCCGACCAGCTTGAAGTCGTCCGGCCTGCCCTTGTCGCCCATGAGGATGTGCCCGCGCCACAAGGGCTCGCGGACGGTCTGCCGGGCCTTGGCAATTTCGTCGGATGTAAACTCCGACTGCCCGGCCGACATGAAGGCTTCATCTTCGGTCGCCGGGAACTCTGCCGACCACAACTCGACGTTGCCGAAGAACGGGCTTTGAGCGATGGCGTTCCTGCGCCAAGCGATGTGCGCCTTGGTCAGTTCAACGTCATACCGCGCGGCGTTGCGAATCAACTCCTGCTCATACGGCGTCAGGTCAAGCACGTCGGCGGCCAGGTCTTCTCGGCGGTATTCGTCGCACAAGAACCACGGCAGGAACAGGTTGACGTATTCGCTACCGCGATCCTTCCCTGCCAGCCAGGTCTTGTGCCAGTAGTCGCCCTTCATTACCCCCGTGGACTCGCGGACGATTACCGTGCCGTACCGGGCTTCGCCGGTGGGTATGGCCGGGTCCAAGGGGGCCAGCACCGTCTGCGGGTTGACGGAGATCGGCGGCTTGTCCCAGCGGCCTAGTTCCGACAGGTGCAGGAAATGCACCGTATCGCCGACTGCCGGGAAACCGCCTTGGGCCGAACCGATGTAGTACCGCGAGCCGTTATCGAACCGAAGCTGGTAGCCTTGGGCGTTGGTCTTGCCGGGCCGAATGAACTCCGGGGTCGCTTCGTATGTCTCTCGGCACTTGGCGAACCACTCCTGGGGCAGCGCCATCTCGTGGGCGATGGTCAGGACCGTGCGACCGACGTAGGTCATGGCGAAGTGGAGCGCCCGGCGCGTCCAGTACGTCGTGTCGCCCATCTGGCGGCACTTGAGGTTGTTCTGCCTGACGTACCCGCGCCCCTGCATCTGCCGCTCAAACTCATGCTCGACGTACTTCTGCGCCCGGTTCAGATTGAACGGGGCCATGCCGCCGCTCTTGAGCCGGATGCTGAAATACGCCGAGGCGTAGGCCGGGAAGTTTCGGATGACGCCCAGCGCCCACTTGGCTTCATCGGGCGCGGTCCCGCGCAAGTGCCTACGGTTGAACGTCCGAAACTCCATTTTCTCCATCGTCGTTGTCGTCGGCGGAAATTTCGGACTCACCATGATCGCCGCCTAATGCCGGGGGCGGTTCGCCCTTGGCCCTTGCTTCCAAGACCTTCAAGCAGTCAGTGAATGACACATGCCCCTCGATGGTGGTCTTGCTTTCGGTGGGGATGATGCGGCCGACCACTTGGAGCATCGTCTTGGGATACTCCTCCTTCATCTTGTTGAACCACTCGTCCCACTCTTCCGGCGTCATCATGGATAGCACGATGCGCAGCAGGTGGTCGCGGCTCTTGAGTCCAGATTTATGGTCGCCGCCGAACTTGTTGCCGGGCTTGAAATGATACGGCTTCAACTGCTCGCCCGTGCTGGACCGACGGCCCAAATTCCCAGCAGCATTCAAGTTGCCTTTGCGTGCCCCCATGTCTCTACCTCGCACTCCGTGCCCAGTACACCAGGGCGATGACGATCATGCCCAGCAGCAGCAGTACCGGAGGCCCCCATTCGCCGTTCATGGCTTCTCCACCTCGGCCCAACCCCAGCCGTCGGGTACGCGCCGATATTCCCAAACGCGACCCGGCGCGACCGTCTCCCACACCCGCAGGGCCTCGGTGTGTTCCTGTCGCGCCGAGATCATCCCGACGAGTTGGGCCACGGCCCGATTCAGCGTCGCAGGGTCGGGAGAGCCGTTCATGCCTACACCTTCACCGGGACGCCGTTGGCGGCGGCGGGAATCATGTGCAACTCGCCGCTGACGCCCGCCACGGTGCCCTTGTCCAGCGTCAGGGCGGTCGCCGCCTCGCACTCCAAGGGCGGGTCGAACGTGTACTGGTAGAACTCGGCCACGGGAAAGTACAAGGTGATGGTCCGCTTCGGCCCGCCGATGGCCAATGTCTCGCCCGCCGTGTCCACGCTCACGCGCAGGTGCGTGACGATGTGCTTGGTGCCGGTCGCCCCGGCCGCGCGCACGGTCGTCGCCGTGCCGTTGGCGGCAATGCCCGTGAAGGAATACTTCACGATGCCCTGGTCTTGGACCTGGGAGACGTAGGGCGTGGCGACAGTATCGATGGTCAACTCGTTAGCCATGAGCGAACCCCCGTGCTAGGCGCGGCCGCGTCGCCGTGCCCACATCATGCGTGAAGGTGAGATTTCCGTGACGTTGGTATTGTCTGTCCCCGCCGCCGCCGGATACAGATGCAACAGGGCCGTCTGCCCCGTCAGGTCGCAGTTGTTAACGGTTCCGCCGATAACGACGGCCGAAGTGTTAGTGTGACTGCCGGGCATGCCGTCCAGCGTGCCCGTGGCATAGATCACGCCCCGGCCGAAGGCCATACCCGCCGTCAGGGTCGTGCTGGCAGCAATGCGGATGACGCCGTTGTTGGTCAGGGCTGTCGCCTGCACATCTCCGGTAGTCGTAGCGGTGACGCCAGCATTGATGGTGAGTGCGCCGAAGGCGTTGCCGGCCGTCGGATTGGCGACGTTGCCGCTGGCCGTCTTCTGCCACGCCCCTAGGTTGTCGCACACGGCAGCGGCGTCGATGCTGATGTTGCCCGTGACCTTCACCGGCCCCGATGTGCCACCGCATGAGAACGCGCCGCCGGCCGCGACCGTCACTGAGCCGATGGTCACGCCAGCGGCCGACGCTAGGATAGTGGCCTTGTTCGCATTCGCGCTGACGACAATTGCGCCAATCGTGTACGCACCGGCGCAGTACATCGTCGCCGTGCGATTGGTCCACGTCATCGAAGCGATGCTGTTGACGCTGCCGTTGCTGAGTGTGCCGAGCACGAAACCCGGCGCGAACCCGGCGTTGTCGATCTCGATGGCGGGGTTGGCGATGTTGCCCGAAAGTGCCAGTTCCGCGTTCTCCGGCGACAGGGCGTCGTAGACATGGACGAGCGTGCCGGTGTACCCGGCAAAGTTGGCCCCGTCCTCCGTGCCCAGCAAACAGAACGTGCTGATGTCGGCCGAACCCGTGATGGTCCCAGACAGGCGACAACCGTTCACGCGCAGGGCGGCGTTGACGGCTAAAGTGCCGGTGAAGCCAACCATGTTCCAGGCGGTCGTTGAGTCGGCATCGGTGTTGACGGTCAAGGGTGCGGCGATGGTGACGGTGATGTTGCCGCTGGCGGCGTCAAACACGGCCTGATCTGTGGCCGCAGTGAACCCGGCCCCGCCTTCGCCGCCGCTGGATGCAGACCATACGGCGTCGTCGGCAGCGTTGCCAGTCGCAACTGCGTATTTCTTGGCCATGCTACGCCACTCCCCTCACGGCAGAAGGCGGGGTTACTTGGGCAGACGCGCCCGCTTGGGCGCTTCGCGGATCAGGTCGCTGGTGTCGCGCCTGCGACCAAGAGGCATAACCGCGTTGGCGTGTCCGACCGAGGCGCTGTAGGAATACCGCTCGCGCTTCTCCGCGCCCTTGGGTATTCGCCCGATCTCGTGACACTCGGCACAGACTTCGCCCACGCGATAGTTGTCGCCGTACTGTGTATGACAGGCAGGGCAGGTGAACATGCGTTAGTAGCAGTCTTCGTCGCACGGCCCGGCGAGGCTCTTGGATTCGCCCATAAAGGTCTTCCAATGCTCGCGAAACGCCTTGATTGCCGGGTCGAAACGTCGGGCGGCTTGATGCAGCCAGCCGTTTCCCCTACACCGGCGAACCATCGCCATCCGGGCCTGCCGCTCGTCCCCGCCGACCGCCGCCACATCTTCGGTCAACGCGGCAATGACCGGGGCGGCAACGTCGCCAGCCGTATCAGTGGGCAGCTCATCCTTGTGCTGCGCGCACCACGAGCGGACAAATTGTTCTGCATCTTCCATATGGTTCACACGGTTACTGACGGGCGGGGGAAGTCGTCAAAGTCCATGCGGTCGCCGGATTCCTTGTCCGGCAAGTCGCATTCAAGCAAAGGCTGGGCGTGTTCGTGGTCCATGAATCGTTGCAGGGCAGCGTGAATGATCTGCCCATCCCAGGCAAACTCAAGACCAGCCGCCCACGCCTCTTGCACGAGGTCATCGTGGTACTTGTCTGGTACGCATCGTTGCCGTCGCCACCTGCGAACGCAGGCATCCACGTTGTCCGGTGTGATTGCCAAGTCCTTATATCCTTCTACAGATTGACCGTTAGGGCATTTAGGCGATGCCGTTCTCGTAAAGTATTGTCCGCAAAGAAGGTAACTTTTTCGCGCACCCTAACAGCGAGTCCCATACCGACGTGACGGACACGCACTCAAGCCGCGCGATATGCCGGTACGAGTACCCCCGCAGCCGCAGGCGCAGGCGGCGCTTTTGGGTTTCGGTCAACTTGTCCCACGGACACGAGTCTTTGGCTGTCGTCATAGTCTCTCCTAAAACAAAAGGAGCCCCAGCCGCCGTTAACGGTCGAGGGCTCCGTGCTGCGCCGCGCCGGGGGATCAAGACCGACGCGGGGGATGAATCGGGTTACTTAATGCTTGCGATAGCGCATTGTGACACTCCGAACTGTTCTGGCACGACGACATGCGGCCATGAGGCATAGTTTGTGAAGCATGTAAAACAGACCCCCCACAACTCTCCGGTCCTGTCCCGTATCATGTAGATGTACTCCATGCGCGAATTGCAGCAGTCGCAATCGTATTCGTATCCCTGTTCGGCGCTGCGTTCCCCGACAAACCTCCAGAGAGGTTCCCCCATCCCAGCCAGATAGAACGGATGGTCATGTCCCAAACTATGCCGCCGTAACGCATCACTTCGCCTGAACTGACGCGCTAGCGATATTGCATGATCATGTGCGCGTTTAGCATAGTTGATGCGAAACCAGTCTGCCCTCGTACTATCCGACAGGCGGCCTCCTTGGGCCAGTGCCCAATACATGTTCCGCCATCCGCCGATCTTCATTATGCACTCGCGGCCAACGTCCCATGTCCGCCCGCCGCAAGATTCCACTCGATACACATAACGGATGCGCGTTCCACAACAGGCGCAGTGCCCGCCAGTGTCGTACATCCCCCTGAGTCTCCACGGCGGCTTGCCCATGCCTGCCACGAAGAACGGATGCCCGGAGAGGGCATATCGCTTTGCATCTGCCATCGTCACTCCTTCGGCTTGCCCGCCGCGTTCATCGCCAGCAGTGCGGTCTGATAGCATTTGTCAAACAGTTCGCCCACGTCGCCCTTGTAGTGCAGCAGCACGGCGAGATAGGCAATCGCCCCCGCCAGCTCTCGCTTCGTCAACGGGCGGTCCATGTCCTTGTCGAACACGACCGGAACGCCACGGAATGTTATCGGTGTGGTCTTCATCGTCACTCCTTCGGTTTCGGATACACCACGCCCAGCCATTGCCTCGCGCCGTTGGGCGTCACCTTTTCCACGGCTATCGCTATCGGACTCGTCGTGTTGATGAAGCAGCCGGGAGCGTGGACGCCAGGCATGTGTTTCCTGTAGGCGGCTCCGCATGTGCATGTGCCGAGAAAATCCATCGTCACTCCTTCACCAGTCGGCCCGGTCCACCTTGACATACAGTTTCTTCCGTTGGTACGGACTCATGGCCAACATCTTGCGGGCGATTTCCTCGCCCAGTCCGTCGCCTTCCTTGAGGCACAGGTCCAGACAGAATTGCAGGTCGTCGTCGCCAAGGTTGCCGTCGTCCAGGGCGATATGCAGGTTGCCACCGACGCAACTCTGCAAATACAGTTCATGGCAAAGGGCCATCATCGCGGGCCAGTCTACCGGGGCGCGTTTGGGGTTCTTCATCGTCACTCCTTCACCACTTGGCGGGGCAGTCGCTGCATCATGGGCATCCGTCGCCTGATGCCCCCGGGCTGCGCGACTTATAATCCCCGGACACCAGATCGGCGATCAGAAATGGCAGGAACAATACACCCATGAACACAGCCAACAATATACAGCACGCCTTGCGCCGCAGAGTCCACTTGAGGCCCCAGCAATCACGTTCGATGTGCCGTACTCCAAAATACATGGATGTAATCACCGCCACCCAGCCCACAATTCCGAGAATCCACCAGATCATGTCGACTCCTTGTCCAGAATGGCCTTCGGCTGCGGCTCGGCAAATACGGCAGACACCACCACGAAGCCCTCAAGCATGTGCGGATCGGTCGTCACGCGCCGTGCGCCACGCTTCATTAGCGCGCGCACAAACCAACCAAACTTCGTGCCTTTTGGGGCGACGAAGCCGCAACTCTTGCTACCCTTGGCCCGCCGCAGTTCGGTGAACCCGTAGGACTTCATGTTCGCTCCTTCGCCTGTGCCCTCACCGCCGCCAATGCCGCCCGGCAGATGGCCTCTGGGGCGGTATCGCCTGCCGCAACGTGCCGCTGGTTGTATGTAGTGTTGAACCAGGCGCAATACGTCCCTCGCGGGTTCACTGTCACCGTGGCTCCGCACCCCTTCTCCCGCATCTTCTCGACCACGAGCCAGGCGTGCGCGATGTTGGTGCTCGGCTGGAATGTGAACGGCACAAAGTCCGTTCCCATGATCTCCCTGTGTACCGCCTTGTCCAGTTCCGGCCCGGCGGGGATGGCGTTGGGGGAGGTCATTTGCGGCCCTTTCTCCACTTGCTGATGTGGTGCGCCGCGCAGAGCACTACAGTGACCACGATGATGATGCTGAGCAGCACCAGTTGCACGGCGTCTTGGATGGTCCAAATGAATACAGCCGTCATCTCACAGTCCTTTCCTGTTCGCCTTGGGCTTCCGCGTCATCGCCTTCTCGCCCGCCTCGGTCGTCAAGAACATCGGCGGCGCGTCCGGGTTCGGCCGGATGTAGCCCGCCCTCAACAGCGGCCACCACGTCTTGAAGCCGCCGACCAACAGCCCGCCGCACATGAACTGAATCTGCTCCGGCGTTAACTTACGCAGCCTGAGTTTGCGCGGCGGCTTCCGCGTGAACCACGCTTTGGGCAGATCCAGAACGTAAATCGCCGTCTTTCCCATGTTGCGCGTCTTGCAGATGGCCTTGCTCATTCTTCTTCCTCCGCTGACTTGGGCTTGATGCCCAGGCCGATGATCCTGATGGCGTGCAGTATCGCAGAGCAGCACTCAGGCGGCTCGCCGGAGAGTTCGTCTTCGCAGTAGGCTAGGATGCGAGCCAGGTGGTCGTCGGCGTCCGTGCGCGGCCACAACACCCGCTTGGCCAGATGATCTTCCTCGACGCCGTTGAGCAGGGCGACGACAAGTTCGGCCAAGGGCATGTCGGTAATGCCGTCCAGCACAACTTCGCCCTCGGCATCGCAGATGCGGCAGTCCTCGGCTTTGCTGTTGGCATCGGCCGCGCCCCAACCGTCGCGTCCGGTGTCCTCAATCCAGTAGGCTTGCTCCAAGCCGCGCGGGTACGTCGGCAGCGGCGGCAGCCGGTCGTCGGGTTCAGCGGCTACTTCGGGCATGGTCAGTCCTTCACAATGGCCAGCACGTCGCCTTCGGTGAGGATGACGTATTGCTGGCGGTCAATCTCGATCTCGTTGCCGCTGTATGGGCTGTAGTAGATGGTCTGCTCCTTCTTGACCGTCATGGGCGTGCGCGTGGCAGACTCCATCCTGCCGGGGCCGACCGCCAGCACCTTGCCGCGATGTAGCCGCTTCTTGGCTACGTCGGGCAACACGATGCCGCCGGGAGTCTTGGACTCGGCCTTCTCTTGTTCCACCAGAATCCGATCACTCAGCAGTTCGATGTTCATCTTCGTTCATCCTTTCTGCGGGCTACGGTCGCCCGAGTTTCCAGCCGTGGCACTTTTTGAACTTCTTGCCGCTGCCGCACGGGCACGACTCATTACGCCCGATCTTTCGTTGGGCCACAGCGACAGCCCCGGCATCAATGGCGGCAGCATGTGCGGCTTTGAGCTTGTTGTTCAGGTCGGCGTTGGTGTCACCAGTGATAACCTCGGTCACGCGGCGTCCATCGCGCTGGGCTCCAGCACAAGCGGCGTACAACTTGGCCGCTGTTACACTCAAATAGTCTGAAGATTGCATTTTCCATTCCTTTAGTGAGGGGATGCCATGCCATCGATCACTTCCCAGCGGGCCGTTTGTCCAGGCCCTTCTCGGCCAGTAGCACCGCCACATCATCGATGTGCAGACAGTCGCACATGCATGCAATCTCACATGGAGACTGCACCACGGCGATGTTGCCGTTACAGTAGTCGTTGCCCGGCGTGGCGCTGTGCAACACGCCGAAAGCCTCGACCTTGCCCTCGCTGTTCAGCTTCACGATCTTGTCGCCGTTCTTCGCTTCTCTTCCGTTGCGGTAGTGCATCTTCCGTTCCTTCTAGGGGCATATGCCCGATGGTTACTGTCAGTAGTAAGTCCGGGGCCGCCACGGATGGTCTGGATACTCCGGATGCGGGCACGGGTCTGGGTACGGCATGAGCATCAGTAGCGGTTGCGCGTCCCGCTTGTACGCCTCGCATATCCGCTCAAATTCTTTGAGCACATCCGGCGTGAGCATGCCCGGCGGCAGAGGTGGCTGCTTCGGCAGCACCTCGCCTTTCTGCGCCACCGCCACCAGCGCCGCCGCCGGGAACTCCCTGTGATACGTGGCGTCGCCCGTGAACCATTCGCACAGGATGCTCTTGCCCAGGCGAACCACCGTCATCGCCGGCCCGCCGCTCTTGAGTCGAACCACGTCGCCGATCGTAAACTGCGTCATGTCATCGCCTTTCATGCTGCTCCGTCGCATACCCGATGTACCGGCCGCCGGGGAATCTCACGTCTCCATGGGCGTCCAGCAGCACCGGCCGCCGCAGCAGGTCTCGCACCGCGCGATTGACGTTCCGCTGCGTCAGCCGGCCGTCAGCACGCAACTCGTGGTGATGATACTCCAGGCACAGGTCGATGCGGATCATGTCGTCGCCGCCTTATGCATTGCGATTCTGAACATGATAGCGGGACCAATCCTGTCCCAATCAACGTAGTTGCGACCGCCCACGCGAGGATTGACCAGCAACGGACAACCCACCCCCGAGTCGTCGATGTACACGTGCGCGTACGCCTTGGGGCTGCCCGACCAGTTCTGTTCCGGGTTGTTGTTGATGCCCCACAAGTCCAGCCCGTTAGCCGCGCAGTACTCCACGGCCTTGGCCAGAGTGTCCCCGTCCGGGCTGTCGTGGCAGCGCATGGTCCAGAGAATCAGCCGCGCCCCGGCCGCCTGAAACCGCTTGAGCCATTCCAGCGCGCCCGGAACCGACTGGCCGATGTCTGGGTACTGGTGGTCAACTATGGTCCCGTCGAAGTCCACGGCGATGATAAAGGGAGTCATGACTTGGAGTCCTTCGGTGCTATCAGGATTCCCCGCATCCACGGGATGACGCGAACCTTCATGCCGAAGACCTTGACCTCTCGGTCCCAGCCAATCTGCATCCGCGCATTGAACGCGAACGGTTGCGTCAGGTCTTCAAGTTGCCGGGCCAGTCCCGCGAACTCTTGCGGACCGCACAGGATTTCCTTGTCGCCCTGCCAGATCAACTCGATTGCGCCCTCTATCTGCCGCACATGGTCAACGATGTCGTTCTCGTCAAACGACACCTCGCGGTAGACAGCACGGTCCTCTGTCTCGAACGCTTCCCAGCGGCAGCCAAAGCGGTCGAGTAGCCACAGGCAGGCGCGTTGCAGCCACTTGGCCTTATGCCCGTGAACCACCTTGACCGGAACAGGCACTCTCGCGGGCGTCGTCACCGGGAACCGGTGCAAGACTAGCATGTGTGTCATGGCATGGCCTCCGCATACCCGATGTACCTGCCGCCCGGCAGATGCAGGCTCCCGTCAGCCGACAGGTTCACAGGCCCGCTGAACGGGTCGCCGTCGGGACCGCCGATGTTCTCGGTCTTGAAGTGATCGAGAATCGCGTGCCGCACGGCGTGCTCGGTCAGCGGGCCGTCGAAGGTGAACTCCACGCGCTCGCCGTCCAGGTGGAGGACGAGGGAGATCACGGGTTGTACGGCCCGCTCGTCACGAATGGCCGCCTCCAGCTTCGCCCGCATCGACGCGCGGCCGGCGGAGAATGCTTCACGCATGTCGCCCACATGCTCATCCTGCGCGCCCTGTGGCTTCCACAGGTGCCCCGACAGCCACTCCTCGAACGTCTCCGCTGCGGGCTTCTCATCCTCGGCCAACTCCGCCTTGATCTCTCCGCGCTTCCACGCCTCGACCTTGGCCATCAGTGCCTCGATTGCCTGCCCCGGGCTGTAGCTGATAGCCTCAAGCCGTTTCAGCGTGTCGTCGTCCTTCGGGTCGGCGAACACGACGTAGGCGACGTAGTGCAGCGGCCCGTTGCGCCAGAACACGCCCCAATCGCAGGCGGGCACGCCGTGGCCCCGGTCGAACCATTGCAGCCAGGGCGGACGTGTATCGGCGGGCGAACTATCCGGAATTTCCGGAGAGTTGGCGGGCTCCCCCGGCGGCTCGCTCACCGGGGCGGCAGGCGGCGGGCATGGGAGGTAATCGCCGGGCGGGAAGAATGTGTGGCCTCCAAAACTGTCGGGGCGATCATCGAAACACAGCCGCCAACCCGTTGACGTGTAGGGCACGAACGATGTGAACCAGTCTACTTTCGTGATCTTCCGAGGTTCCCCGCCGTGCTTGTTCACCACCCACTGCCCGACCGAGAAGGGGCAGGCGGGACGGCAGGCCGAGGCCAGCGTGTCGCCGCGTACAGCGAAGGGCCCTCTGGGTATCGTCAACCACCAGTCAAAACCATCTTCCGTGGGCCGGACAGATTCGACAGTGCCTGACATGGGCGCGTCATCGCCCGGGTCATCCCACTCCACCTTGTCCCCCGGCTTGAAGGGGCAAGGAGAATCGCTCGCGTGCGTTTCGTGCGTTTGGGCGTGCGTTTCGGGCGGGTCAATCAAGGGCTTCACGAGCGACTGTTGCGCCCGCTCGCGATCCTCATGCTCCTTGATGGCAGCCAAAACCATAAGCCGCGCCTCGGCGCGCATGTCGTTGCGGCGAGCGTCGAACGCCATACCAATGGTGTCCACGATCAGCTTGCCCATGTTGCCTGCCGCCTTGAACCTGAACGACTCCAGGGGAGCAGAGAAGGTGTAATGGCAGCGGTTGCGGTCGATCCCGCCGTTGCAGGTCAGCATCACCCAATCGCCCCGGCCCCATCCGTCGCGCGGAATGAACGATACTCCGGGCGTCCACGACGAGCCGGGCGGGTCAAGCGAAGCGTAGATCATCGCCTCCATCTTGCCGCCACACTTGGGGCAGAACGCCTTGCCGCCGACGATGTACGGGGCTTCCTGGGGTTGCCTGGTCATTCGTCACCGTCCTTTCGCATCTACCGTTGTCGCCACCAAGCACCGTCCTTGTCAGAAGTTCCTCATCACCCTGCATGGAGTGGCTATGCTCGAACAGCCGCTACCGCCTGGGACCATGCAGCGGAGATCACATTGGTCCGTCTTGGTGGGGGGCTTGCTGGTTTCAGAAGTCTGTGCGCGTTTTTCTGAATCCGCCAGCGCTTTGGGGCAACCATTGCACAGCTCGTCCGAAATGTGCGCCCGTTGCTGGGTCGCGCACATGCCCGGAGGGGCATCGCAATGAGGCGCTGGCTTGTCCACCACCGCGCCGCCCAGGCTCTTGGCCTTCTCCAGCAGTTCCCGCGCCTTGGCCTGCCGGAGCACGAACGCCGGGTCGGGCACTCGCACCACCGGCACCAGCCGCCAGCCTGCGCCGTGGCAGAGTTCGCAGGCTTCATTGTGAGTCGTCGGATCGTCGCGCAGGTGGGGCATGTGGTCCGGGCTCTCGTCTCGCTCTACCCACTTATGACCGTGGCATCCGCACTTCACGAATCCCGCCTCAAACGGCCCGTCGCCGTCGGCAGGGGTTGCGGGGCGAAGGGTCATATTGGCCTTGCCTTTCCATGCACCAAGGATGCAAGGTGCGATTGTTCTACTACCGCGTCATGCGCGGCATCCGTGGCGGGCTCAAAGAACGTGCTGCCACAATTACGGCAATGGGGCCGGCGGGTTCGGTAGGTTAGTGATTCCGCCGTCATTCTCTGCGTCTTCCCACAATCTACACACCGCCACGTTGCACGCTCCGTCATGCCGCACCGTCCTTTGGCTTCTGAGGCAGCAGAACGCCCCGCCGCTTGAGTTCTGCCGCGAACTTGGCCCGTGGACCGTCAAAGCAGTCCCGCATGGACTTCTCCATCTCCGCCCGGAACCACTTCGAGCGGTAGATGGTCGCCAAGGGGTTTCGCTTCCGCCTGCGCCATCCCCACCACGCCAGCGCCGCACCCGCCAGGGCACACACCAGGAACACGCAGAGAAGGTCGAAGGTCATGGGTTCGCCTCCGTCCACGCTTCGCACCGCGCCTGAACCTCCGGCCAGGCCGCGCGGGTCACAACCCAGTTGTCGGGGCTGTTCTGCTCCACGATGCCGGCGGATTCCAGGCGGGTCAACTGCCGCTCGATCACAACCCAGGCCAGCGCGGGGTTGCGGCTGGTGAACGCAGACAGCGTATCGGCAACCCACAATAGCCCGCGCGTCAACGCTACCCAGGCGACAACCAACACCAGCAGGAACCCGCCCGCCGTAAATCCCGCCCCGATGCTCCAGGCTGCACCCTCACAGACCACCCGGACTATGCGTTCTGCGTCATTCATGGCTTAAACTCCGAAATCTCGGCGCGCCAGCTGCCCCAGGCCGGCTATCGTCGCCGGGGCCGATGCTGGGGCAGGGCCTAACCCGCGTTCAACTGCTGCCCAGTCAACGTGCGGCCAGCGGTTCTCAAGCCGGGCCAGGGCGAGCAAGGCGCGGGCGCGATCCTGGGGATACTCGCGGAGCACGCGGGCGGCATGGGCCTCTCGACTCTTGGGGGTAATCATGGCTGAACCCCCTCCCCGTAGACCCCAAACCGTCCGGGGATACCATCAGTGGGGCCTAGCAAGGCAATGGAGGGGCCTGGGATGCCCCAGAATCGACGATCTCCCGTAGAAGGTCTTGGGAGGCCACCTACTGGGTTAAGTGTTCTACGATGCCCTTGGCGACGCTCGACCATGCCTTCATCCTAACAGAACCCTGAATCCACAACTTATTGTGCTTTTCGGACACCGCGTATACCACCTATTGTGCTTTGTTCCATCGACGTGTCAAGATAAATCTGCCGAAAATCTGCTAAATCTTTCGCCGATTGCGATATCTCTCGCGGCGGCAAGGGCTTAGATGCTGGCGGAAGCTGTGAGATTCTGCGGGAAGCGAGGGCCGGACGAAAGGATAAGAAATTAGCGGATTGTAAACCCTTGCCGCACAAGGAATAGAAAAATCTTTGGAATATTCTTGATTCTCGGTGGGACGTGGGCGATAGTGAAGACGTGATAGCTGGACTGGTTGTAGGCCCGGTAGTACGCCCGGCGGCATTCGGCGGTCCTGCGGCAGAAGCCCGTGCGATTGTTGGCGGCTATCGGCCCGCCACAGATGCCACAGGCTTTACCGGCTAGTGCGATCATGCCTGACCTCCTTGGATGCCGCCTCCCGCATGATGTGCGCGTACCTGCCCCGGCCGCGAATGGCCATGCCCGCCGCGCGAGCGCGCTTGGCAAGCCGGGTAACGGTCATCTGGCACACGCCGTACTTGATGGCGATTTCAATGAACGTGAGGCGCTGTCCGAGCATGTCGGCCACGATGCCGCGCACCGTCGCGTCCGGCAACTGCTGGCCGTCGTTGTACGGGGCGAGCGGGCGCAGCCAGCGATACAGGCGCGTGCCCGTGGTATTCAGTTCGTCGAGAATGGCGGGGACGTGTTCGCCCGCCTGGATGCGCTTCCAAATTGCGGCCGTGTCCAGCGTTATCATGGTTTTCCTCTCTTGGCCCACCAGAGTTCAATTGCCCGCCCAGCAACCACGGCACCCGCCGTACCCTCTGGCAATTCCCCCCTCGCGCGGTCCATCCACGCCTGCCGGTGGCTTTCGGGCAATGCCCGCCATTGTGAATCCTTGGCCGGGGGCTCCGCTTTCACCGGCCTAGCCTGAACCCGTTTTGTCTTCACCTGCTCCCACCACGTCTCAAACTGCGTCGGCCATAACTCCATCTTCTTGGCCTTGCACCACGCCAGGGCCTCCCGAATGTCGGCATCGGTGACGCTCAGAAGAAACTCAACACTCTGGCCGTTGGCCCAGCGTTGCCAGTTTTCGGGCAAGTGGGCGTTCTTGAATCGGTTTGGGAACACCTTGCGGAATGCAAGGGTGAACGATGTGATCGCCCGCCCCTTCTCTGGGGTCATATCGGGGTCGCGTCGCGGCAACTCAAGGCCGCCTATCTCTGGGAGGTCGGACTGCTCAGCCGCCGCCGCAGTGGGGTTCTCTATACCTTCTCTACTATATTGAATGTGTCCCCCGGCTGTCCCTTGGCTGTCCCTTTGCTGTCCCCCGCCCTGTCCCTTTTCGCCGGGCGTGAATTGGTAAAGGCTCCAATGACATATAGTTACGATGGTGTAATGGGTGTCACTTTTTAGGGTCAAATTTCCGATGTTGCTCAACTTTTGCATTCGTTTGTGAATTGTGCGCGGCGGCATACCCAGTTCTTTGGACGCACTGATGCGCCCGAAGATGAACTGTCCAGGCTCTAGTCGCACCTCCTGCTGACCCTTGCCGACGGCCACGGGGAACCAGTGCCCCTCATGGCTGGCTTTCATCAGGCACCATGTCCATACACGCCATAGACCGTCGCTCTTGAAGACCTGGCTTTGCATGGACTTGGGCCAGAGGCAGATGAATCGCTCTCCGTCATTCAGTGCTTGGGGCGGCGTCCGTGCCATGATCGTCCTCGCTTAGTGCGGCCTCCCCTTCGCCATGCTCTTGCCCTCGGTGATGGTCCATCCGTCCTTGTGGGCTCCGGGCTTGGGCATGGTCATCTCCCCCACCCATTCCTCGGCGATGCCTGCCGCGCCGTCCATCTCGTCCGCGTGCTTGGCCAGGGGGCCGTCGAGCCAGTCGATGCCGCCAAGGTTCCTCATGTTGTTGGCGCACCTGTGCATGAGTGCCGCCACGCAAAGAAGTTCCTTGGCCACGTCTGCCGGCGTGGGGGTGTTGTCGGGGCGTTTCGTCGGCTTGCTCATTTGGAGTCTCCTTCGTACACCTTGACCGCAGCGGCCCATGAGCCGTCGCTGTCGATGTCCACCAGTCCGCAGCCGTTGCCGCCGCCGCGATTGCGGGCCGATTCTGGGGCAGCTTCTATGGCCTCTCGCCGCTCAGCATTGACTGCCCACATGACTAGCCACGCCAAGGGCCAGGCTTGGGCGGTGGCGGGCAGGTCGCCGATGTAGGGTCCGCAGGCGGGCTTCGACGCCGGGTCGTCTTTGCCAGTACCGGGTGCCGCCCATGCCCGGTGAAACTTCCGCAGGGCCTCGACTTCGCATTCGCCAATGTGCGTGCCGTCCACGCCGCGCGCCCCGCAGTAGCGACAGTATCCCCGCTCGACGAAGTAGTGTGCCGAGTGGTACATCATGGGCAGCGGGTAGTCGTTACCGGGCGTCACGGTCGGAGTCTCCTTGTGCCATTTGCCAGAGCGGGGCGTCCTCTGCCCTGATTGGTAAGCACTTGTGCTGGGCGGCGGCGATACGCTGCTTGGCGATTTGGTAGAATGGCTCGTGGATCTCGATACCAATGAACGCCCGCCCGGTCTTGACGCAAGCGACGCCAGTGGTGCCGGAACCACATACGGGGTCAAGTACACAATCGCCGTCGTCTGTGAGCCGGGGAACCAGTTGCGCCATGTACTCAATCGGCTTCGGCGCGGGATGGTCGGGCATGTCCCCGCAAATCGCAAAACGCATGATGTTCTGCTGCTGTCGGGGCTTGTATCCGCAGACTGTTGCCGCGAGCCAATTAGAGAAGCCGATGGCCCCGCGCGTGCGGCTGTTGGTATTCCATGCCGCGATCACGTCTACAACATCGGCTCCGGCGCACCGTATCGCGTCCGCTACTCCCGCCGAACCCGCGATAATGACAATGTGGCTGGTGATATCTTTGGCAGGCGGATACCACTCGCCAAAGAACCGCCCGTCCCACTGCGCTTTATCGCAACCATAGGGCGGGTCGGCAATCACTACATCGACGCTCCCCGCCGGAATCAGGGGCAGCACCGCGAGACAATCATGGTTGATAAGCAGCACCTCCCCGCTCTGCCAGTATGCAATGCCCCGCTGGTCCAGTTCGGCGGTCAGGGTTGAGAAGTCGAAGCTCACGCCTGCCTCCCCGCCAGTTTGGCCTCTCCCGCCAGCACCACTTGCCGGGCATACTCGACCGGCGGCCACTCCAAGTAGATGCCGCACGTCTCCATCGTGGCCGTCACGTTGACGCCACAGGCTTCGGGGCATTCGATAACAGTCATGCCGGGCAGGTGCCGATGGAACAGGCGAATCTCTGCCCGCAAGGCCCGCCGCGCCGCCGGTTGCCAGTACAGGCAGCATCGCAGTTGCCGGTCAGACCATTGAGGGTGCGCGTCGCGCATCCGACCAGCATGCTCTGCCATGTCGAACGAGTTGTAGATGGCAAAGACCGGGCGCGAGAGGTCCAGCCTCTGGTCGATGGGCACCACGCGCGGCGGGCAACCATCCTTTTTGCCCAGGTTCGGGCAGCCCTTCGGATGGCCGGGGTACGGCTTCGCACAAAGCGAAGCGGCCGGAACGTCGAGCATGATTACTTGGACTTCGGAGTATGGCATGGTTAGTCTCCCGCCAGCTTGGCCTTGACCGCCTCGACGAACGAGTCGATGCCGTCCCGTCGCGCCGCGCAGGTCGGGCACCAGCGGGCATCATGGTTCTGGTCGTGGCAGTCGCGGGCGACACGTTCGATCAGGGCATCGTCGTCAAGGGCGGCTACCTGTGCCTCAAGCTCGCGGATGCGCTCGTGCATTTCGGCGTTGACGAGATTGTGCCCGGCGTAGATGTCTTTGATGTCTTGGAGCAGCCTGTCTCGCTCTTCGGTCAAGGCGCGGATGCAGGCGTTGGCGGCGGAAAGCCTGTCGTCGAGGTAGATCAGCAGCCGCTCGTCTTCCGTCTGCGTGTCGGTTGCGTTGACAAGCAAGGGCACGACACGCACAGCCCCATTGCCCATGTCGATAGCGCGATGCGTCGGGCATTTGTCGGTCATTCGGAAAGTTCCTTAGTCAGTTCGGCTTGCAGTTCACGGCAGAGACGCCCGATGTGGGCGGGCGTGACGTGTCCGGGCTGGTCTGCCATCATCCCAAGCAGCCGGGGCATCAGGTAGTCAAAGACGATGCCCGGCAGTTTGCAGAACAGGGCGTCAGCCAGTTTCTCGGCGTCGGCGCGGTAATCACTGCGAAAATGCGCGCGGGAGTTCCGCATACTGATGACCATTTTCTTGACGTGGCATTTGTCGGTCATTTGCCTTGCTCCAGTTCCTTGCCGGTGTATGGGTCAATGCCCATCTCGCGGCAGAGTTGAATGGCACTGGTAGAGCCTATGGAGAACGTGTCGGCTACGTGGCCCCATGCGGGCTTTCGCGCCCGTCGCGTGACGGCGCGGACGCCGGACCAGAGCATTTTGCGCAGACGGACAATCTCGGCTTTGTCTGCGTCTCTCTGTCGCCGAAGTTCGAGATCATCGCGTACTAGTCCGGGCATGTCCGGTGCCCCGCACTGTGGGCATATGAGCCCATACGTCATAGCGGCCCCGCAAAAGCGGCATGTTTGGGTGCCGACGATGTTACCGAACGGGCGAGCGTGCGAGCACGTCGCCAAGTGGGGTATCTCGTGGCCCTTGCCTGCAACCTGTCCGCATTCAGAACATGACACACTCATTTTGCCTTATTCCTTCTGTTGTTCCGCCCACTTGCCGAGTTCGGTGAACAGCGCGATGGCCTGCTCGCGGGGCATAGTGGACACGAGTTCTCCGTTGGCTATGGACAGGGCCAGCCAGACCTTGCCGCTACGGTCGGCAGCCTCTTGGTAGAAGTGCCAGC
>Ga0265297_10004300_pt1 | contig 23551 bp, 21 predicted proteins | sample Munlanlwell13791_FD_192502 | JGI IMG/M metagenome (GOLD analysis project Ga0265297, IMG submission 192502) | Leachate microbial communities from a municipal landfill in Southern Ontario, Canada - Leachate well 137-91 | ecosystem: Engineered > Solid waste > Landfill > Unclassified | place... | reverse complement strand
CGGAAGCCTTGAATCCGGAGCAACGTACCACGTTCGCGTCTGCGAATACCTCGGTGGCAAGTGCGGCGCGTACTCGAACGAGATCACGATCACGGGGTCGGATGCCGCTGCTTCCGAAACGACGTCGAACTCCTCGCATTCGATCGTCCTCAAGTCCGCTGGCGGTAAGAACGCTGCCTGGACCGACACGGCCGTTTCGTCGATGGGCTACAAGCTCGTTTGGTCGAAGAATGCGAATCCGACATACCCAACGCGCGACGGTGATTCGTACAACTACTACGGCGAATCCAGCACGAAATCCGGCGCGATTTCAGATGATCTTGAAAATGGCGTCACGTACTATGTCCGCGTTTGTGAATACCTTGGCGGCGCGTGCGGTGCCTATTCGAATCAGATCACGATAATGGGATCTGACGAGGCCTCATCGTCGAATACGCCGCATACCATGGTCCTCACCTCAACGGGCGGTAAGAACGTTGCCTGGACCGACACGGCCGTCTCGTCGATGGGCTATAAGCTCGTATGGTCGAAAAATTCAGGCCCAACATACCCGACGCGCGATGGTGATAGCTACGAGTACTACTCCAGCGCAAATACGAAGTCCGGCTCGGTGAGCGGCGTCGACGCGGGTTCAACGTACTACGTTCGCGTCTGCGAATACCTCGGCGGCAAGTGCGGCGCCTACTCGAATCAGATCACGATTAGCATTCCCGCGTCGGAAACAACGTCCAACTCCGGTTCTGCACATACGATCGTTCTCTCTTCGACGGGCGGCGCGAATGTCTCCTGGACCGATACGGCCGTTTCGTCGATGGGCTATAAGCTCGTTTGGTCGAAGAATTCAGGCCCAACATACCCAACGCGCGACGGGGATAATTTCGAGTACTACGGCAATTCGAATACGAAATCAGGATCGATGTACGATCTTGACGCAGGCTCAACGTACTACGTTCGCGTCTGCGAATACCTCGGCGGTGCGTGTGGCGCCTACTCGAACCAGATTACGGTTACGGCGTCTGCGGAATAGCGAAAATATGGGAAATGCGCCATCCAGCATCGGGTGGCGCGTTTTTCTTTTAAAAGTCGGCAAAACCGTCATAGCCCGCCGGATTGAACGTTGACCTTTTATCGGAAATCCCATAAAATTCACCATCAGAACAATGCCCCGTGTTCGAACGCGGGTCCGTCTATGAATGATGCTCCAATGAACCACCTCGCCATTATCATGGACGGCAATCGACGCTGGGCGAGGGATCGGGGGCTGCCTGTGTTCGAGGGGCATCGCAAGGGGCATGAGACGCTGAAAAAAATAGGCGACGCATGTCTTGCGCGAGGGATCAAGGTCCTCACCGTTTTTGCTTTTTCCACCGAAAACTGGAAGCGAACGCAGGACGAAGTCGGGTTTCTCATGGATCTCTTCGAGACGATTCTGCGCGACGAGCTTTCGTTTTTTACGACTCGAAACGTCCGTGTCCGCGTCCTTGGGCGCCACGACGGGCTACGTCCGTCGCTCCTTCGCGTGATCGAGGAAGCCGAGCGCGAAACGGAGAGCATGACGCGGGGAACAATTTGCATCTGCTTGAATTACGGCGGACGTCCTGAAATCGTCGACGCAGTTAAACAGCTCGTCGCGGACGGCGTTTCGTCCGACAAGATCGATGAAACGGCGATCCGGTCTCGTTTGTACTGGCCGGACATGCCGGAACCGGACCTCGTGATTCGAACGTCGGGGGAGGAGCGGATTTCCGGATTCCTGCTCTGGGAGTGCGCGTACAGCGAATTCTATTGGACGAACAAGCATTGGCCGGACTTCGATGAAGCGGAGCTTGATCGCGCGCTCGGCATTTATGCCGAACGGCAACGGCGATACGGCAAGTAAACGTCCGACGATCGTTCAACGCGATGATTGGGGTTGACGGAATGAGAAATGACGGCCATACTCGGTTTGCCTTTTGGCATTCACGTTCACCTGCGGTCAAAGGAGAGAAAACGGGCGCATAGCGCGCAGCCGGACCGGGGCACGAAGGACGTGCGTACTCCGGCGGCGACATATCCATCCCCAGGGGGTCTGAAGAAGGAGAGGAATCATGGAACTCCAATGCCATGCATCGCCTCGAACGTCGCCCGAGATTCAACAGCGCGAAGAATCCGAAGCCGATCACGCGCTTCGTCGGCTGATCGAGATCGTCCTCGTCGAGAAGAGGGGACTCGAATCGCGCGAGGAGCTCCAGGGGTATTTGGAAACCCTCCTCCGTTTGCAGCGCGAGCGTCCGCGCCGTGGCGCGCAATCGTCGCTCTGCTGAACGATCTCTTAGAGGTCTTCGTCTCGCCCTATCGGGCACTCGCGGGAGGCTGATCGAAAACCGGTCAGCTTCCCTTTTCATTTTCCGTCCTTGCTCAATTTCGATATCTGTTCTATTCTTGTTCTATACCATCCCTCATGCCGTCTCTCTTCGATGCTGCCGCTGATGAGCGGCGAAAAACGTTTGCCCCGCTCGCGGATCGCGTACGTCCGCGTTCATTCGAAGATCTCGTCGGGCAAGAAGAGCTCGTCGGACCGGGAAAACCGCTGCGCGTTCTCATTGAGAGCGACCGGCTTCCATCCATGATCTTCTGGGGGCCGCCGGGTACGGGAAAGACGACGATCGCGAAAATCGTCGCTCATGAAACGAAATCCGAATTCGTCGAGCTCTCCGCAGTCACGTCCGGGATCAATGAAGTTCGAGCCGTCGTAAAGAATGCAGACGTGACGCTCGGGTATCACGGGAAGCGCACGGTGCTCTTCATCGACGAAATCCATCGGTTCAATAAGGCGCAGCAGGATGCGTTTCTCCCGCACGTCGAGCGCGGAACGATCATCCTCATCGGCGCGACGACGGAGAATCCGAGTTTCGAGGTCAATGCCGCGCTGCTCTCGCGCTGTAAGGTCTTTGTCCTCGAACGCATCAATGACGAGGGAATCGGGGCGATCGTCCGTCGGGCGCTCATCGACGCGGATCGAGGTCTTGGAAAAATGAAGGTCGACATTCCCGAAGACGTCCTCGATGAGCTCGTGCGGGTTGCGGATGGCGATGCGCGTACGGCGCTGAACGGACTCGAACTTGCCGTGAATTCGTCGCCAAAGGGGAAAGACGGTGTTATTCGCCTCACGATCGATCATCTGCGTTCGGCGCTGCAACGAACGCATTTTTTGTACGATAAGGGCGGCGAGGCGCACTACAATATTGTCTCAGCGCTCCATAAATCAATGCGCGGCGGCAATGCGAATGCCGCGCTCTATTGGCTGGCGCGCATGCTTGAATCTGGCGAAGATCCGCTCTATGTTGCCCGGCGCCTTATCCGGTTCGCCTCGGAAGACATTGGACTCGCAGATCCGAACGCGCTCGTCCAGGCGGTCGCCGCGTATCAGGCCGCTCATCAGATCGGTATGCCGGAGTGCAATGTCATTCTTGCGCAGTGCGTCGCATACCTTGCGCGCGCGCCGAAATCGAACGTCATCTACCTGGCGTACGGCGCCGCGGCGCGCGATGTTCGCGAATTGCCCAACCTCCCCGTTCCCCTTCACCTCCGCAATGCTCCGACGAAGCTCATGAAGGAGCTGGGGTTTGGAAAAGACTATAAGTATAATCCTTCATGCAAAGGTCCGGTCGATCAGCGGTATTTTCCAGACGGGATGGATGATCGAAATTATTTGAAGGGAGCGTAAGAAAATCGGCGATAAAACGAATCTCTCACGCGAGATCGCGGCTGCGTCCAAAAGGTCGATTCTGTGCTATGATGACCGTTGTCTATGCGGAAGATATTGATGTTTTTGTTCGTCATCATCATCGGTTTCGGGGGTTTCGCCGCATGGTGGATGCTATACTGGGTGAACCCGCAGGAGATCGTTTCGCGGGCTTTTGAGAATCTCGCGGCCACGAAGAGCGTCAAAACGGCGCGGGTCAGCGTGTACTGGGATGCTCGGCATGCGTCGGGCCAAGGGTACGTTTTTCAGAAGTGGCTGTCGTATGCGGGTTCGCTCGACGTGGCGGATCCGACAGCGCCGAAAGCGCAAGGCGTGATCGGGATTTCGTCGGACCCCGCCGGGGAAGATTTTCAGACCGCAGATGCCATCTTGCTTGGGGATCGGGCATATATACGGCTGCGCGACGATGCATCGGAGGAGATTCGTACATGGTTCAGGGATGCTGAACGCGCGAAGGCGATACGCGGAGTTCCGGTTGAAGAAGAAGAGGACGAAGCCGCGTCCTGGTATGCTTTCAGCCTGGCGCCGCTCTTGAAGAAGGGGGGGTTGGATGGCTGGCTGGCCTCCGGGAGCGGCGCGGACGTCCGAGAGGCGCTCACGGCGGCGGGCATTGGTACGTGGGCGATCGCCGGTCCGTCGAAAATGAGCAGGATCGACGACCGTCAAACGCTCACGGTGACGCTGCGTCCATCCGCTGATGCGGTGAATGCCGGCCTCATCGGCGTTATCCACGCCTGGCGTAAGAGGTCGCCGTCCGGCGTTGAATTTGATTGGGCGTCGCGGTCGTCGATCGCGGCGGCGAACGGGGAGTGGTCGGCGATCATCGACGTGTCGTCGCGGACGGTACGGGAAATCCAGGGAACCTGGCCGCTACTGTCGGAAGAGGGGAAGATCGTCGGGCATGCGACGGCGGCATTCGTATTCGATGGCGTTGGCGCATCAGTGAAGGTTGCCGAGCCGACGCCGTATGTCGACCTGACATCGGCTATCGTCGAAAGAGGTCCGTCGACCTTTACGCCGTCCAGCGCGCGCGCGACTTCGACTTCGGAAGGCGCGGCGGAAGAGGCTGACATGGCCGAATAGGCCGTGTGATGTATGCGACACGGCATTTCGCGCTTGTCACGACCGCGTAACGCGATGCACGCGGAGCGCGGCGAGAAGGAGCATCGAATCCGATGGATCGAAGCTGGCTTCATTGTGTGCGCCGCGATTATCGCGGCAAGGTGTTTTTGGCTGCAGGTCGTCGAAGGCCGCGCATACCGCCTGCTCGCTACGGATCAGCACGAACTCCAGCGGAAGCTCGTGCCCGCGCGCGGGCAGATTCTTGTCCGCGATCGCGTTGATGGCAGCCTTCACCCGCTCGCTGCGAACCGCGACGCGTGGACGCTCTACGCCGTCCCGCGCGAGATGGACGACATCGGTGCCGTGGCGCGCGAGATTGCGCCATATGCCGGCAAAACGGAAGCGGAACTCGCGGAACGGTGGAATGCGAACAAAGACCGTGCCTACGATCCGCTCGCGAAGGGGCTAGAGGCGGACGCGGTAAACGAAATCAGGGCGAAGAACCTGAAAGGCATCGGCCTTGTGAAGGGTTGGCAGCGGTTTTACCCGGAAGCGGATATCGGAGGGCAGCTCATCGGGTTCGTACGGACGGATGATGCCGGTCAGGGCGAGGGGACGTACGGGATCGAAGGATCATTGAACGACGTGCTCGCTGGCACGCCCGGATTCGTCTCCGCGCAGAAGGATGCGAGCGGTCGGCGGCTCATGCTCGCCGGCGGGACGATTCGGGATGCCGAAGACGGGTCAGACGTCATATTGACGATCGATCGGACAATTCAGTATGAGACATGCGCGAGCCTGAAGCGGGCGGTCGCGGCCGCTGATGCGGACGGCGGCACGGTCATTGTTATGGATCCGAACACGGGCGCGATCATCGCAATGTGTTCGACGCCCGACTTCGATCCCGAGACGTACGGCGAAACGAAAGATATCTCCGCATTCAATAATCCGGCTACGTTTTCGACGTATGAGCCCGGTTCCGTTTTTAAGGCGTTCACAATGGCGATCGGCATTGATCGCGGAAAAGTATCGCCGAATACGACCTACGAAGATACGGGCATCGTGAAGATTGACAAGTATGAGATTAAGAATTCTGATTTGAAGGCGAACGGCGTTCAAACAATGACGAATGTTCTTGAAAAATCCTTGAACACCGGCACTATTTTTGTTGAACGCCAACTCGGCATCGATGCATTCCGCAGCGGTGTTGAGGCATTCGGGTTCGGGGCGAAGACGGGCATCGAACTCTCTCCCGAAGCGAAGGGGAATATTTCGTCGCTCTCGAAGTCGTCCGAGATCTATGGCGCTACGGCGTCATTCGGGCAGGGGATCACCGTGACGCCGATTCAGCTTGCGTCGGCGTTTTCCGCTCTCGCGAATGGGGGCAGGCTCATGCGCCCCTACGTTGTTGATGAGGTCATCCATCCTGACGGCTCGCGCGAGAAGACGAAGCCGGTCGTCGTTCGGAAACCGATTACCGCGCGGACGAGCGATATGATCCGGGGCATGCTCGTGTCCGTTATTGAGCATGGCCACGGCGCGCGTGCGGCCGTTCCGGGGTACTACGTGGCGGGAAAAACAGGGACCGCGCAGGTTGCGAATCCGTACGGGCCGGGGTACCTGAAAGACGTGACGATGACGACATTTGCGGGGTTCGTCCCGGCGAATGATCCGGCATTCGTTATCATCGCGCGGCTCGTGAAGCCGCGGGCGGGGAAGTGGGCGGAAACGAATACGGCGCCGCTGTTCCATGACGTTGCCGCGTTCGCGCTTGCCTACGCCGGCGTTCCGTCGGAGCGCGCGATCGGCCCGGCGGCCAAAGAGAACATCCCGACGCTGCCAGTTGTCACCGGAACGCCGGATATCGTCTCCATTGAAGGAGAGGGTCAGGCGCCAGCGACGCCGGGAGAACCGTCCAACGCGTCGGCATCCTCAACGGTTCCGTCGTCATTACGTCCGTAGCCTAGGGAGGCGCCGCAGGCGGGAGCGACTGGAAGTTTTTATCTCGAAGGTGTACCAATTGAGCTATCCGATATGCTGAAAAAGATGGTCATGACGTTTCTGGCGGCGAGCGCGCGGCGCGTTATTATGCGCGAAAAGCCGGTCGTCGTCGCAATGACGGGCTCATTCGGCAAGTCATCCGTCAAAGAGGCGGTCGCGACCGCATTAGGGGCGAGCGAACCCGGTTCGCGCGTGCGATCGTCAATAAAAAATTATAATAATGAGTTCGGGCTTCCTTTTACCGTCTTGGGCGTTCAGTCGCCTGGACGGGATCCCTTCAAGTGGTTGATCGTGTTCCTGCGCGCCGCGTGGATGGGGTGGGGTTTCGGACGCGCGCGCGTCCATACGTTCGTCCTCGAGATGGGCGCGGATCGGAAGGGGGATCTTCGGTGGCTCGTCCGCATTGCTCCACCGCATGTCGCAATCGTTACGGCCGTCGGAACGGCGCATTCCGAATATTTCGGTTCGATCGAAGAGATCGCGGTCGAGAAGGCGACCATTGTGCGCGCGCTTGCTCCAGATGGATTCGCCGTACTGAATAACGACGATGCGCGCGTGACGGCCATGCGCCGCGAAACGAAGGCACGCACAGCCTATTTTGGATTCTCAGAGGGGAGCGACGCGCAGATACTCAATACGGCGTCAGCTGCGGTTAAAGATGATGAGGGGCATATGACGCCGGTCGGTATCGATATCGCCGTTTCCGTTGAAGGGCGCGTCCATGAGCTACGGCTGCACGGGACGATCGGCTTGCCGCAGGCCTCTGCCGTTGCGGCGGCGCTCCTCGTTGCGCGTCATTTCGACATTACGCCGGAAACGGCGATCGGCAGACTTGAACGGGACTACCACGGCATTGCCGGTCGAACGCGGATTATCGCCGGCATCAAACGGACAACGATTATCGATGACTCGTACAATGCCGCGTCACCGCAGACCGTTGTCTCCGCGCTTCGCGACCTCGCCGCGCTTCCGCTCACGGGCGTCCAGCGTCGGATCGCCGTCCTCGGGGAAATGCGCGAGCTCGGCGGGTACAGCGAGGAAGCGCATCGCGATGTGGGCCGCGCCGTCCTTGAGAATGGAGTTGACTTTCTCGTGGCGTGTGGTACACTCGCGCGCGGCATCGCTCAGGCCGCCACCGCAGCCGGTATGGATCAGGCGAACATTCGCCTGTTTGAAACGAGCGCCGAAGCCGGCCGGTTCGTGCAGGATCTCATCCGTCCCGGAGACGTCATCCTTGTTAAAGGGGCACAGGGCATGCGCGCCGAGCGCATTGTCAAAGAAATCATGGCCGAGCCGACCGAAGCCCCGTTCCTCCTCGTCCGTCAGACGGAGGATTGGATCGGAAAATAGGTTCGTGGATGCATAGCGTTTGCTCTGGGTGCATCCAAGGGTGCGTAGGTTCGCAGGTCCCGACATGGCCCGTTCGTCTAGTGGTTAGGACATCAGGTTTTCATCCTGGTAACAGGGGTTCGATTCCCCTACGGGCTACCACGTAAAAGCTCCCGCACAGCGGGAGCTTTTACGTTGTCACGTGGAACGTAAAAGCGAAGCGCTCTACGTTCCGTTGCGCATAAGATCAAATCACTATTGCGCTTTACGTGACCTCGCATGCGGGGACTCGCGTGGCGCAGCCAATGCGCGTTAAACGCGATACCAGATTGTAAGGAATGCGACGTTAAACGTCGCCGCAAAAAATGGCCTCACGGTCATTTTTTGTCTCATGATCGCCTACGTCAGCAGCTTCCCCGGAGCGTCCCGATTGAAGATTGAGCGATACAGCGCTCCGGCAATGCCGAGGATGAGAATTGCGATGCCAAGGACCCGAATGGCGCCGGAGATCTTCGCCGTCTGATCGAGGAGATCAAGGTGGGAGAGCAGATAGGCCCAATCGTGGTTCGCTGTATCGCCGCTCAAGAGCGGGAGCTGTTGTTTGACGGCGTCCGCAGCGTACACGGAGACGTTGAGGGTGCTCTCGCCGAGCCACATGAGCATGACGCAGGCGTCGACGAGCTGGAGTTTCCACCAAAAGTAGAGCGCGAACATGGTCGGAACGGCGAGCTGGAAGATGGTGCCGCCGAGGACGCGGATGAAATCGCCGAAGATCGAACAGACGACGTGTCCAGCTTCGTGGATGAGGAGATTTGCGCCGTCGATGATGTGCCACGTGAGCGGCGTCCATGCGCAGTATATGAAATACGCGCCCAGAATTGCGGCATACGCCAATTTCCCCCAGCGGATGGTTAATGGCTGCATTGAGGCAGTATAGCCCTTCAGCCATACGATGGCATCGGATCCGATCCCGCGCGGGGGCTCGGTGTACCGTCCGTGGACGGGATGGTAATCTGTATGCCATGTTGTCGACATTCGTACTGAACGCGGGGATGGCGTTCAAGATGCATTTCATCCCTTGCGAGGAAAATGGTTACTACCCGAATGTCCTCCACGGCAAGCGCATTGCGCTCTACGCCGTTTTTTTCGTCGTCGTGAAGCTGTTCATTGTGACGTATGCGCTTACGATCCCGTTCGAGGCATTTACGGCGCCGAACGTTCTTGCAGTGCAGGCGGATCGCATTCTTGCCTTGACGAACGAATTCAGAAAAGAGAAGGGACTGCCTGAACTTGAGCGATCAGATGCGCTCGATCGTTCCGCGTCCGCGCGAGCGGCCGACATGGCGGCAATGGGGTATCTCGGTCCCGTGTCGCCGAATGGCGACGGGATCGCGTCGTTCCTCGGCGCGTCGGGGTACGCGTACGTCTCCGCTGGTGAGAATACCGCAATGGGATTCGCGGAGCCGATCAATGTTATCGATACTTGGATCGGGAGTCAGCCGCATCTCATGAATCTGACGGATCCTGATTTTCGGGATCACGGCATCGGCATGGTCGCTGGGCTGTACCGCGGTGTTCCAACGATTTTCGTCGTCGAACACGTTGCGGCGGCGCATGGCGCAGAGGGCGTTGATGCGACGGCCACCGGAGGCGCGCAGTCTCCGTTCCGCATCCGTTCGTCCGATGCTGAACGTCCAGCGACTGGGGTTTGGTATGATCGTTCGCAGTCGCGCGTCCAGTGGGCGGAGACCGGAGGGCGAACGAAGATCAGCGTAGAGGCGGTTATCGGCGGCGACGTTTCATCGGTTTTGGCGAACGTCCAGGGTTACCCAATCGATCTCGTTCCCGACGTGAGTGGCGGTGATCGGTACGTTGGATCTATTTTCGTCCAAGATTCGGCGGCGAATGTTTTTCAAACGACGGTCGAGCCGTCGATCGCCGTGTTCGCGAACGGGGGTTCGGTGCTCCGCGACACGATCGGCATTGATCAGGCTCGATCCATCGTTCTTTCTCCTTGGCAGCGCTACCGGTACGCGAAATCGTGGTTCACGCCCATTACGTCGGTGTTTTCTGTCGCGTACTGGACCTACTTCGCCTTTTTCATGTTCTTCAGCATCTCGCTGCTCGTGATGGTGCTCGTTGAATTCAATAAGCAGTATCCCGCCGTCGTTTTTCGAACAATCGGTTTTCTCACGTTGATCGTTGCGCTGTGGCTGACGTGAAGTCGTTCATTTTGCACGATTGAAAACCGCGGGGGTATCCCTCGCGGTTTTTTGTGACATGATTTGTTAGACCACGAGCGGAAGCGGAGCCGTGCCGATCTCTTCTCCGGTAATAATGCTTTCAACGCGATAGCTGCCGTGCGTTGGCGCTTCGATATAGCCGTTCCACGCCATGCGTGCGAGCGCGCCGCCGTCGATCCAGTCCTGGAGCCATTCGGCGCATGTATCGGCTTCGTACATCTGCACGCCGCCGCCGACGTTTTGGAGCCAAAGTTTATTGAATTCTTCTTGAGATCCGATCGGCGGCGCCATAATGATCGGAATGCCAGCGCCCGTGTAGAATGAAAGTTCTGAAGGCTTCGTCCAGAGAATATCCGTCTTCCGAAGAATGCGATCGAACGTTTCAAAGTATTCGTGGCGTTCTTTTTTATAGTAGATGCGTATGCCGTTTTGGAAATTCGGTCCAAGTCCGATCGCTTTTAGATGCAGTGCGAAATAGCGCGCCAGCGAAAGGTGCGTACCGGCAACGAGGACGAGGCGGATTTCGTGACGGCGAATTTTATCGCGGAGCGCCTTGGCGATCTGGATGGCGAGCTGACGCTGGGCGCCGGCCCCGCCGACTGAGAAGGTGATCGTCACCGGCTTCGGTTTGCGTTTGACGAGGCACGTTTTGAGCCCAAGTTCGGCTTCGAGCGTTCGCCAGTAGCGCGCAGTGAAGATGCCTTTCGGATCGAGATTGCAGATGCGCTGCGCAAGATCCTGTTTGAGCGTTGTACTGTCTGTGCCGCCGATGATCGTGCGCGGAAGCGGAAAACCGGTCAGAAAGATATTCTCGGATCTTACGCCGTACAGCTTCAGGCGTTCAACGACGCGTCCCGTCGGAGCGAGGTATTTGATTTTGCTTCGTTTCGGATCCAGAGCGACCCACGAGCGGCTCATGTCCGTATCCGTGACAAGCGTGTAGATGTCTTCGGAGTAACCGTGGTATTCAAGCGCGTGCGCGGAAAGAGGGAATGTACAGATCGCCGGCAGCCGCCGCCGCTCCATGAGGACGTGCGTCAGATGCTTCATGAGTCCGCGCTTGATGAGCGCGTACATGCCTTTGAGCTGAAGATTCGGCGTTGAGAGGTCGCGCCTCGGATAGAACGACGGAATTTCCTGGAATCGATCAAGCGCGGAAAAGACCAAATTTCCGATGATCGGGATCGGTTTGAACCGCGAGAGCGTTTCATAGAGCTCGCGGGTTTCTTTCCAAAGTTTTTTGTCGAGCGCTGGAATGCCGCGGTAATTGTTCGACGTGATGAACGATCCGTACGCGACTTCTTCCAGGCCATGAGCGGCGCGATCGTGGCCATACCCCATGTCTGCCGAGATGACCCACGCTTGTCGATGTGTTTTGCGATGAACAGGCATACGCGAAGATAATATCGACATGATACCAGATGCGCCGGCAAGGAGCATGCAACCCGAATGGCGTGTGCGCCTGTTTCGCGCGAATGGTCTCTTAGAGGAGGGGTGCGACGAGCCGCGCGAGCGATTCCGCGATGCGACGAAGGAATGGTCGATCGGTGAACTGTTCGAAGGTGATTTCGTTCGAGAGGCGCAGATCCGCCACGAAGTCATCGAGGAGGTGACGGATCGTGTCCGGATGGGACATGAGGATGTTGACCTCGAAGTCGAGCATGAAACTGCGAATATCGATGTTGCAGGTACCGAGTGTTGCGACTTCGTCGTCCGCGATGATGACTTTTTGATGAATGAAGCCCGCCGGGTACTCGAACGCGCGACCCCCGGCCCGAACGACTTCGCCGATATACGTAAACGCGACCCAGCGGAGCATGAGCGAGTCCGGACGCTTCGGGAAAATGATCGTGACGTCTACGCCGCGCAGCGCCGCGTTGATGAGCGCGTCGAGAATGCTTGTATCCGGAATGAAGTACGGCGTTTCAATGCGTATGCTGCGGCGCGCGCCGTGGATCATGGCAAGGAAGACCTCGCGGATCGCGTACCAGTCCGTCGTCGGTCCGCTTGGAATGACGTTCAGGCACTGGTCCCCGGCGGGGGGTATGGCGCTCGGAAGGGGCGGATTGGGGCTTTGCGTTGTTTTAAACCAAGCCTCGTTGAATAAGGCCGCGAGATCCGCAACGGCAGGGCCGCGGATTTCGAGCGACGTGTCGCGCCAGGGCCCGATTTTTGACTTCCCAAGGTATTCATCGCCGATGTTGATGCCGCCGGTGAACGCGATTTGGCCGTCGATAATAACGATTTTGCGATGGTCGCGGTAATTCGCCTTGAAGAACGAGAACGTCGTAATGAGCGGCGCGAAGTACGTTGCTTTAATGCCGGCGGCGCGCATTCGGCGAAACGCCTTTCGGCCGAATCCAAGACTCCCGTATCCGTCGACCATGAATCGGACCCGGACGCCCGCCTGCGCGCGTTCAATAAGAATATCAACGATCTCTTTTCCGATCGTGTCATAACGGAAAATGAAGTATTCGACGTCGATCGAGGATTTTGCCCGCCGGAGAGCGGCGATGAGCCGAGGGTATTTCGTGTGTGCATCCGTAAGGACGGTCGCCTGGTTGTTGCAGCTCGTTGGGATGCCGGTCGTGCTGACGGCAAGCTTTCGGAGATCTGATTCGAGCAGCGTTCCGCCGTGGCACAACGTTGAGCGATCCGCGATCGTCCGCCATGCGCGCGTCGCCGCGTATGAGGCGCGGAGCCGACGCCGCGAGCGTCGATGATGCCAGTCGTGCCCGAAAAAGAGGTAGAGGATAAAGCCGATGACCGGAAACGTGAACAGGACGAACAGCCAGGTCAGGGTTCGTTCGGGAGTCCTGTTCTCGAGCAAGATTACGAACGCAATAAAGACGGCGTTCAGTCCAAAGATGATTGCGAGTGTTGTTTCGCCCGTTGAAAAAATCCAGGAAATAAAATCAATCATGATCGCTCGCGCGTCCCGATCCTAGGGAATCGGGACGGAATTTTTAACCGTCGGTCCGGTCGATTGGATTTGGAATTTGAAGCATGTTCGGCCGGCCGGGTGGACCCACATGACATCCGGGTACATCGTTTTGGCATTCGGTTCCGACGGAAGATCGAAGGTCGCACAGAGGCTGAACGTTGTTTCACTGAGCTTTGCGTATTCGAACGGCTCGCCTGTCTTCGGGTCCGTTAAAAGCGAATCAGGGGATGAGAGCGCGATGGTTTTTTGGATCTCTTCGAGCGAGTCCGGGAGCGAGCCGTTTCGGCGGACGTACTCGTCAATGCCGCCATAGCGCAGCGATTGGAGATTTTGAGAGCGCTGATCGTCGTATCGGCGCAATCGTTCGTTTCCTGGAGAGCCAATGTTGAAAAAACCGATGACCACCGATACGCCAACAATGGCGGTGACGATGAATGCAAGGAGCTTGCGTTTGGACGGCATACGTTTTCAGTGAAGGCGATTGATCAATGTGGAGCGGATCAGCGCGTTCCTTTCGCTTCGGTTTTCAGCGTCTCATCCTCGCGAATTTCCCAGATGTAATACCCGATGATCGTTCCGGCGATCGATGCGATGATGAATATTTTTAGGATGAATCGAAGCGTCAGTTCGCCCTGGAGGAAGCTAAAAACGAGCGAAATGAGATCGCCGATGATAACGCCAGACGCAATGAAGAGGGTGATATAGGTCAGCCATTTGCGGATTTTTGAGTTTCGTTTTTCAGGATCTCGCGCAATGGCGCGCCGGAGGAGCGCAGATAGTCCAAGGAAGACCGGGTAGGCGATAATGACGGACGCAATGGCTTGGCGCAGAATGTCCGTTCGGTAGTCCATGTAGGCCGGAAGGTTTTCCGGGAGCCACGTATTCACGAGCTGGAAGCAGATTGTTCCGAAACTGATCGCACTCACGTAGAGCGTGAGGAAGAGGAGGAGGTACATGAATGCCTCTTGTGCCGAAAGGTATGGCTTCCGTTTCGGAACAGGAATTTCGAATGGGACATCGGCGAACGCGTCGATCGCATTGTGAATTTCATCTTCCTGCCAGCCGCCCTGGCGAAGGGCTCCCGCAATGTCTTCGCGCGTTTTCCCTGCACGGAGCGCGTCTTTGACGAAATCTCGGATATCGTATGGCATACGTCAAGTACTATAGTCGGGGCGTTGTTGATCCGTAAAGCGGAGTCATGCCCCCGTGGCCGGCTTTACAAGAAAATACGATCGGGTTTACCCTCCTTTTTGGGGATCGGACATTCGACGCAGACAAGGAGGACGCACATGGGGATTCGTGGAGCACTGGAGCAGGGGATCAGAACGGTGTATTGTATCGCGCTCGTCGGGGGGCAGACGGCGGGAAAAACGGAGGCGATCAAGGCGGTGCGGGGTTTCGGCTATCATGACCGCATTCATACGCTGGGCGAGCTCGCCCGCAGCGAATGGGAGGTAACGGGCTACCGACCAGACATGTCAGACCCGGAAGAAATGAGCATCTACCAGCGCTGGATCTACCAGGTGCAGTGCCAGCATGAAATGTTCGCGTCCATTGAGGCGGTCCGCAGGGGGAGGAGCGTCTTGCTCGCCGATCGGTCGCGACTCTGTGGCGTTCCGTACCTCGGTATCTCGGAGACGGGGAAGGCCGTCGCGGCTTTCGAACGGCTCTGTGGCACAACGAAAGCGGAGTGCTACGCGGCGTATGACGCCATCTTTTTCTTGGAGATGCCGCCAGAGGATGCGTACGAGGCGATCCGACAGCGGAGGCAGACGGAATACCCGATCGCGCAGAGTCGCAGCGTCATGCTCTTTGACATGTGGAAGGATCATCCAGGATTTCGCGTCGTCGCGTGGATGGAAGATGTGCGATTCCGACACGAACTCCTTTTCAGACAATTGTTCGATTGTACCGCTTCTCGCTGACGGGGGGCGTGCGTCTTGCTCTTGAGAACCGGTGCGCTGCACCGGTTCTCTACGTATTCGGACGCATCTCTTCCTCGTCGTCGGATGCCTGATCGCGTGCGGCGCGTTTCATTTTTACGTCCGTGGCGAGCGGGTAGCTCTCTTTCGTGATATTCGGAAAATTCAAACGCACCGTTTTAAACCCCTCCTTCTTCATGAGAATGTAGTATGAACCCGCATTGACGAGGAATGCGTAGCGTCCTTTTTCCGACGTCGTAATCGTCTGGAGGTGTTTATTGTATGTCCCGTCAAAAAGGCGGATGATGGCGCGCTCGATGGGGAGCCCTGTCAGCGCGTCCGTCACGGTTCCGTAAGCGCCGCGTCCCGGTTTGAATGTGAGGAAACGGCGTGACATGGCGATTGCATAGGCGCACGCGGCGATCCACGCGAAGATGAGCGTTGGCATTTTTAACGGTGCCGCGAGCGGCACCGCAAATGCGAACGCGGGAGATAGCCAGGCCGTCAGGAGCTGCGTATTTTCGTTCAGCAAGATGCGCTTTTTAAATATTTTCGAACGTTTGATCGCCGGCGATACGGGGTCGATCGGAATGTTTTTCGTAACAATCCCGTGGTCTTTAATGCGAATGTGGTGAGACGGGATGACATTATCGTACGTCGCACTTCGTTCCGTGGCGCCGCGGAGGAAGATTGAAGGGAATGCGTACCCCGCCCGCGAAACGTCAACGACGTACTCGCCCGGCGCAACGACAAGGCGATAGTGGCCCGCCTTATCGGTCACCGCCGTCGTCGCCGTGAGTCCGTGAACGTCGATGAGCCGGATGCGCGCGAGGTCGATCGGCGCGCCGGTATAGCTGTCGAAGACGGTCCCATAGCCTTCCTTTCTCCGTTTGAATTTAAGATAGACGGGAAGCGTGATCCTGTAGCAGACGGCAAGAACGGCAACGTACGCAAGGAAGATGATGAGAGACGGATCTGCGAATTCGCGGAGCGCATTCATGGCCTATATTGTATCAGCCGCGTCGAAGCACGGCACGCGGTGCGTTGGGTTCATGGGCGTTCTGTATGTCGTGTGATGTCGCATCTGGTATACTTGACACGATATGCCATCACAGGCGCTCAAGGAGACGATCAAAGCGATGTTCCCGGTCGGCAAAGGACTGCTCGCCGCGGATGAGAGCGTGAAGTCTGTTGGAAAACGTCTTGATCCTATTGGCGTTGAGTCGACGCCTGAAAATAGGCGCCGTTTTCGAGAACTGTATCTCGCCGCTCCGGGCGCTGAGCGGTACATGAGCGGCGTCATCCTCGTCGAAGAAACATTGAGACAGTCGTCCGCTGAAGGCATTCCATTCCCGAAACTCCTTGCGGATCGCGGCATTGTTCCTGGCATCAAAGTCGATGCGGGCACGAAAGATCTGCCTGGATTCCCCGATGAGGTTGTGACCGAGGGAATCGACGGGCTTAGCGACCGGCTCATGCAGTACTACGGCCTTGGGGCGCGTTTTGCGAAGTGGCGCGCAGTCATCCGTATTGGAAATGATATTCCGACGGACGCCTGCATTGAGCTTAACGCATGCCTCCTCGCATACTACGCCATGCGATGCGTTGAGGCGGGCATCGTCCCAATGGTTGAGCCGGAAGTCCTCCTTGACGGCGCGCACACGATCGAACGTGCCGAGGCGGTGACGAGGAATGTGCTGCATGTCCTCATTGAGTTTTTAGAACATTATCGCGTTGATCTTGGCGGCGTCGTCGTAAAAACGAGCATGGTCGTTCCAGGCAAGGATTCCGGACAACCGATGGTTCCGGAGCAGATTGCCGATGCGACGGTGCGATGCCTGCGGGCAGCGATTCCGGATCGCGTCGGCGGCGTCGTCTTTCTATCAGGCGGTCAGTCTGCGGACCAAGCGACGATGAATCTGAACGCGATCGCCCAACACGGACCCTTCCCGTGGCCGTTGACGTTCTGCTATGCGCGTGCGCTCCAGTATCCGGCGGTCGAGGTGTGGGGCGGGAAAGATGAGAATCTGGACCGGGCGCGGGATGCGTTCATGCTTCGGCTGAAGGCGAACTCAGCGGCATCAACAGGGAACTTCGGATGATCTTTACGTCCCCCCTGTGAGCGGGCTCGTCTTTACGGCGCGCTGGTTTGCGGTTACCGTACCACGGACATGATGATGACATCCTGGTTTCGCTGGGCGTACGTACGGGCGCTGAAGCCGGTGTTATTCTGTTTCGATCCCGAATTCATCCATAGGCTTTTCGTGGCGATCGGGGCGCTGCTCGGCTCAAATCCCGTGACGCGATGGAAAACGGCCCTGTGTTTTAGATTCCGCCATCCATCCCTCGAGCAGACCATCTCGGGCATGCGCATTCCGAATCCGGTTGGCGTTGCGGCTGGTTTCGACAAAGACGGACGAATGACAAGCATTCTGCCGTCCGTGGGTTTCGGGTTTATGGAGATCGGCTCCGTAACGGCGCGTCCGTGCGCAGGCAATGCAGGGAAGCATCTGTGGCGGCTTCCGGAATCGCGCGGGATCGTTGTGTACTATGGCCTGAAGAATCGCGGAGCGGCGGCGATTGCGGATCATTTGCGCGGAAGAACGCATAACGTTCCGCTCGGCGTGAGCATCGCGCGGACGAATGATCGAGAAGCGTCGCTGTCGAATGACGCGGGCATTGAGGACTACCTCGCGTCATTGAAGACGTTGCGGGGCATTGGGGACTACGTGACGCTTAACGTCAGTTGTCCGAATTCTTGCGGCGGCGAAACATTCACCGATCCTGGCCGTCTCGATGATCTCTTGTCCGCCGTTGATGCGCAGGGAATCGGAAAACCCGTGTTCCTGAAGCTCGGCGCTGATCTGACTTTCGCCGAGGTGGATGGAATCATCGCTGTCGCGGATCGGCACCGGGTGAATGGTTTTATTCTCACGAATCTTACGAAGGCGTATGCGCGGCCTGAAATCGTCCAAGCGGAGATGAAGCCGGAGATGAAGGGCGGCGTTAGCGGCAAGCCCGTCGAGGCGCTCGCGAATGCGCTGATCTCCCATGTGTACGAACGGGCGGGCGGGCGGTACGTCATTATCGGATGCGGAGGCGTGTTTAGCGCGGAAGATGCGTACGAAAAAATTCGCCGCGGCGCAACGCTCGTTCAGCTGATAACGGGGATGATCTTCGAGGGGCCGCAGCTGATCGGGGATATTAACAAGGGCCTCGTCCGGCTTCTGCGGCGAGACGGTTTTTCGTCTATCGGTCAGGCCGTTGGATCAGCGCATCGTGCGCGTTAAGACCTGAGTAGCGCAATGGCGACGCCAAGCGCTGTTCCATCGAATGTTGGGAGCGGACGAACCGGAATGCCGGATATTTCGGACTGAATGGGCGCGAGGAGCGGCGAACGGGAAATACCGCCATCGACGATCAACTCTTTCGGTTTTTCAGGGAGGCGCTTAATGGCGCTATTGACGTTCATGGCGAGTTTGCGTAGGTACCGTTCCAGCTCCGCGGGCCGTCGGAGGCGCTTGGCGACTTCCGGACCGCTCACGGCGATTTTCGCTTCGAGCGCGTAGGCCGTTCCGCGTTTGAACGGAACGAGGGTCGTAAAGAAGCCGTCGCGGATTACGAATCGGTCGCCGAGTAGCTGCATGACGAATGTGCCCGTCCCATACGTGACTTTCGTTGCTCCGGCGCTGCGTCGGGCACAGACGATCGCGGCGGCCATGCTCGATTGTTGATCGCCAATGACGGCGCGAACCGGAAGCGATCGGCCCAGGATATCGCTATGCAGAAGGCCGAATTCGGCATTTGGGGGGAGGATAGCGGGGAGGATGCGCTCAGGGACGCCGAAGAGCGCACAGAGGTCCGGGTCCCATGCGCGTGTTCGAAGATTGAATAGGAGCGTTCTCGCGGCGTTCGTTTCGTCCGTGACATGCGGATTGCCCGTACAGAGATTCGCGAGCAGCCAGGAGTCGATCGTCCCGAAGCGCAGACGGCCGACATCACTGAGCATTTGGGCTGCGGGAACATGCGTCAGTATCCATTCGATTTTCGATGCGGAAAAATACGCATCGAGCGTTAGTCCTGTTTTTTTTCGAATGACGGAGGCGTGCGTCGGACGGCGTGCGGCGCAAGACCTTGCTGTTCGCCGATCCTCCCAAACGATCGCCGGGTAGATCGGTTTCAATGTCTTCGCGTCCCAGAGGACGGTCGTTTCGCGCTGATTCGTCAGCCCGAACGATGCGATGTTGGCGGGGGAGATGCCGGAATCGATCACCGCGTCTTTTATGACACGGCGGCACGCGTTCAGAATGCGCTCTGGATCCTGTTCAGCCCAGCCGCGCTTCGGCGATCGGACGGGATAGGTGCGGTATGCTTTGGCGAGGACGTGCGGGTTCGCCGATGCTGGCGTCTTCGAGAAAACGAAACACTTCGTGCCGGTCGTGCCGACATCGAGGACGAGCGCGTAGCGCGTGGTAGCCATGTGTCCATGCTAGCAAAAAAGGGCGGAGGCGCGAAATGAAAGGCGATGCAGGATGCGATGGCACTCCGTGAGCGCGGTTCGGGCGGGCGTTTATTCGCGGCCACGCCATCCCGCATGCATTCCTCAAACAGATCAAAAACGCCCCATATGGGGCGTTTTGTCTGGTCTCGATTAACGGGCGGCCGCAGGAACGGCTTGGACGGTACTGGATGCCGCGTTATACGGTTCTTCGGACATGACGAATGACCGAATGATTTCGCGCGCGGTTGGCTCAATAGCCGTGTAGACGTTCGACGGAGCGGCGTAGGCGATCGAGTGAAGGTATGCGCCATTCGGATGGGTGAGGACGAGCTGGAGTTGCTTGAATGGCGTGTCGTTTAGCTTGAATTCGCCGTACCACTGGACGCCCGGGACGTCTTTCTTTTCAGATGTCGTATACGCGATATCGCCTTCCTGGCTGATGTTCGTCTCCTGCGCCTGCGTCAGGAGCTGCGCCTTTAAGTCTTCAGCCGCGGCTCTCGCGTCCGCATAGACGCCCTCCGTCTTCGTGGTGAGGAGGTTTTGGATTACGATCGTCGCGCCGTACGCGTTCGTGCCTTCTTTGCCGGTCAGGACGACGGATTTCGTTCCCTGATCCGTTTTTCCGATGACCCAGTTATCTGGGAACATGATCGCGTACCCCATGCCTTCTTCGGCGTACGTCTGTGTCAGCGCCTCGGCGGGGAGGGGATCTGGGGAGATCGTATTGACGTGAGATTGTGCCGGAGGCGGCTGAGGGGCCTGTTTGTTTTGCGGTTGGACGATTTGGATGTATGCGGCCGCTGCGATGAGGACGAGGACGACGCCCCCGCCGATCAGGACCGGCTTTGACTTGAGAATGGCGAATGTCATAGGAGTTGATTAATTGCTCCAATCATAGCACAGGCACCGAGGCTCGTCTTGGGGAGACTGGATCATGGACGTTCGCCGCATGATGACGTATAAAGGAGTTCCCTATGGAATTTCAGCGTCTCGAAGTCGCCGGACCCGTGATCGTGACCCCCCGTCTCTTTGAGGACGATCGAGGCTTTTTTATGGAGTCGTACAATCGGCGGGAATTTGAAGCGAATGGTATTGGCGTGCGTTTCGTTCAGGACAATCATTCCCGTTCGAAGCGCGGTGTCCTGCGCGGCCTCCATTTTCAGAGGCCTCCGTGCGCCCAAGATAAGCTCGTGCGGGTCACGCGCGGAGAAGCGTTCGACATTGCCGTTGATATTCGGACGGGATCTCCGACATTCGGACGGTGGATCGGCGCAACACTCTCCGAAGAGAACCGTCGGATGCTGTTTATTCCGAAGGGTTTCGCGCATGGGTTCGTCGCTCGCGTGGAAGGAACGGAGCTTGAGTATAAGGTCTCGGATTTTTATGACGCCGCGTCGGATGGAGGCATCGTATGGAACGATCCGGAGATCAATATCGATTGGGGCATTGATCATCCTTTGTGTTCATCTAAAGACGCTGCGCTTCCATCATTGAAAAAGGCCATCGGGATTTTTACGTATGAGACGTAAGCTGCTCATCGTCGGGGCAAATGGTCTGCTTGGGCAGGCGTGTTTGCGGCGCGCGAACGAAGGCGACTGGGCGGCCGTCGGTATCGACGTTGAAGGGATCGATATCGCGGATGCCGATTCCGTTGAGGCGGTCATGGACCGCGAATCGCCGTCGGCGGTCATCAACTGCGCTGCCTATACGGACGTCGACGGCGCGGAGACGGCGGAAGGGCGAGCCATCGCGGATCGCGTGAATAGCGACGGGCCGGGCGTGCTCGCCGCATCCTGTGTGCGGCACGGTACGGCCTTCATCCATCTTTCAACGGACTACGCGTTCAACGGGACGTCGCGCGACGGTGCGTCGGAATCGGATGTGCCGGGACCGGCGATGAACGCGTACGGCGAAACGAAGCTTGCCGGCGAACGGCGCGTCATCGAGGCATTCGGAGGACTGGTTGGATCGGACTTCCGCCTGCAGAACCCGCCGGGATATCTCGTGCGGACGAGCTGGCTCTTTGGAGCATCGGCGCGAAATTTCGTCGGGAAGATCGCGGAGCGGGCTCGGACAATGGGGAAGATATCCGTCGTGACGGACGAAGTCGGCTCTCCGACGTACGTCGAGGATCTCGCGGGCCGCCTTTTATATCTCCTCGACCATCCAGAGATCCATTCGGGCATTTATCACGTGACCGGCAGGGGCGCGTGTTCACGATTTGAATTCGCAAGAGCGGTCATCGAGGGGCTTGGCATAAAAGCCGACGTCGAACCGATGTCGCTCGCCGACTTTCCTCGGAAAGCAAGGATCGTGCCTGTCTCCGTTTTAAAGAATACGAAACTCCCCGCAATGGCATCGTGGCAGGAGATGGTCGAACGGTACGCGGCGACGGTGAGGCTCCGCGATAACGATACGGTATGATCGGTACGTATTCGCATGTCTCTTTTGATCTTGACGGGACGCTCGTCCACACGAAAGCGGACTACCGCTACCGAATAATCCCGGCCGTCCTTGTTGAGCTCGGCGGTCAACATGTCAGTCATGAAGACATGGATGAATTTTGGTTCGGTGCGCATCGGGGAGAGACGATCCGGAATCGATTCGGCCTTGAACCTGATGCGTTTTGGGAGTGTTTCCACCGGCATGACACGCCGGATGCGCGATCTAGGGATACCGTTCCATATCCGGATGCCGTTGACGCAATTCGGATGATTCGGGAGGCCGGGAAAACGATTTCCGTGATTACAGGCGCGCCGTCTTGGATTGCGGACATCGAACTCGCAAAACTGCAGCGTGAGGATATTGATCATGTATTTGCAATCAAGACGAGCAGATACGCCGAAAAGCCGTGTCCGGACAGTATGCACCACGTCCTTCGGTCGCTCGGCCGTGAAGCGCACGAGACACTTTATATCGGTAACGCCCTCGAAGACGCTTTGTTTGCGGAGGCGGCCGGATGCGATTTTGTCCTTGTTGATCGTGGCGAGTGCGTCGTTCGGTCATCGAAGCCGATCAAGACGATTCGAACGCTTCGGCATTTGTTTGAGTCCGTGGCGTAGCGTAGCTATCGAGAGCCCGGCGGATCCTCCACAAGGGATGCATCACCGGTCGTATTGGAGCGGGTCCGTCGATGTTATTGCGCCGTTAGGATGATCACGAAAAGCCCACGTCTTCGGACGGCATGCTCATACGGAAGGATTCGGTTATGGCTGAAAAAGTTCTTCGGGGATGAATCGAACGTTCTGAACGCCGTCGAATTGTTTTGCGGTCGCTTCGATTTGCATCCAGAGAATGCCGGCGCGGCAAGCGCCGCCGCTCGTCATGCGTTGGGGGTCGGTGAATTCGAGCGTCAGGGTCCCATTCTGAAGCGAAGCGCCCTTCAGCTCGACGCCGGGGAGAGGGAATTCCGTTGTGATTCCGTTTCCAATCTCCGTACGGGTCAGCTCGCCGCGCAGGAGGAGCGTGATGGCATCTTGAATCGGAGCCGTACTCACGGCGATTTGGCGGTCAACGACAACGAGCCCTTTTTGTGTGCATTGCACATTACCCGACGCGTCCGTGTCTTGTGAGGGTTGGTAGAAGAAAAGTTTGACGGTCGTTGAACGACCGCTGAAACGAACGGGGATTCTTATTTCCGCATCGTTCTCCGGGAGACCGGAGGGATTGTCCTTCTTAAGGACGAGCGTGCCGGTATCCGTTGTCGGCGTTTTGAATGTCAGGTCTGCCGAGAATGGAACGAAGTCCGTTGTCATCCAGTTGCCAACGGCTTGCGCCGGAACAATGCCGAGTTCTGCGCCGTGT
>Ga0265297_10004299_pt1 | contig 23552 bp, 28 predicted proteins | sample Munlanlwell13791_FD_192502 | JGI IMG/M metagenome (GOLD analysis project Ga0265297, IMG submission 192502) | Leachate microbial communities from a municipal landfill in Southern Ontario, Canada - Leachate well 137-91 | ecosystem: Engineered > Solid waste > Landfill > Unclassified | place... | reverse complement strand
AAAGCGAATATTCAGTATGAACATGAAGATGTACGAAATCCATTTTAAATAATTCAGAATTTATAATTCAAAATTAAGAATTGAATGTAGAATTTAGAATGTAATTCTAGATTCTAAATTTAATTATGAATTCTAAATTCATAATTCTAAATTACCTGATTTTTTCGATAATTTTATTTCTTACGATTTGCGCGTCTGCTTGTCCTTTCATCTCTTTCATCACTTGCCCCACCAAAAACATAATCGCATTTGTTTTTCCGTTTTTATAGTCGTCAACAACTTTCTTATTCTCTTCAATTAAACGTTTAATTATAATATCCAATTTCCCCAAATCCGTTTCTTTCGGTGTTAACTCGCTGAATGCTCTTTTAACAAATTCATCAACTGTTATATTTACAGGAATTTTTTTATTAACAATTAAATTTGCTATATTCTGCTCAACATTATTAATTTTTAAATTTAATTTTAAATTTTGAATTTTAAATTTTGAATTTGCTTCCTCAAAGTATTTTGCAAGTTCCCTACTTCTCGTAATAATAAACGCATCTTGGTATTTCAACCCAAATTCTTTAACATATCTTTCGGTTTTTTTTGAAGGAAGTTCCGGTAATTCTTTATTTATCTCTTCAATAAATTCTTCGCTGAATTTCATTGGTGGAATATCCGGTTCCGGAAAATATCTATAATCTTGTGCCTCCTCTTTTGATCTCTGAGAAAAAGTTTTTCCTTTAGCCTCGTTAAATCCTCTTGTTTCTTGCTTAGGAGTTTCTCCTTTTTCCAAAATCTCAGTTTGCCTTTTGATTTCATATTCAATTGATTTCTTAACAAAACTAAACGAGTTAATATTCTTTATTTCTACTTTGTAGTTTGGCAACTTTCTCTGACCCTCAAGCTTGACTGAAATATTAGGCTCGAGTCTCATTGTTCCTTTTTCCATATCTGCATCTGATACATCAAGATAACGGATAATTACTTGCAGCTCTTCTAAAAACCTTTTTACGTCATCTGAGTTTTCAAAATCCGGTTCAGTTACGATTTCAACCAAAGGAACTCCTGATCGGTTAAAATCAACTAGGGTTTCGTTCCCATCATGTATTAACTTAGCCGTATCCTCTTCCAAATGAACACGTGTTATTCCAAATGATTTATTACTAACAACAACCTTTCCGTTAGAAGCAATTGGATTATCATATTGGGAAATCTGATAACCCTTTGGAAGATCAGGATAAAAATAATGTTTTCTGTCAAACTTAGAATCATGATTAATATGACAGTTTAAAGCTTGACCAATAAGGATTGTCCATTCAATTGCACGTTTATTTGGAACCGGTAAAGCTCCGGGCATTCCCAAACATACGGGACAAACCTGGCTGTTTGGTTTTTTACCAAAGTAGTTTCCAGAGCACTGACAAAACATTTTCGACTTTGTTTTTAACTCGACATGTATTTCTAAACCAATTACTGGCTTGTATTTATTCATAATTTTTCATACCTTTTTTTATAATTCCAAAAAAGTCCGTCTCTTTTTCAAACTGATTAGCAATATCTAATATCTTTCCTTCTTCAAAATAATTTCCAAGAATCTGCATCCCAATTGGTAAACACTTTTTGTCTAAACCAACCGGCACGCTTATTCCCGGCACACCTGCAATTGCTCCCGGTTCATTTAGTTGATCCATGACTTCTCCAAAAAAAGGATATTTTTCAAATTCTCCTAGCTTTAAAGCAGTTATCGGTGTCGTCGGCGCCACGATTACGTCAACTTCTTTAAATGCTTTTTTAAAATCTTCTATAATCAATGTTCTGACTTTCTGGGCTTTTTTGTAATAAGCGTCATAATAACCGGCAGATAAAGTATAAGCGCCCAGCATAATTCTTCGTTTTGCTTCCTCCCCGAATTTACCTCTATCATTTCCATATCTGATTCCGTCATATCTTCCTAAGTTCGATGACACTCCGGCTCTTTGAATGATTGTGTAAACGGAAATCGCATATTTAGGTGGAATTAATTTAATTTTTTTTGTCTTATGTCCTAATTTTTCCAGAATTTTGATGGCATTTAATGTTTTTTCTTTGACTTCATCATCGACCCCTTCAAAATAATCATCACTTATCCCAATTGTCATTTTTTCTGACTTATTTAATATATCCAAATAATTTTCACCTTTAATTGGTGAAGTCGTTGCATCATACGGATCATGTCCGGCAATCACTTCAAGAATAAGCGCTGCATCTTCAACCGTTAATGTTAAGGGACCTGGACAATCAAGGGTCGATTCCATAGCTACTACTCCGTATCGTGAAACTCTGCCATAAGTTGGCTTTAATCCGACAACACCTGACCAAGCAGCTGGTTGTTTTATCGATCCGGCAGTTTCTGATCCAATAGCAGCAGGTGTTAAATAAGCTGAGACTGCAACTGCTGAACCACCGGATGAACCTCCAGGAGATCTTGTCTTATCCCATGGATTTTTTGTTGGGCCATAATCTGAAGTTTCCGTAGATGACCCATGTGCCCAAGCATCCATATTGGTTTTTCCTAGAAATAAAGCACCGGCTTTTTTTAATCTACTTGTAACTGTTGATTCGTAAGTCGGAATAAAATCCGACAAGACTTTTGAAGACGCAGTCGTTCTTATTCTTTTCATACAAAAGTTATCTTTTATGGCTAGCGGAATTCCAAACAATTTGCCCGTATTTGATTCTTCTTTATTTTCAATCTTAGTTAAATAAACATTTAATTCAGGATTATATTTATCGATTCTTTTTATAAAATAATCAAATACTTCATTAACAGAAATTTCTTTTTTGTCTACTAAGTTTCTAATTTCTTTTATTGATTTTCCTAATATTTTCATAATTTTAACTAAGAAAGTGAAAGAAGTGAGTTTTTGCGACTTGGGACCTCGAGAATTCGAGGAGGGTTCCCACTGGAGACAAAAACTACTTCTGAACTTTCAAAATTCATTAAAATTCTTCTAAAATTTTATTAACTTCAAAATAATTATCCTTTTTTCGCTTGGCATTTTTTAAAGCTTCGTCTTGAGTTAACCCGCGAGTGTTTTCTTTTCCATCCTCAAAAAAAACATTCTTCAACCCGGTTACATTATCTGTAGGAAGAACATCTGTTGTATTTATGGAGTTTAAATTATCAACATAATCCAAAGTTTCACTTAACTGCTTTTTTAATTTTTCAATTTCAGCGTCAGTTAATTTTAAGCTGGCCAATTTTGACAAATGAACGACTTCTTCTTTTGTAAGCTCTTTCTTTTTCATGTTATAAATTATACATTAAACCGTTATTAACATTTAGACTATTTAATAACTCTATTGAGAACGAAGGAGACAAATTTTTGCGACTTGGGATTCTGAGACTAATACGGAGGACTTCCATTGAGCTAAAAATTTCGTCTCCGAGTTCTCAATTATGATATTTATTTTTCTACTACAATTATTATCGGTGTTTGTTCTTTTGATTGTCCCATTGGATTGTCCTTAAAAATCTGTTCAATCAATTTGTTGGACAAATTAGTCGAGTTACCCAATACTTTTTGCCCCAAATCATTAGCATCAATAATAGCTACACCAGTAAAATTTGAAATTTGAAATTTAAAATTTAAAATTTCTTTGTTATTTGTTATTTGTGATTTTATATTTTCCGCAGTCTTTTGTGGATCTTTTGGTCCTAATTTTGCCGACACATTTGATGGGTAAACCGAATACTCTGTTGGCCCATCAATTGCTGCTGCTTCTTGCCCGGCTACATGGTAAAAAATACCCTTGATTCCAAATGGTTTTGTGACTATGGATAAGAAAGAGGCAAGCAATATTCTCGGTAGTCCGATTTCATTAATAGCTAATTGCATAGTCCACGGACTTCCTAAGCCAATCCCATAAGGTGTTTTTCTTACAAACTTTGATAACGTCTTCGCCCAAAATCCTGTTTTTATATCCCAAATAAAATAAGATCTCCCCTGCGCGATCGCCACTACCTTTTCCGATACCACCACAAACCATTTTTTATTTTGTAATGAATTGTCCGATATATCGATATATCGCACTACATAGTTAGAAATAACTTTTTCTATTTCAGCGCCTTTTTTAATCAACTCTGTTTTTACTGGGGAACGTAAATAAGTTTTTCCATTAACTATTATTTCTAATTTCTTTGTCTGGAATTTCTGCTCAATTATTTTTTGCGGGAAAAATTCCCGTAACCACATTTCCAAATTAAGTAATCTCCAAAAAACTAAAGTGTCATCTGTTTTTCCCTCAATAAATTTTTGAAATGAGCTTAAAACCTCTTTTTGATTAAAATACTTTCTTTGTAAAAAACTTTTACTCATAAAAATAGAATAAATTCTGTTTTTCATTCTCATAAACCATTCGTATTCCGGAGTAGTAAATCCTATTTTATTTCTTCTTAACCTTATTTCATCAGGTAATAAATCTTCGACTGCTTTCCTTAAAATATTTTTATTCCAGCCGTTTTTGATTATGGCGTCATCAGAAAGAGAAAATAAATATTTCAATAAATTAAAATCCAAAAAGGGCACTCTTCCTTCAATGGAAAATCTCATCGTATTTTTATCTTCATAGCGGAGTAATGACGGCAAGCTATTGTAAAAAATATCTTCTTTTAATCTGTCTTTAAGATTATCGTTTGTAATATTAAACTCTTCTTTTTTATGTTCCTCAACAAACTCATTACCTAACAGAGAATTAACTGGAATATTTTTATTGATATTTAATACGACTAATGACTTTAACCAAAAATATTTGGTTAATACATCCAAAGATGAAAAAATTTCCTTGAAAAATATTGAATATTTTTTTTCTTTAAATAATTGTTTCAAATAAACAAAATAATAGGGTAAATATCCTGCCATCATTTCATCAGCTCCTTGTCCATCCAAGAGCACGGTAACAAACTTGTGTGCTTCTTGCATTACCTTATACTGAGCATAAGGACCTGTACTAATCGTTGGTTCTTCTTGCGTTCTTACAAAATCCGTTAGCTCATCAAAAAATTCTTCGGGTTTTGGGTAAATTTTATGTTCATCAATATTTTTTAAGCTTTTTAACAATATATCGATATATTTTTCTTCATTATTTGAAGAATTGGGGAAGACAGCTGAAAAGGATTTTTGTTTAGCACCAACAGACTTTGCCTCTTTAATTTTATTTTTAAGAAGTTGATTTACGACAGCTACGACAGTTGATGAATCAAGTCCGCCAGATAAACAAGTCCCCACAGGCACTTCAGAAATCAATCGCAGTCTTATCGCCTCTATTAATTTTTGTTTGAACGTGACGGCCCCATTCGAACCTCGTAAGTTAGAATTGGACTTTTCTATTGCGCTTAAACTATCCTCTAAATTGGAAAATTTCCTGATTACTGACCCCTGACTACTGACAACCATTAATTCCCCCGGCATCAGTTTATAAATTCCTTTAAAAAATGTTTCCGGGCTATCATCGTGAATACGGTATTTTAAATAACGGTAAATAATCTTATCGTTAGTTTGTTTTTTTATTAAGCCACTATTAAAAATCGGTTTAATTTCTGAGCAAAAAATAACTTGGCAGGTGGCACGAGCGAAGAGACTCTTCGACCCCACTTCGTCAACAGACTCCAAGGGGCAAGGAAGCCGAGCAGACTTGCCCTTCCGAAGCTCTAGCAAAGGAGGGAGAGAAGTATCGCGAGTGACAGAATCTGTCAAGTTAATTAATGAATAATATAATGGCTTAATTCCAAAATGATCTCTGGCTAAAATAAGTTTTTGCTTATTCTCATCCCACAAAGCCACAGCAAACATTCCGTTGAATTTATCAAAACAATTTTCCCCCCATGCCTCATAACCATGAACAATCACTTCAGTATCACAGTTAGTTTGAAATTTATGCCCCAGCTTTTCCAAGTCTTTTCTTAATTCCTGATAATTATAAATTTCACCGTTATATACGGTCACGATTGATTTGTTTTCATTATAAATCGGCTGCATCCCACCTTTAACGTCAATTATTGCCAATCTTCGGTTAAGAAGTGATATTTTATCGTTAATAAAAAAACTTTCTCCATCAGGACCACGATGTGCTATCTCTTTGGAAATATTTTTTATTAAAGTATCGTTTCTGAAACCGTAAAATCCGGCTATTCCGCACATATTACATGCTTCTTAAAATTTTTATTCTCTCTTCAACCGATGGGTGAGTGCTAAACAACGAAATAATCCAAGACGAAGCTTTTTTTTGTTTGAGAGGATTGGTTATAAATAAATGAGCTGTAGATGCAGTTGCAGTACGCAAAGGCTCTGGATCCGAAGATATTTTTTCTAAAGCTCTGGCTAACCCATTTGGATACCTGGTCAAAAGTGCGCCTGAAGCATCTGCCAAAAATTCTCTTTTTCTTGAAATTGCCAATTGAATTAAAGTGGCTACAATCGGTGTAATTATTAATGCCACTATCCCTAAGATCATCATAATTGGATTAATCCCTTCCCTATCTTCACTATCTCTTCGCCCAATTCCTCCCCACCACAGACTTCGCATTAGCCAGTTAGAGGCTAAAGCCACTGTTCCGACTAAAACAGCCACAATTGAAGAAAGTAAAATATCATAATTTTTTACGTGGGAAAGCTCGTGAGCTATAACTCCTTCAAGCTCGGCTCGATCAAGCTTGTCTAATAAACCTGTTGTCGCACAGATCACAGCATGTTTGGGATTTCTTCCTGTTGCAAAAGCATTGGGTGAAGGATCATTTATTACATAGAGTTTCGGTTTTGATAAACCATCGGCAATAGCCAGATTTTCAGTAACCGTATAGAAATCAAAAAAATCTTTCTTTGTAGCCGGCTTGGCCCCAGCCGTAAACAAGATTATTTTATCGGAGTAAAAATAGCTGACTGCAGTCGATCCAATTGAAAAAATTAAACCAAAAACTAAATATGCACTTGATGAATCAAATAGTTTTCCGATCAAAAAAAAGAATCCCGTCAAAATAAAGACGAATAAAATAAAAATCAGCCACGTCCTGGCTTTGTTACTGGAAATTTGATTATAAATTGTCATTAAAATTTAACTTCCACTTTTTTTCTTTCTTCTTCATTTGCAGCAAAAAATTCATTTTCCTTAAATCCAAGCATGCTTGCAAATAAATTAGTTGGAAAAATCTTAATCTTGGTATTATACTCCAAAACATTACTATTGTAGAACTGGCGGGAATAAGCGACTTTATCTTCTGTATCTTCAAGCTGTCTTTGCAATTCTTTAAAATTGCTGTTTGCCTGGAGTTGAGGATAAGCTTCTGCTACTGCAAATAATGATTTTAGAGTTCCGGTTAATTGATTATTTGCTTCTGCTTTTTCTTGTGGACCTTTGGCTGACATTAGATTAGATCGAGCTTTGGTAACATTTTCAAAAATTTCTTTTTCATGTTTGGCATAACCTTTTATGGTTTCAACTAAGTTGGGAATTAAATCTGCTCTTCGCTTTAATTGAACATCAATTCCGGAAAAAGCTTCCTGAATTCGGGTTTTTAAAACAACTAAACCATTATATGTTCCAATTAAATAAAGTACTAATAAAACCGCAGCTACAATCAAAATTGTTGTTATATTCATCTATATTTCACCCCCTCTTTATCCAATTTCTAAATTCGTTAAGAGACAATGTATTTATTATAGCATTTTTTGTTGCCCATCCTCGTCTTGCAACTTCTACTCCATAAAACATATTATCCATCTCGCTTAAAATGTGAGCATCAGTATTAATACATAACTTAACGTTGACACCTATTGCTTGTTTAACTAACGTATCGGGCAAATCCAATCTACCCGGCCAAGCATTAATTTCCAGCGCAATATTTTTCTTTTTACAAGCTTCAAAAATTATTCCCCAATCAAGTTGGATACCTTCTCTTTTGTTTAATATCCGGCCAGTTGGATGTGAAAATATTTTTACTTTTGGAAATTCAAAAGCCTTAAGAATCCTAGCTGTCATTTCTTTTACGTCCATTTTAAAAGAACTGTGAACCCCAACGACTACATAATCTAGGTAATTAATACTTTCTTTTGGTAAAGCGATTGAACCGTCAGGAAGGATATCTGCTTCAATTCCGATAAAATAGTTTGAATGTTCAACTTTATCCGTTGACATAACTTTATCAATATATGCTTTTCTTTTTTTCATGATATGATTTATGTCTTCTGAGGAATTATGACTAAGATTGGGATTATGATCTGAAAATCCTATATATTCATACCTTAATTGCTTTGCCTTGACTGCTATTTCCAAATAATCGCTTGTCCCTAAATCATGGGAAGGTTTAAGATCATAACTACTATGAGTATGAAGATCACCTCTAATATCCTTTAATTCAATTAATTTCGGTAACGCTTTATTTTCCGCTCTTTCAATTTCATCAGTCCCTTCCCTTATCTCCGGTGGAATATACTCTAATCCTAAATAATTGTAAAATTTTTTCTCTGTTTCTAATTTTTCTATTTTATTGTTTTGAATTTGTTTCGTATTTCGAATTTCAAATTTCAAATTTAACTTTGTTATCCCATATTCTGATAAAGAGTATCCTTTCTTCAGTGCGAATTCTCTTAATTTAATGTTGTGATTTTTACTACCTGTGAAATATTGAAGCATTGATCCATAACTCTGCTCGTCTTGTACCCGCAGATCAACCTGAATATTAGGATCAATAACAATCGAAGCTTTTTTATCGCCGGCGTTATTTATTTTTTTGACTTTTGGATACTTAGTAAAATAATCAATAATTTTTTTAGCGTTTTTGCTTTTTGCTACTACAGCAATATCAATGTCACCGATCGTCGAAACCATTCTTCGCAAAGAACCCAACACGTCTGCCCTAGTAATTAATAAGCTTTTTTTGAGGTATTCCATAATCTCAAAAGCCTTTTTATTAGCATAAGGAAGCGGCATTCTTTCTGAGATATTTTTGATTTTTTGAAAACTGATTAGAGCTTCAAGTATTTCCGCCTGCGATTTTTCTCCAAACCCTTCAATCTCTGAGATATTGTTACTCAACGCAGCCTTTTTAAGATCCTCTAGCGCTGTTTCATCGCTAAATAAACTTAACGCTTTAGTTAATTTGTATGCCCTTTTTGGTCCGATTGAAGGAACCCTCATTAAAACAAAAACTGTTGACGGTATTCCGCTTAATACTCGTTTAAAATGTTGTGAAAATCCTTTTTTAAAATACTCATCTAGATGACCTGCAATTGAAGGACCGATTCCCGGAACATCTGTCAATTTACCTTTTTGCCAAATCTCTCTAATTTCCTCGGAAAAATGTTCAACTACATCCGCTGCCCGATCATAGGCAATTATTTTAAATCTATTTTCATTCTTTAATTCATAAGCAGCTGAAACACATCGCAAAAGGTAAGCTATTTCTTTATTGGAAAATTTGTTTTCAAATTTATCCATAAAGAATATTATAAATCAAATAGAAATTGGAGTTAAGTAGAAGTGGCGAGGTTCTACACCCAACCTCTCACTGACAGGAAAATTGTTATAATTATATTAACAACAAGTATTAAAAAACAAGCCAATTTTTTTATTATTTAAAAATTATTTTATATAATTTTATTTAAAGCAAATTATAAATTTTAACTTAATTTATATGAAAGAAATTGATATAAATCATGAAGCAGTTTAAAAAAACATTACACTCCTTTACCCGTGAGACTAGTGATGAGAGCTATTGACCATTCAGGATCAAGAGTTTTAACAAGCGCCGCTAGATTAGAAGACAGGATAGTAAAAGGAATAAATCGATTTGGTAGCTTGCTTTCAAACGCTACCACAAAATTAGACATAAGAGCTAGAGAGACAATATATAAACAAAAACTAAAGCCGATTGGTAAAAAATAGTAAGAAAAATAATTTAGTAATTTTAATTAATGAACTTAATCCTCAAGTATAATATCTAGACTTTTTAATAACGATGTGGCTTCTGGAAGTGAGAACTTCGCTTTTTTCAATGTATTAAAATTAATATCAATACCATAGTTAAAAGACTTTCTGAAATCAGACTTTGTCAAATTTGTGCTTGAAAATACGGATTTTGAAAAATCAGTTTTAGTAAATATTCCATTTGTTAAATCAGTTTCGTTAAAATTAACTTCCCTTGCTATACACTCCAACAATTTAAGTTCTGGCAGTTTTATATAGCTAAAATTTGAATAGCTAATATCGCATTTTTCAAAAGAAAGCAAACGAACACTCTTAGTTTTTGTCCAATCAAATCCCATTATTTTAGAATCCTTAAATATTACATTCGTAAATTGAGAATTATATGGTTTGTTTGCACTTATTGAACATCCAATAAAACTACTATCAATAAATCTGCAGTTTTCAAATATACATTCAATAAAAATACACTTTTTAAAATTACAATTTTCGAACTCTTTATTTTGAATTTTGCTATTTGTAAGGGTTAATCCAGAAAATGTTTCTTTATAGTAAGATTGTGTTTTGGTTGATAAAAGGTTCATAAAAGAAGTATAGCATTTTAGATATTATTAAAGCTAAATTACGCAGTTGAGAGAACTTCCTCACGCCTATCTACCACGTGATGTGCTTTGGCGAGAAGGCCACTTGTAGACTCTTTCGACTAAAATTTTATCCTCTTGACCTGTTATTACTAATCCAGTGCCATCAAGTAAAAGACCAATTCTTTGGTTAGCACGATTTTGTAAAACATAAGGTTGTCCTTTATGATGTTCTAGTATTGGCTTAACTAAAATATCCGTATCTTCTGGATTTACTTTAATTAAATAAGCATGTGGAACAACCCCTAAAAATCCATTTAGTCCCAAAACATCATTAAGTGGGTATTCGTTACAAACCAAAACAAGTCTTTCTTGGTGATTAATTCCTATGACAATACCACCAACAACATGTTCAGCTCGCTCCCCATAATTATCCAGTATTTGAAATGGTGCTAATTCAATACCTCCTCGTGTTGATTGAACAGTAAGATTAAAAGGCTCTGCTGGTCGTGCATGATGGACAGGAGGTGTAAAAATTGCAGTAGTTTTGTAATCTGAAATGGGTGTAACTTCAAGTGGAAAAGTTGGTTCTATAAGTCTCACTTCGCTTTTTCCTAGCACAGATTGTAGAGTTTCTGCTCTAACACCCATAATTTAGAATATAGTATCAAGATAATTGATTATTGTCAATCTCCGTGACAGGAAATTAATAATAATTAACGTAATCCTGAATAGATAGCAAATACTCCTGTAGCACATACTGTAATTAAAGTAAGTGCCTTGTATAATCTATGTGGAATTATATTAGCTACTTTATTTCCAAGAAAACCTGCAATAAAAATAAAAGGAATTGCACAGATACCATAAATTATTCCTTGCATCGTCATTATTCTTGAGATAAAAAATAAAGGTAGTGTAATAATGGTCATATAAAGAAAAAAGGAAACTAAAATTTTTCTCATGCTGTGTTTAGGGACATCACTACCAGAAAGTAGAATAACCACAGGAGGTCCTGGCATACCTGTGCTTGTTTGAAGCACACCACAAATTAACCCAATAATAGGTGTTATATAGCTAATTTTATGTATTTTGATTTTTGCAAAGACGATAAAAAAGGTAAAAAAAATAGAAAGACTACCTACAACAATTCTCATTGTATTAATTGGCATTAATTTGAGAACTAGTATTCCAAACGGCATACCGATAAGACTTCCTGTGAATAACGGGAAAAATATTTTTTTATCAAGAGGCTCGCTAATTTTAAGCATCAAAAACAAATTAAGAAATGTTCCAATAATCATAACTGATGTTAAAACGGTATTTTTATCCAGAAATGTGAGAGATAATGGCGAAGCAATAAGACCATGACCAAAACCAACAATACCTTGAAAAAAACTGGCAAATAAATTAGTTAAAATAAATAAAAGTAATAGCATTTTCTTTTATTTTAACATTAATATCTTTGCTTGAGGAACTGTGGAGTCAAGGAGCCTTTACCAACCCCTGCCTGCCGACAGGCAGGTCTTCCACAACAGGAAAAAGGTTACTTATTTTATAAATTTAAAAGTTGACAAAATGTGAAAAAAAGAGGAAGTATTTTCATTTTCATTTTTCCTAAACATATCAGTATTTAATAAAGCTATCTCATATATTAAACCATTTTTAATAATGATATAAGTACTAGTAGGTGGACTAAATGAGGCCAATTCTGTTTCACTATCAAGTAATTTTATTGCTTTTTCTCCAGATATGGTTAAATATTGAATTTTTTGCTTAGAAACTTTCTTTTTCCATTCTGGAGAAAGTTTTTCATAGTCATCGTCAATTTTTTTTATATAATCTTGAAGGGATTTAATTGTATCTATTTTTTTAACAATTATATACCCCATTCTTTGTTGATGTGCATTACGAAAATATCTATAAGAAAAATCTATTCCCTCAACTCTAGGTTCTTCATTCCAAGGATCATCTCCTTTTAATTCCGCATCAGTTTCTACAACTAATGGCCAATTGGGTGAATATTCAAAAGAAAACCCTGCTTTTTTACTTGTAAATACTTTCCAATGAGTAGTGTTTTTATTCATTACTCGATTGTCCAGATTAAATTGGTAGTTTTTTCCGAGTATAAAAGTAAGCATTAGAACTGTAACAAATAATATTAAGGCGATTATTTTAGATAAATTTATTACAGTAGTTGGTTGTTTTGGTAGTTTCACTATTATTATTATCTAATTACTTTGTTTTTATGTCAATGATTTAAGAAAAGAGTATTTTAATTTACATCCCAACAAAAAATTGCGGAGTCGAGGGGACTTCCCCAACCCCTACCTGCCCGCCTGTGTTCCGGTAGGCAAGGCAATGCAGACACTCCATGTCAGAAAAGTTGATAATAATTAAGTAGTAACAAAATTAATATGTTAAATCAATACTTTCATACAGAAATTAAAAAATCTTCGTAATTGTTGAAAAATATCTAGCCTATAATTGTTGACTTCTTTTGTTTTGTGGTGTATAATTGTTAGTTATGAAAGAAAATCCTGGTCGTTTTAATATATCTTACGATGGTGCTTCGAATACATATAATATTTCATGTGAATTTAGAAAAAACAATAAAGGTGACAGTTTAGGTCAAGCAGCTCTAGGTTTATGTCAAGTTTGTCCTGTAGGTGAAGAAGGACTGTGTACTAAATTAATGCCAACTCATTCTCCAAATCGAAGAAACAGAGCATATACTGCATTTGCAAAAAACTTATCTCAAGGCTGGATGACTCTATTAGCTCCTAACAGAGGTAAAATACTCTATAAAAACACTAGTGATGGGCGAATTATAGAATCTGCATGTACTATATCTAGTCATATAAGTGGAATTTAATGTAATTTTATACTATGCAAATAGAAACTAAAATTGTACAAGTAAGTCCCGAATCTCTAAAAAACAAGATACTTCGTGATGGTAAAGCAACTAGATGTAATAGTGGTTTATCAACTTGTGGTCAGTTCCAATATTCTACTCATAAAGTAACAAGAGGACCTAATGGAGAGATAGTTCCAGATAACGTGAGAATTGGTCTTTGCAGATTAACTGGTGTAGCCTGTCTTATGGCTGCTGATTTAATTGCTGGAGAACTTTAACCAATCTAGCAATCTACTTTAAAATACTTCATTATAAAATTGCATTAAAAATATAACCTATTATCATAATCTCAATGATTGTTATTGTAAAAAAAGTTGCTAATAGTTGCCACTTCATGACTTTTTTTAGAATCATAATTTCAGGTATGGAAACTGTGACAATAGCTGTCATAAAAGACAGTGCAGTTCCCAAAGGAACACCTTTTTGCACCATAGCCTCCATGACAGGAATAACACTTACAGAATTTGCATAAAGAGGTGCTCCAAGAAGAGTTGCGAGAGGAATTGTCCACCAAGTTTTAGCTGATAGATATTTTTCTACAAAACTACTCGGCACAAAACCATGAATAAGAGCACCAATACTTACTCCCAATATTACATATGGAAATATGCTTCTTGTAATACTCATCCCATCAGACCAAAAATATTTCAAAAGTTCTTTTAAAGGTAGTGCAACTCCTCCATGTTCTTGTTCTATCTGCTTACGGGATTTAAATTTCAAAAGTTCAGGTTTTACATACTTATCCATTCTTAATTTCTGTATTAAATATCCTCCTAACATGGCGACGACTATACCTACAACGTTATAGATCACCGTTACTTTCATTCCAAACATTGCAGGAAACAAATATAAAGAAGATTCATTTATCAAGGGAGACGATATCAAAAAGGCAAAGGTGACTCCTAATGGAATTCCTGTACCAACAAAGCCAATAAATAAAGGAATGGAGGAACATGAACAAAAAGGAGTAACAACACCAAGTAAGGCGGCAAACAAATAATCTAATCCAAACCATCTCCGCTTGGTTAGGATATCCCGAACCTTATTCATAGGAAAGTAATAGCGGGTAAAAGCCATAAAATAGTTTATGACTACAAGAAGTAATCCTATTTTTATGGTGTCATAAACAAAAAAGCTAATAGTATCCCCCCAATATGAATGAGGAAGTAAATGAAACCATTTATAGGTAACAAGCTCAGCAAATAGTAGAATAGGTTTAAAAATATCCATATATATTTATCAACATTTTCCTCCACAACTACACTTAGAAGATTTTTCATCAGTCTTAATGCCCAAAAGAATAACTTTTTTAATCTTTTCAATGTCAGGTGTAAATCCAATCATGACAGGCTCTCCATTAACAGCTAATACAGGAGATTGCATAACTCCCATTTTAATAATCTTTGAAATATCTGTAATATATTCCACTTTTTCCTTCATTTCCATTTCTTTGACGGCTTTCTGGGTAATTTCATGTAACTTTTTACAAGTAGCACAACCGCTTCCCAAAACCTGAATTTTCATAGTTTAAATAATAAATTAGTAATGTGTTTGCCTTTCTTGGTAAGTGAATAATAAACACGTAAGCCCTTCTTTTCATCCGTAATAATTCCTGCGTCTTTTAAATCCTTTAAATGATGTGAGATAAGACTTTGTGAAAGATTAACGTGCTTAATCATTTCGCATACACAATGATTTCCTTTAAGCAAAATACAAAGCAGTTTTAAACGACTTTCTTCCCCAACAAGCTTTAATAGGGAAACAAGAGATATTGCCCGTTTTGATTCCTTGCTTGATGAAGAGCAACAACTATATGAACTCATATTCATATGGTATCATAATTTAAGCAAAAGTAGACAACAGATTATAACGTAGTGTTTGCGGTGTGCATGGAATAATCTTGAAACTTATTGTATCTAAATAATATAAATCTTTACGGAGGTTAGATTTAGAAATGATTTTTGAAGTTAATTTGTATTAAATATGACTTCTATAATATTTTTTTGGTATTCTTATCTTTCTTTTTGTATCATAATGAGAACATGCTTGTTGCTCTTTAATTAAATCATCAAAAAAATAAACCTCATGATGTCTCCGAGCTAAATAAAACATAAATGCAGGTATACAAAAAAAGAAAGTTCTACCTTGTAACAATCCTCCTGGTGTTTCTAAATCACCATGAGCAATTTTTGCCTGTGAAGGAAATCCCTTGAATCTAGACATTGATAATGTGCATTGAATTCCCGAAGTTCCGTCAAGATACGCACACTGAATAGTTTCCACAATAAATATCTTACCAAATAATTATTCTTAGATTGTTTAAATGATTATTAGGTTAATTTACGGAGTCGAGGGGACTTGAACCCCCAACCTCCTCCGTGACAGGAAAATTATAATTATATTAAATTTAAAGATTCTTCCGTCTTAACGCAAGAACAATTACTACGGCTAGATTGGCAATAATCATATAAATGTGATAAGACGCAGTCAGAAAAGAAAATTTTTCAAGTGCGAAGATTGCTATAGTTACTCTAAAAACATTTATTGCATATGTTTCTAGAGTTTCTGAATAAGGATGAACGTAAGATTTTCTAATTGTGGGAATTGTTCCTAAACTATCTGCGAGTATAACTAAAATAATTGAGAGAGTCGGTTCCTTTATGATTAACCAATAATAAATTGCTATAAATGCCAATATCATACTTATCCAATCAACAAAGACGATTTCTTTCCTTCCTTTAATAAAACCAAAAACCAAAATTATTGCACAAATAATTACCATTAGTCCATTAAACCAAGCGCCAGCCCCAGCGCCATTTTGTATCTGAATAAAAAACCCTATGGCTGTTAAAACTAACCAAACTAACCAAGAAAAAGCGTGGGGTTTAGTTTTTCCAGCAAAGACGTCTTTTAAATATGGAATGTAGCTTATAAATGCAAGAAGTACTGCCAACGCACCAAGAATTTGCTTATAAAACATAAAAAGAATTATAACAAAGGTCAAAAAGTAATAAGTGCGGAGTCGAGGGGACTTGAACCCCCAACCTCCTCCGTGACAGGAAAATAATAATAATAATTAATTGGAATTTTTTATGCTCAATATTTTAATGATTAAAAATATCTTCAATCATGTTTATGTTTACTTCCTTAAGTAATTGGACATATTTATCAGCTTCTGAAAAATCCGAAGTAGAATAACGAGGGTTATTACTAACAGCGATTACTTTCATGCCTGCCGCTTTACCCGCTTTTATTCCATTAGGAGCATCTTCCAAGACTAAACAATTAGATGGTAACACTTTTAGAAGTTCTGCCGTTTTTAGATAAACATCTGGGGCAGGTTTTCCGTTAATCACATCTTCACCCGATAACAAAACATTAAAATCGTTTTCAAATTTAAATCTCTTGACGACTGTTTTAATTATTTCTGTTGGAGAAGATGAGGCAATAGCTAATAAATATTTTTTTGAGATAGATAATTCTTTAATTAAACGTTCACATCCAGGTAGAAGTTCTACGGTCGGTTTATTGAAATTATTTATCGCATATTGTTTTAATCTTTTTTCTCCTTCTTCTTGAGTAATTGGTAGTTGATATTCTTTAATCATTACCTGAATCATTCCTTGAACTCTTAATCCATGATATTTTTTCGTCCACTCTAGAATATATTTTTTTCCATAATCTTCGACTAATCTTTTTTCGGCTTCTTCCCAAGTTGGAGTAGAGTTGACCATTAATCCATCCATATCGAAGATAATTGCTTTATCCATGGAAAAAGTATATCAGAAATGTGAAGAACCGTTGCGGAGTCGAGGGGACTTGAACCCCCAACCTCCTCCGTGACAGGGAGGCGCTCTAACCAAATTGAGCTACGGCTCCAGTAAAATACAAATAAATTATAACACAATCTGGTTAAACGATTAAAGACAATAAAACTGCCTATTTCTTTTTCTGATTACATGTGTAAAACAATTCGTATTTACATTGCTTTCCTAAGATAAGGCCCTTTCAAAAAAATTGTTCATGACCTTCTTAGTTTTTAAGAAATGAATGCGTTCGTTTAAACGAAGCAAATTAAGCAGTTTTATTATCTTAATTCAAACTAAGTATATTATAACATACGTTTAGCAAATATTCCAGTTGAGTTTGACCATGACTATATTTAATTGTATAATGCGCTTGAGAACATATGAACGCCACAACCCTAGACTATCAAAATCTTGTTATTAAACGAGTTCAAAAAAAATATCCCGCTTTAATCATCGGAATTATTGTTTCATATTTTTTGTCTTCTTTTCTTTTTATTCAATTGGGCAAAATTAAGTTTTTCTCTCAAAAGAAAGTCGATAGTACGAATATAAATAAAAATGTCCAACAAAAGATTTATGTTGTTCAAGAAGGAGACGACTTGTGGAAAATTGCCGAAAAGACGTTCGGATCCGGTTATAATGCTTACGATATTTCAATCGCCAATAAAATAACAGATCCTAATTCAATTGCTAAAGGACAAAAGTTATTTATCCCATCTATTGCCTCAAAACAAACAACAATTACTGAAGGTAACATCTCAGCTACTATGACTTCGCAAGTTACTTTTAAAGGAAATAAATATGTTGTCAAAGATGGTGACTTTTTATGGAAAATAGCTCTTGAAGTTTATGGTGATGGTAATGCCTGGCAAAGATTAGCCGACTTTAATAAGATTAGTTTTCCTTATAGTGTAGAAACAGGAATGATATTAAAAGTTCCTAGATAATCAAAAAAATATGAGTGTTGAAAACCGACTTCAAGAAACAGTTACAGATATTGGTTTTCAACTATTAGCTATTGCTACAGGAAAACTTTTTTATAAAAAAGTTATTAACGTAAAAGTTGCTGATGGAAGTGGAACAATTTATGGCCCGAATGATTATGAATTTGGAAATGTCGTTGGGAAAAATGCAAGATTTGTATTAAGAAATCTACGAAGAAAAACTGCTTAAGATTTTCCTGGATTACGTCTTTCAAATCCCTCCATATAACGTCTTACCTGTACTGATCTTTGCGGATAACGTGAAGCTCTAAATTCTCTTTTTGCTCTTTGAGCAACTCCTATCGGATTACTATTAGCATAAGGACCAAGTGAATCTATATATATACCATATTGCTCTTCAACCGTTTCCCAGCCTAAAGTGAAACCATCATGACCATCAGTACTTGCTTCACAAATTACTCGATGTGCTTTTAATATTCCTAGTTCTGTGGTTACTTCTTGAAGATCTGCCCTGTATTCTATAACATCTGGTTTTTCTTGAGACCTCCTAATGAGATGTTCTTTCTGTGCTTCTAATACTTGTATTTCTAGAAAAATTCTAGCAGCTTCACCCCTACCCGAATCAGAAGGTATGGTCTCACAATGTGTTCTAAATTTTTCGGCGCACATATCTAACAATTTTTCTCCCGGCTCGTCTCTCTCAACTCTTGTCATGATTTATTAAAATTATTTTTAAAAAAATCTTTGAACAATAGTTCTGTCACCTTGATCTGTTATTACTAATTTGTTTTTAACAATACGAAGTCCACTTCTTTCTCCTTCACGCTGATTTTGTAAAACATGAAGGTCTCCTGGACCATCTCCATAACTTGTCTGTACAAAAATATTTTGATCATCTGGGTCTACTTTATATAAATAGGTATTAGCAAGAATTTCATCACCAGGATCGTGTGGTACTACATAATCTCTTGATTCTTCTCCACAAGCAAGAATAAGCTTCCTACCACCAACTATTACTTCTACACCGCCAACGATTGTTTTTTTATCTTCTCTTATAAAAAGAGGGAATATTTCAAATGGGGTTATCTCAACGCTTCTCGGATCTGCCATGACAGTGAGGTTAAAAGGTACTGTTGGATATGTGCTGCGTCTAACTGGAGGTCTAAAATTCGCCTCTACTCCATTCGGTAAGATTTTTAATATAAATGAAAAACTGGGTTCAATAAACTTGGTTCCCCTTTCACCAAAAACTTGTCGTAGATCTCTTGCCTCTATAGACATAATTTACCATATACTATCAAGTCAATTAAATATTGTCAACATAAATAGTTAATGCCTTGAGAGGAATATTTTTGTTTGATATACTTGGTTTGAAATGTAGTGGTATTTATGCGGGATTAGTACACCGGTAGTATGCTACCTTCCCAAGGTAGAGAAGGGGGTTCAATTCCCCTATCCCGCTCATTTGCCGACTTAGCTCAGTTGGTAGAGCAATCGCTTCGTAAGCGAAAGATCGTCGGTTCGATTCCGACAGTCGGCTCATTAGAATATTGTAAAATAACAAACATATGACTCGTCTAGAAACGCATCAACAAAAACAGCAAAAGATTAATTTTTATACGGCTATTTTTATTTTTTTTATTTTTTGCGTCTTCATGTTTACGGTGGGATTTAAAATTCTTTTCTCTGCTTCCTTTTTCGTTTCCAGTCTTTTTTCCAAAAGGGATGAAAAAGTATTGACTAAGACCGATGAAGATTTTATGGCGACAATCGACATCACTGACATTCCCTCTGCCACAAATAGCGCGACTGTCGTCATTTCTGGCTCAGTCTTGAATATCGATAGTTTAGATTTTTATCTTAATGATAGTAAAGTAAAAACTATTTCCGTCTTAAATCAAGATAACTTTAATGAAGAAATCAAAGATCTTGTTAAAGGAGAAAATGAAATTTATTTAATAGGTAAAAACAAGCAATCAAATAAGAAAAAGAAATCAGCCGATTTTAAAGTTATTTATAAAAGTGAAAAACCAAAATTGGAAATTAAGGAACCGGCTGATAATAGCAAGGTAAGTAATCAGGAAATAAAAGTGTCGGGAACAACCGATAAAGAAACTTTTATCAAAGTTAATAATCTTCCGATTGTTGTTGACGCTATGGGCAATTTCTCGACAACCGTTAGATTAAAAGAAGGCGAGAATAAAATAGAAGTAACAGCCCAAGATGTGGCTCAAAATATTGAATTAAAAACTTTGACGGTGACTTATCAAAAGGAAAATTAAAAAAAGAAACAAAACCATCGGTTGCAAAATAATATTATCAGCCATTGAAAGCAATCCTAAAAAAAGAAGAAAAATATACCTCATGCTTGAAATCTGACTTAATTGAATAATTGAGGCGATGAATATAATCAAGCCCACTATCCCCGATGTGACTAAAATTATTAAAAAACTGGAGTGAAATGAGGCGCCCGCATGAGTTTCCTGATAATCGCTACCTAATAAATTAAGTCCTTCCTTTATATACCTTATTCTGTTATACCCATACCCTATTATCGGCTTTTTTTGCCAGATTTTTATGGCAGTTTGGTAATCCCCTAATCGTGTATCAATAGAAAACGTCCGAGTCAGGTTAACTCCTTCACCAAATGTTTTCGGCAGTAACATAATAGCTATCAAAACAACCAATGGAAGAAAAATTAATTGTTTATATTGTCTGGCTTTTAAAAATACCAAAGCTAAGGTTATGATAAAAACCAGATATAAAGATCTGGAGTAGGTTAAAAAAATGAAGATAAAAAATAAAGAAATTAAGAAGAACCTTACATATTTATTTTTAATAAAATCGTCTTTTAAGAAAAGAAAAAGAAAAATCATCCCGTAAATTGCCCCGGCGACTGACGTATCAAAAAAAACGCCAAACATTCTAAAAAGGTGCGGATCCCAACCGCTGTAAATAAGATTACGAAGGTCTGGGTAAAATATATATTGGATACCCGATGAAATCACGGTTAAGACGATAAAAATAAAAAATGAAATATTCAAAGTTTTTTTTAAAGATGATTTTTTCTTTAAGCCATAATATAAATAAATTGAAAATATAAAATAAAACCACAATCTTACTTGATATAAAAATGAAATTAAGTTTTGTTGAAAACTGTAAAGTCTCAAGTCAAACAAGAAAGATAAAAAAATAAATAATAAAAAAAGGTAGACTATGTACAATCGTTTAATTGATTGAATAACCGGTCTAAATAAGTATTTAATAAATAAATAAATCAGCGCGAAAAACATTACGACCTCATAAGCATAGCCATTAATTTGCTGACCTAAAAAAGAAATTCTTCCCATTTGGCCAAGCGAAAACAAAATAAATGTAGAGTAAATTAAAAAATTAAGAAACATATTCTTGTTTTTGAGGGTGCCAATATTGATACAGTTTGGCCCTTACCAAAAATGAATGAAAACTCATCAAGAAAGCGTAGGTAAATCCGGGCGCCCCATCTATAAAACCTAACAAAATAAAATAGTTCAAAAAAAACTTAAGCGAAGGATAAAAAATTATTTGAAAAATAGACGATTTTATTTTACTTTCATAAAGTTCCTTAGCTCTTAAACTACTATAATAATTGATTTTTTTAATAAAGCTTTTGATATCCTGATGGGGATAATGATTTAAAAAAGAATTGAGTTTTCCAGTTAATTTTGAAGTTTTAAATTCTTCATGAACTTGGCCCTTCCATTTTCCCGAATTTTTTTTAACCAATCTCAGTAATCCGCTATTATAAACGGCCATCAGTTCTCCAAACCTGAGCCATCTCCCCCACCATTTGTCACGTCGTTTAATATAGTAAGCACCAATTTCTTTGTCCTTCACTTTTTTTAAAATTTCCTCTTTTAATTCTGAAGTAATTTCTTCGTCGGCATCAAGAAATATAATCCATTCCCCGCTGCACTGTTCTAAACAAAAATTTCTTTGATTGGCAAAGTTTCCATCAAGTTTTCTTTGAATAATACTTGCCCCAAGTTTTTTAGCCATTTCTACTGTTTTATCGGTGGAAAAATCATCAATGATGACTATTTCATCACAGAATTTCACAGAGCTCAAACAACGCTCAATATTATTCTCTTCATTTTTGGTAATTATTCCAGCTGATATTTTCATATTTCCTGATAAATTTTTAGGATTTTTTTACTTGTTATTCTTGAATCAAATTCTACTTTCGCTCTTCTTCTTTCAATTCTACCAATTTTTGCTCGCAAATCCTTATCTTTGATTAACATTCTTAGATTTTGAGTTAATAAATTAATATCATTTTCCTTAATTAAGACTCCTGTTCCACCTAAAACCTCACTTATAGCGCCGCTCTCATAAGCGATTATCGGCACACCACTGGCCATTGCCTCGACCAGTACCATTCCATATTGTTCTTCCCAAGTCTTGGTTTTTTTTGACGGTATAACCAAGATATCAGCCTTGCTATAAATCTCCGGCATTTGTTCGTAATCTACAGAGTTTGCAATAATCAAGTTTATGTTAGGAATATTCATGATCGCCTTTTTTAAATCATCAATTCCTTTTTCTTTTACCAGCCTTCCCGCAAACAAAACATTTATAGATTTTGCATTTTGATTTGTATTTTTAAATTTTAAATTTCGAATTTTAAATTTATCCAGGTCTACTCCCAACCTCACCACCTCAATTTTTCTTTCATCAACCCCCTCCTTAATTAGACATTCCTTTGCTTTATTCGTATAACAAATAAAATAGTCCGCTTGTTTTAAAACAAACCTTTTTATTTCTTTTTTCTTTTTTACTGTTTCATTATTAAAAGGTATTATTTCCCAAGACGTAACAATTAGTTTTTTAATTAATCCTCGTTCTTTCAGTTTTGCCAACTGATAGCTGTAATAATAATGAGGATCGGCTGTATGAAAAATATCGAATTCGTCAACTAATTTTTCCAGCCCAAAAAGTATTTGACCATCTCCTAATGTTCTATTAGTCACAAATTTTAATAATCGACTATTTCCCAAATCAGCCAAACTAGGTAATTTAATAAGGGGAAATGGAAAGTTGCCGTGAATTGGACAAAGTGAAGAAATACCAGTTAATTCAATCTCTTTCTTATTAAAAATATAGTTTTGCCCCTCAAAGTTATTTAGATATTTTCCTCTGACCAGGGCAACTTTAATCATATAGTTTAACTAAACTATCAACATATTTTTTCCACGAAAACATATTTATGATTTCTGTGCGCTTCTTAAAAACGGGATTGGAACAAATATATTTCATCCCATCAATAAATTTTTGAGTATTTTTGCAAACAGTAGCATATTGTTTTAGTTCAGGAATAATG
>Ga0265297_10004298_pt1 | contig 23557 bp, 23 predicted proteins | sample Munlanlwell13791_FD_192502 | JGI IMG/M metagenome (GOLD analysis project Ga0265297, IMG submission 192502) | Leachate microbial communities from a municipal landfill in Southern Ontario, Canada - Leachate well 137-91 | ecosystem: Engineered > Solid waste > Landfill > Unclassified | place... | reverse complement strand
CGTTCCCTTCAAAGAGGTCCTTGGTGAGGACGACTTCCACGCCCAACGGGTCCCCTTCCTTGCTCGTCAGGTTCATTCGAATGGTACACCGGGTACCGTTCTATGGCAGAGCCATTCTCGCAGAATCGATCGCCCACCGCAAGCAGGACGGAAATCTTGAGGGGATCCCACTTTAGGTTGTTATCTTGAAAGCAATTCCAATGCGTTTCGTCACCGCTCAGATCGCCCCAGCGAGGCGATCTTCGCTCGCGCGTTCGACTGCACTCGGCGGACAGGAGTCGTCACGAGACAGCTCTCGGAGCTGATGGGAGCTTGGTTCCGTTCACTCGAGAACGGATCCCATCAGCGAGAGCGCAAGCTGGCACTCGTCGCAGGAGCGAGTGAACAGCCGGTGTCGAGAGACGATTCCTGTCCGCCACCCTGCCCGTTTTGTCTCACGAGCGTGCCTCCTCGCACTGGGATTGCTTCCCAAATACAGTCATGCACCTGTTCCGTTCAGCTTTCTTGATTTTAGTTGCGTTCCCGAGTACCATCCTAGTCTTAGATTTTGTTTTATAGGTGGCGACAACACTGATTTTAATTAAGATTGGGACGAGGAGCGGGGAGAAAATGATCGAGGTCTTGCTGGACGCTTTAAAAGATACGCTTGCGATGATGCCGTGGCTTTTGGGGATCTATATCGCGCTCGAGGTCCTTGAGAACAGGTCGGAATCTTTCATCGGAGAGAAGATCAGTCACAAGATGGGGGCGGCGCCTTTTTTGGGCGCGCTTTTTGGCTGTATGCCCCAATGTGGTTTCTCGGTCATCGCCGCCACGCTTTATGCCCGCAGGTGTATCTCGATGGGAACGCTTCTCGCCGTTTTCGTTTCAACCTCGGATGAGGCGATCCCGGTCATCCTCGCCCAGCACGACAAAGCCTCGCTGGTTCTTTGGCTTTTGCTCGTGAAAGTGATCATCGCAACGATCGCCGGATATACAATCGATCTTATTTTTAAAAGAGACCCCTCCAGAGAACCGCATCCCCCGCACGCCCCCGTTGTTCCCGAGGGAGGGCACCGGTACTGCGACTGCCATGCTCACGGCCGGGGGATCCCCCGGTGGAAAGCTTTCTTTCTTTTTCCGTTAAAACACACGCTGAAAATTTCATTTTTTATTTTCGCGGTTTCGCTCGCAATCGGCCTTCTGGTTGCAAACTTCGGAGAAGAAAGCCTCGGACGCGTTTTTTTCGCCGGAACTTTTTTTCAGCCTCTAATCGCGGTTCTGGTGGGACTTATCCCGAATTGCGCGGCCTCGGTCGCGATCACCGAGGTCTATCTCAAAGGCGCCATCACCTTCGGCTCGGCTATCGCGGGCCTTTCGGCGAGCGGCGGCCTTGGCACACTGGTCCTTTTAAAGGAGAACAAAGATCGTAAAGAAACCGTCCTGATCATCGGCTTGCTCGTCCTCGTGAGCCTCACCGCCGGGATTCTGTTGAATCTTTTTCTTTAATCCCTTTCCCGCTCATTCCATTTAGCACTGTTCTCCATTGAATTTCAGGGGTTAACAGTGTTATACCGCATACCCTTAAATTTGAATATTATGCGGTATTAAGTTACAATTCCTCTTATTCTTCACCTTCCAAGGAGGCTTTTATGGACTGGAAAGTTTTTTTAGCAACATTAAGCGCCATCTTTTTCGCGGAACTGGCGGACAAAACGCAGCTTGTGGGGATCACCATGGCCGCCAAGACCGGGAAGCCTCTTTCCGTATTTCTGGGTTCGATCGCGGGTTATGCGCTTGTGACGCTGATCTCCGTCGTGATCGGGACTCTCCTGGCGAAATACGTCAAGCCGGAGCTCATACGCTACACCGGCGCGACGGCATTCGTTGTCATCGGGATGTTGATGTTCTTTAATAAACTGTAACGTCCGAAAGGACGTCATCCCCGAATGTTTTAATCGGGGATCCATAAACAAACCTGGATTCCCGCCTTCGCGGGAATGACAGAACAACAAAGGAGTTCCCAATGACCAAAAAAGCTAAAAAAGCAGCGAAAAAGAAGACCAAGAAAGCCTCAAAAAAATCAAGTTGCGGCTGTTGCTGCGGCTAATCCGCCAAACAGTGCGGCGGACCCGTCTGCTCACGCTGTCGGACGGACCCGCCAGCGCTTTTGCGCCAAAGGACGCATCCGTCCTACGATTTGTGGCGGAGTGGCGGGCGCAGCTTAAAAGGCCCTTTCATCAATGACAAATTCCTCTTTCACGCAATGCCCGGTCCTCTTTGAAGATGCCGACCTGCTTGTCATCGACAAGCCGGAGGGGATTCTCTCGCATCCGAATTCTTCTGGTGTCATTCCCGAACGTTTTAATCGGGAATCCATTTCTGGATCCCCGCTAAGAACACGCGGGGATGACAATCAAAAACGACGTCCCGCCGCTGCCTTTGAAGGTCCTTATGATCTTGGGGACCGGAGATTTGAAACACCGCAGGGCCCTCTGTGGCTTGTCCATCGCCTGGATCAGGACACCTCCGGGGTGCTTCTCGCCGCAAAGAACAAGAAAAGTCTCGCGGCCTGCCGGAACGCCTTCGAGAAAAGAGCGGTAAAGAAAAACTACCTTGCCCTTGTTTCAAGACGGCCGATGCCGGCCCATGGGATATGGCGCGACACGCTCATGGAAAAACGTTCCGGCGGCGGCGTTCGTTCCGCGATCAATTATTCCGGACGGCCCAATGCTTTTTTGAATTATAAAATGAAAGAATATTTTCCGAAGTTTAATTTGTCGCTCCTGGAGATCGAACTTTTGACCGGGAAAACACACCAGATCCGCGTGCAATCAGCCTATCGCGGCCACCCGGTGGCCGGCGACCGGATCTACGGGAATTTCACGATCAATAAGGAACTGCGCCAAGCCCTCGATCTTCGCCGGATGTTCCTTCACGCGTGGAGGCTTGTCCTCCCGCATCCCACAAGCGGCAAGCCTCTCACGATCGAATCCCCTCTCCCCGAGGACCTCGAGAACTGTCTCCTCAGGGCTTCTTCCCCGAAACGATGAAGGTCCTGCTTCTACAGCCTCCGGTCGAGGATTTCTACAATACAGACATCCGTCTCCAGCCGATCGGTCTGGCTTATTTGAAAGCCGCCGCCAAAAAATATCTTCCCGAAGTGCAAATCACGATCAAGGATTATCATCACGGCTGGGGCCGGCGAACGATCCCGCTCCCGCGGGAACTCGCCTATTTAAGAGATTATTATTCCAAAGACGACAAGAGTCCTTTCTCGACTTTTCACCATTATTATCATTTCGGCGCGGATTTTGACACGATCGCCGAGGAAGTCGCCAAAGAGAAGCCGGATCTTGTCGGCATCGCCTCTCTTTTTGCGCCCTATCACCGTGAGGCCCTGCGCTGCGCTGAAGCGATTAAAAAACGTTTTTCTGTTCCCATTCTGCTCGGAGGCGCTCAAGTATCCACGATGCCGGAAACCATGCTTGCGCATCCGGCGGTCGACTTCATCATTCAGGGGGAGGGTGAAAGGCCGTTTGTGGAGTTTTTAAAATCTTGGCGGCGCAGGGGGACAGGCACCTTTTTTTTGAAAAAAGGTGCCTGTCCCCTTATCCCGAATCTGGGATATAAAAAACACGGGCGATTGGTTTTCAATCCGCGAAAAGATAACTTCCCGGTCGAAACACTTCCTTTCCCGGATCTTTCCGATCTTCCCCAGGACCATTACCTTTTCGAGAAAAAACCGCTCTGTTTTATTATCACTTCCCGCGGCTGTCCTTACCACTGTGCCTTTTGTTCGGTCCATAAAACGTTCGGCCATAAATGCCGGCGACGCTCCGCGGAAAACATTTTCACCGAGATCAAGCAACGTTACGGTGAAGGTTATCGCGTCTTTGACTTCGAAGACGACAACCTTACGTTCGACCGGAAGGAAATGATAGAGCTTTGTGAAAAACTGATCCGGACATTCCCCCCAAAAGACATCCAGTTACTTGCCATGAACGGGGTCTGTTACTGGACACTGGACCGCGACATCCTCAGGCTCATGCGACAGGCGGGATTCACGCATTTGAATCTTTCCCTTGTAAGTACCAATACGACCCTGCTCAAGACGGTCCGACGGCCCAACTCGCTTAAAAAATACCGTGAAGTTGTCGGGAAAGCGGCAGCACTCGGCTTCAAGGTTGTCGCCTATCAGATCCTGGGGCTTCCGGGTGATACTCTTTCTTCTATGATCAAAACGCTTCTTTTTAACGCCAGGCTCCCGGTACTCCTGGGAGCTTCCCCTTTTTATCTTATTCCTCATTCTCCCATCGCCCGGCATTTCAGCGACCCGTCTGAAACGGATATCTTCAAAGCACGCCTCACAGCCATGGCCATCGAGACAAAGGATTTCAAACGCGAGGACCTTTACACGCTTCTTATCACAACCCGTATCCTGAACTTCCTGAAAGGCCTTCCGTTCCACGCAAAAAAAACCACTTTTGCCAGGGCGTTGGCGACCGCCGCGAAGCTGGACCGCCGGTCCGCCGCGGGTGTTGAAATCTTACAAAAACTCCTGAAAGAAAAAGTTTTTTACGCTTCCACCTCAAAGGGCCTTGAGCCTCTCCCCCATTTTAAACCCGAACTATTCTTTCAATTATGGCGGAAAATTGATATCATCACGACCCAGTCCATGATTTCTATTCATTGTAAAAAACAATAAGGAAATCAGGACAGTCCCAATACTTATCAATTTCAGCTAAACTGAAATTGGGGCAGTCCTTGTCGCCTTTTAAGAAGGGAAATAAAAGACAAGGACAGTCCAAGTCACCATTAATTGAAAACAAAATAAAGACTTGGGCAGGAAAACAAGATCATCGCAATAGAATAGATTAAGGAATGAAAATTTATGGAATGGTTGCAGGAATTCTTCTCGAAGCTTTCTGATCTACCGGCCCTAATTCGATGGGGCGGCTATTTGGCCATAACGATCATTGTTTTCGCGGAAACAGGTCTTTTGGCCGGTTTTTTCCTTCCGGGAGATTCCCTGCTCGTAACAGCCGGGCTCATAGCGGCCGTAGATCCATCGATGAACATCTGGGTCTTGAACCTCCTGTTGTGCGCAGCGGCCGTTGTCGGCGACACAACCGGCTACTGGATCGGTTACCATTTGGGGCCCAGGATCTTCAGCAAAGAGGATTCTTTCTTTTTTCACAAAGATCACCTTGTCCGCACCCAGAAATTTTATGAAAAATACGGGCCTAAAACCATTGTCCTGGCCCGTTTTGTCCCGATCGTCCGCACATTTGCTCCCACCGTCGCAGGTGCGGGACGTATGGATTACCGGAAATTTTTGACCTATAACATCCTGGGCGGGATCGGATGGGTCATAAGCATGACGCTCCTGGGGTTTTCCCTCGGGCGTTCGATCCCGAACATCGAAAAGAAAGTCCATTGGGTCATCCTGGTCGTGATCGTCCTTTCGGTCCTTCCGATCCTGAAAGAATGGCTGCATTCTAGGAAAAAACCGTCGCCATGAGAGCGATCGCCTTACTGATAACTTCCAATATCTTCATGACTGCGGCCTGGTACGGCCATCTGAAATTCAGGTCTTCCGCCCTCTGGAAGGTGATTCTGATCAGCTGGCTGATCGCTTTCGTGGAATACTGCTTCCAGGTCCCCGCGAACAGGATCGGGTCCTACCAGTTCTCGACAGCCCAGCTCAAGACGATCCAGGAAGTGATCACGCTTGTGGTCTTCTGCGGTTTTTCTGTTTTTTATCTTAAAGAAGAATTAAAATGGAATTATCTGGTTGGTTTTGGTTTCATGATTGTTGCCGTATTTTTTGTTTTTAAAAGGTGGTAATCACGACGTCTTTTGTTTTTCAATCAAAGTCAGGATAAACCTGAAAGGTCGTTATGGCTCTTAAAGAAACTTATGAAAAGCAGGGAGCGTTCCTGTTCCGCGGCAGAAGTTTTCTTCCTCTCCTGGTGGGACCTCTTGTCGTGGTCGCGCTCCTGGACCCCCAATATACCCACCCGCTTTTCAGCGGCTTTTCCGGCACCCTGTGGAAAACGGTCTGCATCCTTATTTCTTTTACGGGATTTGTGGTTCGCTGTCTTGTGGCCGGTTATGTACCGCGCGGCACGTCGGGACGCAACACTCAAACCCAGGTCGCGGAAAGTTTGAACACTAAAGGCTTGTACTCCGTGGTCCGGAACCCTCTTTATCTCGGGAATTTCCTTATCATTCTTGGGCTTTTGCTCTTCATCCAGGTTTGGTGGTTCACGCTCGCGGGGATCGCCATTTTCTGGATCTTCTATGAGCGCATCATTTTCACCGAAGAAGAATTCCTGCGCCAGAAATTTGGGCCTGTGTTCGTGGAATGGTCTTTGAAAACGCCCGTTTTCATCCCCAAGTTCTCGGGTTGGCAAAAACCGGAGCTCCCTTACGCGTGGAAGACCGTTCTGCGCCGTGAGCATTCGACCCAATTCGGCATGGTTTCCGCTCTGACGGTGCTCGGGATTGCCGCAGACCTTTTTACGAAACCGGACCACAAGATCGCCGCCTTTTGGTGGATCTTCTGGGGAATTTCTCTCGTTATCTATCTTGTGTTCCGTTTCCTGAAGAAAAAAACAAATGTTCTGAACATTGAAGGCAGGTGACTATTAATGCATTGTTCCGGTTTCCTGAGAGATATTCGCTCTATCCTCTCTTCCGTAGGGCACATTTAAATGTGCCCTACAGGAGGGAATAACTGGAGCAACGCATTATTAGGTTTTTCGTCATTGCGAGATTGCCACGTCAGCCTTCGGCCTCCTCGCAATGACAGAATTTATTATTTGAGTAACCCCTAAGCCACTTTAAAAAGAGGTTCCTTATGAAAAAATCGCTCGGCACCAAGACCCTTCTTTTTCCCACGCCTGTCCTGATCGTCTGTTCTTATGACGCGAAGGACACTCCGAACGCCATGAACGTGGCCTGGGGCGGTATCGCCTGCTCGGAACCTCCGTGCGTAACGGTCTCCATCCGCGACCACCGGAAGACCTATGAGAACATCATGGCGAAAAAAGCCTTTACTGTGAATATTCCTTCCGAAAAATATATGAAAGAAGCGGATTATTTCGGGATCGTTTCCGGCAAGACTGAAGACAAATTCAAGGTCTCGGGACTTACGCCCGTTAAAAGCGACTTCGTAGACGCCCCCTACATCAAGGAATTTCCTTTCGTACTGGAATGCACCCTTAAGGAAACCCACAAACTTGGTGCCCACACGCAGTTCATCGGCGAGATTAAGGATATCAAGGTGGAGGAGTCGGCGCTCAACTCCAAAGGCTTCCCGGACCCTGAAAAAATGAAGGCCTTCATGTTCGATCCCGGCACGAGCGCCTATTACGCGACCGGTAAGTTCCTCGGCCAGGCCTTCACGGTCGGCAAGAAAAAGTGAGCCCTTGCCATATGCTTCAAAACGTTCGGGGCGGAAAATCTTTTTACATTATTCCCCGAGGGCTCATCCTGAGCGAGCGAAGCGACCGAAGGATCTCTATCCTGACTTTTATTTTCTTTTTAGAAATGGTAGTCAGGATTGCCCCAATTTCCGCTTCGCTTCAATTGATAGGGATTGGGACTAATGAGTAAATGGATCAGTTTGGCCGCAGGCGGCATCCTTGGGACTTTTGCCCGTTACTTTCTCTCGGGAACCATCCATCGTCTCTTCGGGGTCACATTTCCTTTGGGAACCCTGGTGGTCAATCTTGTCGGCTGCTTCGCGATCGGTTTTCTCGCCGTGCTCGCGGAAGAAAAATTCCTGCTGGGTCCCACCGCGAGGGTTTTTCTCATGATCGGCTTTTGCGGCGCGTTCACGACGTTTTCGAGTTTTATCCTTGAAACATCGAACCTCACCAAAGACGGCGAAAGCCTTTACGCCTTTATGAATATCGCCCTGAGCGTGGTCCTGGGCTTTCTGGTCTTTCGTCTGGGCGTGATGCTCGCGCGGGCGGTCTAACTAGAAAAACGTCATTGCGGGCGACCGAAGGAAGCGTGGCAGGCCCGCAATGACAGAATAAAGCTAAAGATCGCAGTAAAATTTAATGGAGGAATTCATGAAAATACCTGAGGACGGAAAACTTTTAAGGGTTTTTATCGGCGAAGCGGACAAATGGCAGGGCCGGCCGCTTTATGAGGCGATCGTGCTTTTGGCTAAAAAGGAAGGGATGGCCGGCGCCACAGCGATCAAAGGGTTCATGGGATTCGGCTGCAAAAGCCACATGCACACGACCAAGATCCTGCGGCTTTCCGAGGACCTGCCCATCGTGATCGAGATTGTGGACAGCGAGGAAAAGATCACTAAATTTCTTCCGCTCTTGGATCCTATGGTGAAGGAAGGCCTTGTCACTCTCGAAAAAGCCAACGTGATCCTCTATCGGGCGGGCTGATCCTCAGGGCGACTGGAAAGCTTCCGTCGGACAGATTTGTTGAGAGAATAGCGGCACCCGCAGTAGCGCTGACGGTAAAAGTTCTCTTCTTTGGAAATACGTTCCATTTGTTCCTGCCCGCCGTAAAGCCGCCAATTCTGGTCCCAATAAACAAGTCCCGGGAATAAAGAAGCGGCACGTTTTCCCGCACGGTTCACTTGATCAAAGTCCTTCCAGCGGGAAATGCCCAGGCTGGTCGTGAAAACCTTGAAACCATTCTGGGCCGCGTAAGCCGCGGTTTTCCCAAGACGCATCTCAAAACAGATCGTGCAGCGCTTCCCCCGTTCAACGTCCTCCTCATGGCCCTGTATGGCTTCAAGCCATCCGTCGATCTCGTAATCCGCGTCCACGAAAGGGGCTTTCATTTTCTGAATGTAGCGAAGGACTTCCTTCTTGCGATACTCGTATTCCTCTTTGGGATAGATGTTGGGATTGTAGAAATAAACCGTCGGTTCGATCCCGCTTTCAATCATGCGCCGGATGATGGAGCAGGAACAAGGGGCACAGCAGCAGTGGAGCAGAACTTTTTTTTCGTTGTTGGGGGCCTGCAGATTCAAGAGGTTTGTCATAAGAGGCGCCTCGGAATAAAAAATTACAGAAAGCCGGCGAGCGGAATGGCTTCGTCAATCAGCATGATGGGGATGTCCCCCCGGATCGCGTAGAGGTACCGCTTATCCGCACGAACGAGCCCGCCGTCGATCTTCTGATCGACCGCTTTTCCGTTTCGGGTTTTAAGCTCATGCTTTTCGATCTTATGATTGATCTTTTCGATCAAAGACGCGTCCGCAACCGTCAGGCCTTGTTTCGTCTCGGGACAACACAGAATGGAGAGTAATTCGCCGGATATCATAGTCCCAATACCTTTCAATTTTTACGAAGCGGTCCCAATACCAATCAATCACAGCTTTGCTGTGATTGGGGCTGTCCCAACTACCATTTATGTAAAGAAATTTAAAGTTGGGATAGCAGTATTATACAGAAAAATTACTTTTGGGGAATGGTAAACATGAAGCGGGTAACGGTTTGGCTTTGATGTTCAGCATTGTTCGTTGCCCGCCTGGTGCTTTGCCAGGCTCCGCGGGGGTATCCGGGTTCTAGACGTTATCTTCGTCGTTGGATTCGGAATCAACGGGGGCGGCTTCGGAATAGTCGCCGACGGGGTTCGGGAGGAGGATCTCGCGGGGCTTGGCGCCGTCCTGGGGGCCGATCACGCCCGCGGCTTCCAACTGGTCTACGACGCGCGCCGCACGCGAATACCCAAGCCTCAAGCGCCTCTGCAAATAGGAGGTCGAGGCCTGACGTGTGGTCAATACAATGCGCTTGGCCTCATCAAAGATCTCGTCTTTTTCGCCGGTGCCGCCCGGCATCGAGCTATTCTGCGCGGACTGAATCTCGGAATGATATTCCGGCTTCCCCTGTTGGGCTGTAAAGGCCACGATGCGGTTGATCTCATCGTCTTCAATGAGAGGCGCCTGTCCCCGGATCATATTGTCGCTGCCGGGTTGTATGAAAAGCATATCTCCGCGTCCCAGCAATTTATCGGCACCCTTGTTGTCCAGGATGGTCCTGGAGTCTACGACCGAGGCGACCTTGAACGCAACGCGGGCCGGAAAATTCGCCTTGATAACCCCGGTGATCACATCCACGGAGGGCCGCTGCGTCGCGAGGATCAAGTGAATGCCGACGGCGCGGGAAAGCTGGGCGAGGCGCGTGATGGCCGTCTCGACCTTGTCCTGGGCCACAAGCATGAGATCCGCAAGCTCGTCAATGATGACCACAATGTAGGGGATCGAGGCCGGGACCACATTCTCGGAATCCCCCGCCGCTTCGACCTGTTTCACGCCTTCTTCGGAAAGTTCGCGGGTGTTGAATCCCGCAATGTTCCTCACGCCGACTGTGGCAAAAAGCCTGTATCTCTTTTCCATTTCCATCACGACCCAATTCAGCGTGTTCGCCGCCTTGCGCACATCCGTCACCACCGGGGAAAGCATGTGCGGGATCTTGTTGTAAACGGCAAGCTCGACCATTTTCGGGTCCACCATGACCAGCTTTAACTGAGAAGGCGTACAGTGATAAAGAAATCCGGCGATAATGGAATTGATGCAAACGGTCTTGCCGCTTCCCGTGGTCCCGGCAATCAGAATGTGGGGCATGGCGGCCAGGTCCGCGATCATCGGCTTCCCGCCCGTGTCTTTCCCGAGGATCAGGGGCAACATGCATTTCTGCGAGCGGAAATCGGGGTTTTCGATCATCTCGCGCACAAGGATCGGCCTCGACACAGAATTCGGGACTTCGATCCCGATCGTCTGTTTCCCCGGGATCGGTATGATCATCCGGATGCTCGTCGCCCTGAGGGCCATTGAGATATCATCCTCGTAAGCCGCGATCGAATTGGCGCGGACACCGGGCGCCGGAAGGATTTCATAGAGCGTGATCTTCGGCCCCTGCTCCACTTCAACCACTTTCACTTCGATCTCGAATTCGGCGAGCGTCGCTTCAATGGCCTTGGAATTGGCCGCGAGATCGTCGCCTCCGCCGATCACATCCTCCTTCGGCCTTTTCAAGAGATCCACGGACGGAAATTGATAGTTCACGTCCGCCTTGATCTGCGAGCCGATCACACCTTTAAAAGGAGCCTCACCGCCGGATTCTGTCCCGGCCTTATCAGAAGGCTCCGTTCTGATCGCTACAGGCTGGAACGCCAGCTTTTTAACAGGCTCTTTTGGTTCCTCTTTCGGCTTCTTTTCCACCTTCGTCTTGTCCTGGCATCTATTTTCTTCTGACTGAAGGTTGCCAGGACTAGTCCAATTAACCTTTAAATTTTTTGATTGAGAATTGGGCTTGTCATCAGCCATACCCGCCGTAGGTTGATAGGTTTTGATCTTGAGGGGAATGTCCGGAATTCGCGGCGCCGGCCTTTCTTTTTCCTTCTCCTTTTGTTTGAGTTCTTTAACTTGCCGCTCCTGCTCCCTTTTAAAAACAGCAATATTTCCGTTCTTTTTGGATCCGCGGGGAAACCATCCGGCGACGCTTGAGAAAACCGCCTGGAATTTTTCAACGATTGCGCGGAACAAAGGATAAAGGAGAAAATCCGTGGCCAGAAGGAGCGAAAGCAAAAGCGCGGAACCGGCGAGGATGTAGCTTCCGAGACGTCCGAAATAGCGCAGAAGATGGTTACCGGCCACATACCCAAACGCGCCGCCATAAACAAAGCGTTGCTGGGGACCTACGGTGATCGTGACGATCGTCGCTATCGAAAGAAGCGCAATAGCGAGCCCGACGAATTTGAAAAGTTTCCGTTCCGGAACCTTTTGGAGAAAAAAACATTCCGCCCAGAGCAGAAAGACGAACGGGATCACAAAAGCGCTGATGCCAAAAACGAGAAAAAGCCCGAAAGCAAGGTAAGCGCCGAAAACTCCGGTGTAATTCGCGACAGGGAACGTGGGACGGGACGAATAGAACGCAATATCTTCAGCGTGGTAGAAAAAGAGGCTCGCGAAAGTGAGAAGCCCCAGCAAGAGAAAAAAAACGCCCCAGATTTCGTTGATTCTTTCTTTTTTCATAGGGTATGAAACCGGATTATGAATTATTACTGTTTCGTTTTGTCATTCCCGCGGAAGCGGCACTGGCTCTCGTCAAAAAATTTCATTGAAAGCAAGTGCCGCACTAAACTTCCTATGCATTGTTCCGGTTTCCTGAGAGATATTCGCTCTATCCTCTCTTCCGTAGGGCACATTTAAATGTGCCCTACAGGAGGGAATAACTGGAGCAACGCATTTCCTATAAAGTTTCACAGGCCGTTCAGTGCGGAAATCCAGAAGCATGGATCCCCGTTTTCAGCTAGAGGACTGATCCGTCCTTCGGCGGAAAAACATGCGGGGATAACATTGTCATAAGCGAAGTCGCTCAGTGGCCGGTATGGCCGAAACCACCGGCACCCCGGCGCGTTCCGTCGAGATTATCGACTATCTCAAGCTTCGCCTTTACTACCTCGGCAAGGACCATCTGGGCGATTCGCATGCCGCGCGTCACGATGAAAGGTTCTTTTGCATGATTGATCAAAATGACCAGGATCTCGCCGCGGTAATCGGAATCGATCGTACCCGGGGTATTGAGGAGTGTAATGCCGTGTTTGATCGCAAGACCGCTCCGGGGACGGATCTGGGCTTCGAGATGCTTGGGAAGGGCGATGATGATACCGGTGGGCACCAGGGCACGGTCTCCCGGCTGAAGCACCACAGGTTCCTGGCAGGCGGCCAAAAGATCGATGCCGCTTGCGCCTTCGGTCATATGCTGCGGAAGAGGCAGACCTTCGAAATGAGGTAAGGTTTTGACCTGAACTTTTATTTCTTTCATAGGAATCAAATAAAGGGGTCAGTCACCATTTTCCTATCCGCCAAAGGACGGATCCGTCCAACGCTCTGTGGCGGAAAAAAGTGACTGACCCCTTAAATTTTACCGTCGAGGCCGGCCTCTTCCGCCGCGATCATCACGATCGCGTCTGGGAGGCAGCGCTTCGACAACCGTTCTTTGATCTTCGGGAAGTATCGGAAGGGGTTCTGTCATCGCCTGCTTGATGCTCAAGCTCACTTTGCCCCGCTCGTCGACGCTGAGAACCTTCACTTTAATTTTATCACCTACGCGGAGATAATCCCCGGCGCTCTTTACGAATCCTTCGGTGATCTCGGAAACATGGCAAAGCCCGTCCTTGCCCGGCAAAATTTCGCAGAACGCGCCAAACGGCATGAGCTTCTGGACTGTGCTCTCGTAGATTTTGCCGATCTCGGCATCCTCGGTCACAGCCTGAACGCGCGCGATGGCGGCTTGCGAGGATTCATTGCTCACCGCGGCGATAAAGACGTGGCCGTCATCCTCAATATCGATCTTGGCGCCGGTTTCTTCGACGATCTTCCGGATATTCTTGCCTCCGGGGCCGATCAACATACCGATCTTTTCAGGATCGATCTTGAGGGTCGTAATGCGAGGCGCGTATTCGGAAAGTTCTTTCGGAGTTTTGATGCAAGCCGCGATCATATCCAGGATCTTGAAGCGCGCCTGTTTGGCATGATCGAACGCTTCCTTGAGCTGGGGCTCTGTAATGCCGTCGATCTTCATGTCCATTTGAAGCGCTGTAAGTCCCTCGCGAGTCCCCGCAGCCTTGAAATCCATATCACCCAAATGGTCTTCGATGCCGGCAATATCCGTCAGGACCTTCCAGCGGTTCTTGTCCGTCACAAGTCCGATCGCGATACCGGCAACCGGCGCCTTGATAGGCACCCCGGCATCCATCAATGCGAGTGTTCCGCCGCAAACCGTGGCCATGGAACTCGAACCATTAGATTCCATGATCTCGGAAACGAGACGGATAGTATACGGAAAATCCTCCTGGGACGGGAGAATGGGTTCCAGCGCACGTGACGCGAGCGCGCCGTGGCCGATCTCACGACGCCCTGTCCCGCGATTCGGTCCGACCTCGCCGACGCTGTAATGCGGAAAATTATAATGGAGCATGAAACGCCTGGAATACTCTTTTTCCAAAGCATCGATGGTCTGTTCATCATCGCCCGTGCCGAGCGTGGTCACACTCAAGCTCTGGGTCTGGCCGCGGGTAAAAAGCGAAGACCCATGGGTTCTCGGCAGAACGCCGATCTCACAGGTAATCTGACGAATGTCACGCTCTCCGCGTCCGTCCGGACGTTTTCCGGTGGAAAGAACAAAATCACGGACCTTTTCGTGTTCGAGCCGCGCGAATGCGATCTTCACGAGGGCTTCGTCAAAACCTTCGGCCTTGGTGTCACATTCGGCGAGGGCCTTTTCATAAAGACCTTTCAGGAACGCTTCCTGCGCATCCTTGCCCGGCTGGGAAAACAATTTCTCGAATTCATTCCCGATCGCGGCTTTGATCTTCTGTTCCATACCTGCCGAAAATTCGATCGGTTTCACGGTCTTTTTGGTCTTACCGGCTTTTTTCACAAGGTCCAGCTGCAACTGCACGGCTTTCTTGACCGCTTCATGTCCGACCTTGAGCGCCTCGAGCATTTGCTCTTCAGATATCTCTTTTGCTCCCGCTTCGATCATCACGATCTTTTCAATCGTTCCGGCAACCACGAGGTCTAAAGCGCTTTTTTCAAGTTCCTGGTGCGTAGGGTTCACGATAAATTGCCCCTCCACGAGTCCGACACGCGCAGCCCCGAGGGCGACCGTATAAGGAATATCCGAAACCATGAGTGCCGCCGAAGCCGCGTTCATGGCGAAGATCTCGGTCATGTTCTCGCCGTCGACCGACAGCACGGTCACCGAGACCTGTACTTCGTTAAGATAATCTTCCGGGAAAAGCGGACGAATGGGCCGGTCGATCAGACGCGAAGTCAGGATCTCCTTCTCGGAAGGACGCCCCTCACGCTTGAAAAAACCGCCCGGGATCTTACCGGCAGCGTAAGTGCGTTCGCGGTAATCCACGGTAAGCGGAAAGAAATCACGGACTTCTTTCTTGTCAGCCGCGGCAACCACGGCCGCCAGGATCACGGTCCCGCCGCATTGAGCGAGCACGGCGCCATGGGCCTGTTTGGCCATGCGCCCGGTTTCCAGGGACACTTCGCGGCCCCCGATCTGAGTAGAAACTTTTTCGATCTTTGTCATGTGAGGTTACACCTTTCGATTGTGAGGTTGGGACTTATTCAAGATAAGGACAGGACTAATTTTTTTCATATTTTTTATTAAGATGATCAGACCAGCCCTTGTCAACCTTTGTGGAAATTAAAACGGAGACAAGGACAGACTGAAACGAGGAATTTATTTCCTCAGATCAAGGCGAGCGATGATCTGCTGGTATTTTTCAGGAGTCTCACTTTGAAGATGCTTCAGAAGCCTTTTACGGCGGCTGACCATCTTGATAAGCCCGTAACGTGAGTGGTGATCCTTGGCATTTTTTTCAAAATGCCCGGAAAGACCGTTGATGCGCTCTGTGAGAAGAGCGATCTGCACCTCATCGGACCCTGAATCGTTCTTACTGATCTTGTATTTTGAAATGATCTCTTTTTTCTTCGTCTTTGCCAATGCCATTTTCTTTCCTAACTCCTCGTCTTTGTTGGATTTACGTCTTTTTTTTAGTCTCTGAAAGTCTCGGGAGTATACCCTACCCCCCCTGCCTTGTCCAGATTTTATTGACTTCTCCTCATTCGCTCTCGTGAAATTCCGAAGATTTATCTTTGCTTATAATAAAGCCTTGCGGCCCGGACATCCTGTTGGATCTGGACTTTAAGGGCTTCTTCCGTGGGAAATTTCCGCTCAGGACGAAGGAACCGGTGGAGAGCGATCTCTATTATTTTTCCGTAAACTTGCCCTTTAAAATCCAGCAGGTGGAGCTCAAGGATCGGACGTGGCGTTTCCCCTTTGGGGTAGGTCGGACGTTTCCCGAAATTTGCGACTCCGGGAAGCCACGCCGTTTTAAAAGCATGCCCCCCTGCTTTCTTGCAAAAGCAAGAAGGGGGGCAAGATAAAAACCTTGCCGAAACGACATAAACGCCAAGCGGCAACAGGATCTCAGAATGAACTTCGAGATTCGCAGTCGGGAATCCGAGATGAAGTCCGTGACCTTTTCCATGGATCACTTTGCCGAACATGCTGAAAGGCCGGCCGAGACACGCCTGAGCTTTCTCGATCTCTCCTTTCGCAAGAAGTTCACGAATTCTGGAACTTGAAACGGGCTTTCTGTCAATCATCACGGCCTTCATCTTTCTAAAAAGAAACCCGTTCACCTTCGCCAGTTGTTCCATCAAACTTGTATCCCCTTTCCGGCCGAGGCCGAAATGGGCATCGTATCCCATGCAGATCTCGCGGATGTGAAGCTTCTTTACGAGGACCTTTTCCACAAAATCCTGCGGGGACATTTTCGAGAATGCTTGCGTAAAAGACTGCAGAAAACAAAGATCGACCCCGGCCTGCGCCAGATAAAAAAGTTTTTGTTCGATGCTCATAAGCATCATGGGTTTACGCCCCGGATGAAGAATGCTGTGCGGATGCTGGGGAAACGTCAGGACTGCGGCAAGCGCATGTTCTTTTTTTGCCTGCCTGACTACATAACGCAGAAGTTTTTGATGGCCAAGATGAAACCCGTCGAAATTTCCAAGCGCAAGAACAATGGACCGGGACGGGCGGGTTTTATATTCTTGAAGATTCGGAATGATCTGCATGGAGTGATGTGGCGCTTAAGGGGATTACTTTTTCGCGAAGCTGGGCCGGGGTGAAGTTTTTCAGGCCCTCGATCGTGACACTCTGTTCCAGCTTGAATGAACCGCTCCGGAGACGGCGCAAGCGGGCCAAAGTCGCGTAACAGCCCAGAGCTTCGCCAAGATCGTTGACCAGGGTGCGGACATAAGTGCCTTTGGAAACATACGCCAAAAATTCTACGAATTTTCCTTCCTTTTTCTCAAAACGGAATTCATGCACCGTGACCGGCCGGCCGTCGCGCAGCACGGTTTTGCCCTGACGCGCGAGCTTGTAAAGACGCGTTCCTTCGTGTTTGAGAGCCGAGACCATGGGCGGCACCTGGATGATGTCGCCGGTGAACTGTTGAGCGGCCTTGGCGCGGATCGCCTCCAGTGTGACATGCTCCCAAGGCGCCTCTGCGGTTATCTTTCCGTGACGATCATGAGAATCGGTCTGAACACCCAGTTCCAACGCTCCAAAATACTCCTTATCACAAGCGCTGAGCTGCATGGAGCTTTTGGTCGACTTGCCGAGGAGAAGCACCAGGAGCCCCGTGGCAAGAGGGTCGAGGGTCCCTGCATGCCCGACTTTTTTGATCCCGAAACGCCGGCGCACAAATGCGCACACGTCATGCGAAGTCCAGTTCTCGGGTTTGTCGACCAGCAGAACGCCGTCGATGAAATTCACATCCATCACACAGCCTTGTCCTGGCATCTATCCTGACTTTCATTTTCTTTTCCATTACGGCAGTCAGGATTGCCCCGATTTCCACTGCGTGGAAATCGAATAGTATTGGGACTATTTTTTTTTGATAGAAGGTCGCCAGGGCTAGTCCCATCAACCTTTAAATCTTCGGATGGAGGATGGGGCTTGTCCTTTTCTTCGATCTTGCGAATAACCTGCCCTATTTCAAAATCTCTGTCGAGCGAATCGTCCAGTTCAAATTGAAGCTTCGGCGTGTAGCGCATTTTGATTGCCACACCGACCTCATGTTGAAGGAACCCGGCCGCACGATCGAGGACCTTAAGTGTTTCTTCTTTTTTCTTTTTATCCCCCATGACGCTTATAAACACCACGGCGGACTTGAGATCCGGCGTGATCTTCGTGTGAGTGACGGTTACAAAACCCAGGCGCGGGTCCTTGATCCGTTCCAGGATAAGATTGCTAAGCTCCATTTGGAGGAGCGATGCCACACGTTCGGTTCGTTTTCCTTGCATAATTCACCCCGTTAGAGATAGGAAGAGCTTTCAGCACTTCCGTCTGTTTTTATAAGAACATTCAAAATCTTCACTGTCTTTCTTGCAGTCCCGCACGACAAGACATCTTCAAACCCATCTCTAACGGGTCGGGACCCTTTAATTAAAAAGGCGTTACTGAAAGCGCCAGAACCGGGGCCCGGCTTCCTCCATCAGTAACGCCTTCGTGATCGATGATTATAATTTTGCGGCAAACTTATCAATGCGGTAGGATTCCAGCATATCCCCTTCGCGAAGATCGTTGAAACCTTCCAAAGCGACCCCACACTCATAACCCTCCGCGACTTCTTTGACGTCATCTTTGAAACGCTTGAGAGACGACAACCGTCCGTCAAAAATTACGACGTTGTCGCGTACAAGCCTCACGTGATGCTGTCGTGCGATGCGGCCTTTCATCACAATCGCACCGCCGATATTCCCGACCCTGGAGGACTTGAAGATCTGACGAACCTTGGTTTTGCCTTCAACCACTTCCTTGAGCTCCGGTTCCAGGATGCCTTCCATGGCCTTCCGGATCTTTTCGACCGCGTCATAAATGATGCTGTAAAAATGAATGTCCACGCCTTCCTTCTCGGCCAAGACCTGTGCCTTCGGATCGGCTTTCACGTGGAAACCGATGATGATCGCATCGGAGGCCGCGGCAAGCATCACGTCCGATTCGTTGATTCCTCCGACAATGCCATGGATCACGTGGAGTCGGCATTTTTCAGAACTGATCTTATCGAGTGACTGGGTGAGCGCCTCGATGGAACCTTGCATGTCCGCCTTAAGGATGATCTTAAGCTCCTTGAAATTCCCTTCCGAAAGTTTGGAGTAGAGGCTTTCAAGCGACATGTGTTTCGGGGTCCCGCGCATCTGCCGCTCGCGAACCTCGAGGATCTTCTGTTCGGTGATCGTTTTGGCGATCTTCTCATCCGCTACCGCATAAACCGTTTCCCCGGCTTCGGGTACACCGTTCAAGCCGCTCAACTCCACCGCATAGGCGGGCCCGGCCTCGCGTACTGTTTTAGCCCGGTCATTTTTCATTGCGCGAACGCGACCCGTATATTGCCCGGCTACCACGATATCGCCAAGCCTCAGGGTCCCTTTTTTTACGATCACACTCGCCACGGGCCCGCTTCCCTTGGAGATATGGCTTTCGATCACGACGCCCACGGCCAGACGGTCGGGGTTCGCTTTCAGCTCCAGGACCTCGGCCTCCAGAAGCAACATATCAAGGAGATCTTCGACACCTTTGCCGGTCTTTGCAGAAACTTTCACAACAATTGTTTTGCCGCCCCATTCTTCGGGCACGAGCCCGATCTTCTGGAGCTCACCCATCACCTTTGCGGGATTGGCGACCGGAAGATCGATCTTGTTCATAGCCACAACGATCGGACAGCCTGCCTCACGTGCGTGGTCAATAGCTTCAATGGTTTGCGGCATCACACCGTCATCAGCAGCCACCACGAGCACGACCACATCAGTCACGTTCGCACCCCGGGCACGCATGGCCGTGAACGCTTCATGGCCCGGCGTATCCAAAAATGTCACGTGTCCTTTGCCGGGGATGTCAACACCGTAAGCACCGATATGCTGGGTGATAAAACCTTTTTCCTTGGCCGCCACGTTCGTACTGCGAATCGCGTCCAAGAGCGACGTCTTGCCATGGTCAACATGACCCATCATGGTCACAACAGGAGGACGCGGCTTCAGTTTCGCGGGATCTTCTTCGACTCCGCTTTCGATGATCTCCTTGGCCTCATCCGCCTTCTTATTGATCTCGATCCCGAGGGCTTCCCCGGCCGCATAAACGATCTCTTCATTCAAAAGCTGGTTCACGTTCGCAAAAATACCGATCCCCATGAGAGCCTTGATGACTTCCGGGATCCTCCGGTTCATTTTTTGCGCCAAATCCCCGACTGTGATCGGAAAACGGATCTCAACCACCGGTTTCACGGGAGGGGGTGGCGGAACGACATCCTTGGGCGCCTGCACTACCGGAACTTCTGCCTTTATTTTAGATATTTCCACAACAGGCACTGCCTTAGACTTCGAAACTTCCGGGACTTTGCCCTCAGCGGGTTTTGGCTCCGGCTTTTTTTCAACGACAGGAGCGATCGGAGATTCCTCTTTCTTAACGGATGCGGCAGTGACAACTTTTTGAGTGACCGCTACTACTGGTTCCAAAGCCGGCGCTTTCACTTCCGGGACATGTTTTACTTCCGCGACGGATTGTTTAGCATGAGCTTTGCCTCCCGCGGAGGATTTTGTTTTAGTCGAAGCTTTAACGGCAGATTTTTTTTCTTTAACTGATTTCGTTTCGGCAGTTTTTGTGACGGCTTTTTTTTCGGCGGGAGCCTTTGGGGCTTTTTTGATTATTTCTTTTTTTTCTTTGGGTTTCTCTTTCTTTTCAGCCATATCACGTACCCGCCCCTTCCCGCTCCTCTTTAGCATCAGGAGCCGTCCCTTCCGTTTCTTCCTCCGCGGCTTTCGCCTCCGGCGTCTTCTCAGGAACCGTTTTTTCAATGGCTTTACTTACTGCGCTTTTTTTTGTCGCAGCTTCTTTGGCCGACGCGAGGATCTTTTCGGCTGTTTTGAGACCAATACCCGGGATATCGGAAAGCTCTTCAACCGTTTTTTTAAGAAGCTCCCTGAGCCCCTGAATCCCCGCCTCTTTGAGAATCTCTTCCGTTTTTTCTCCAACGCCGTCCAGCGAACTGAGGGGGATCTTTTGCGTAGCGCTGCGCACGTCGAGTTCCCAACCGATCAATTTTGACGCAAGACGCACGTTCTGTCCTTTTTTCCCGATCGCAAGCGACAATTGATCGTCTTCAACCAGGATCTCGGCGCTTTGCCGCTCCGGATTGAGCGTGATCTTTTTAAGCTCGGCCGGCGCCATAGCATTCCTGATGTAGGTCTCGACGTCGTCACTGTAACGGATGATATCGATTTTTTCACCTCCGAGCTCGCGTACAATGCTTTTGACGCGTTGCCCGCGGACACCCACACAGGAGCCAACACAGTCGATCTTCTCGTCGGATGAAGTCACGGCAATCTTGGTGCGAGACCCCGCCTCACGCGCCACGGCCTTAACTTTCACAAGCCCGTCGTGGATCTCCGGCACTTCCATTTTAAAGAATTGTGTCACAAGATCCGGATGTGTTCTCGATAAAATGACTTCCGGTCCTTTGGACGTTTTTTTGACTTCCATCACGTACGCGCGGACCACATTCCCCTGGCGGAAACTGTCGAGCGGTGACTGTTCGCGCGCGGGCAAAATGCCTTCCGTTTTCCCAAAATCCACGATGATGGCCTTGGACTCGATGCGGTGAACACTGCCGGAAACGATATCGCCCTGTTTATGGCTGTATTCCGTAAAAATGGATTCGCGCTCGGCTTCGCGGATCTTCTGAATGATGACCTGTTTGGCGGTTTGCGCAGCAATACGGCCGAAACGGGGATCGTTGATCTCTTTGCCGTTCAGGAACATGGTAATGCGGAAAGTTTTGGGATCAATCTGGACGTCAAAGGCCTCTCCTTTTTCAGGCGAGCCTTTGCGGCATGCGGAGATCAGGGCGTGACGAAGTGCGTCCAAAAGGACCTCTTTGGTGATCCCTTTCTCCTTTTCGATATATTCCAGCGAAGCCAGCAAATCCTGTGACATTTTGTCCCTAATCCCCTTAGTGTTCTGAGAAAAAAAAGAAGTGGGTTTGTGCGCCCACTTCTCCGCATTCCCAAAATTGATGGATGTATTATATGAAGAATCCCGTGAAAGTCAACGAGAGTATCTTGGACATGCTGTAACGTATCTTGCTATAATCGCCCGTGGTTCTCATTACAAGAAATCATAGGTGATCATGACAGTCTCTTTTGACCCTCAGAAAAATGAAAAATCAAGACAAGAGCCGCCATGGCCTTGATCAGCGTTATCATCCCCACTTACAACCGTAAAACGGTCCTGCCGCGCGCAATCGACTCCGTTCTTGCACAAAAAGGCGCGGAATTCGAACTTATCATTATTGACGACGGCTCTACGGATGACACGAAATGTGTCATCCGAGGGGCTTGTCCCTCGGGATTCGTCCCTCGTTCTGCTTTCTCGTCTTTACGAGTCCCGAGTCCCGAGTCCCGCTATTTTTACCAAAAAAACAAAGGTCCCGCCGCCGCTCGAAACCTCGGTATCAAAGAAGCGAAGGGTGAGTGGATCGCATTTCTGGATTCGGATGATGAGTGGAAACCGGGCAAACTTAAGGCCCAATTGGAATTTTTCCGGGAGAATCCCGCTCATTTGATTTGCCAGACTGAGGAGATCTGGATTAGAAACAGCAAGCGCGTCAACCCGATGAAAAAACATCAAAAATTTGGCGGTTACATTTTCGAAAAATGCCTGCCACTTTGCATTGTGAGTCCGTCAGCCGTCATGATGCACAGGAAGCTCTTCGATGAAATCGGGCTTTTCGACGAATCGCTCCCGGCTTGCGAGGATTATGACCTGTGGCTCAGGATCGCCTCAAAACATCCGATCGGTCTGATTGAAAAACCCTACATCATCAAATACGGCGGCCACCCCGACCAGCGCTCCCGCGAATTTCCGGCCATGGACCGTTTCCGCATCCGGTCCCTCGCCAAGATCCTTTTGCAAGGCACTCTCATGCCCGAGCAAGCCGCTGCCGCGCGAAAAACACTGGAAGAAAAAGCGAAGATCTATATCGAAGGGGCGTTGAAACGAGGGAAAGAGAAAGAGGCTAAAGAAATTCAAAAACTTGTTCCTCGGGACTCGTCACTCGGGACTTGTTTTGGTTCCTCGTTTTTTACGAGTCCCTAGACGCGAATCCCGAGTCCCGATTTTTAAATTTTATTAAATATCCACCCCAGCAAAATAACCTGCGGCAGGCTGATTGCGAGCATCCAGAGCGCAGTCCGGGGTCCCAGATTTTTCCACACAAGACCGATCTCGGTTACGTCTGTCACTACGCCGCCCATCAGAAACGCGAACGCGTTGCCGAATGCGCCGGTCTGCTGATAGATCGTAAACGCAAGCGGCGAAGTCCCTTCCGAACAGACCTCCAGGAGCGTGGCCACCCCCATGGTCACCAGCAACCCCAAAAGCGTCGGCCCGAAATAGTGATGAAAACCATGCTCCGGCACGAAGGTGGTGACCAGACCCCCCAGCACAATACCGACCAAGATCCACGGCAGCACCATTGCGGCAAGACTGACCGCGCCGCCGAACACCCCGTTGAACGCCTTCCAGAAGTTCTCATGACTGAACTCATGCTTCCGGAAACGCCGCAGAATATCCTGCCAGATCGAAAACCCTTCCTCCACCTCGACCGAGTGGCGGTTCTTCTCAATCCGCCCCGCGCGATCCAGGAACTGCATCAACAGTCCTGTGATCAAAGCGACTGCAATTGCCCCAAAAACGATCAAAAACGCCTTGATCCCAAAAAAACCAAAGAGAAGGATCGTGATAGGAAGGTTCGCCCAGGGGCTTGCGAGAAGAAAACTCACCACGGCAGGGCCTGAAGCGCCTTTTTTATGGATTTCCATCGAGATCGCGAGGATCCCGTGGCAGCAGGCGCTCATCAGGAATCCGAGTCCGACGGAATAAAAGATCGTCCTCTTTTTCGGGATCGACAGATGCTTGGAGATATATTCCTTCGGGACATAATG
>Ga0265297_10004297_pt1 | contig 23565 bp, 18 predicted proteins | sample Munlanlwell13791_FD_192502 | JGI IMG/M metagenome (GOLD analysis project Ga0265297, IMG submission 192502) | Leachate microbial communities from a municipal landfill in Southern Ontario, Canada - Leachate well 137-91 | ecosystem: Engineered > Solid waste > Landfill > Unclassified | place... | reverse complement strand
AATCGGTATGGCCACGGCCAGACCCAGCTCGGTAGTCACTAGGGCCTCGCTGATCCCCCCGGCCATCAGTCGGGGATCGCCGGTCCCATGAATCGTGATCACCTGAAAGGTCTTGATCATGCCGGTCACCGTTCCGAGAAGACCCAGAAGGGGGGCAATGGCGGCCAGGACCTTCAGCGCGGGGAGAAACCGCTCCAGCCGAGGAGTCTCCCTCAAAATGGCCTCAGCCAGGCTGCTCTCGAGAATGTCTCTGGCGAGTCCCTGCTGTGCAAGCCCCGCCTTCAGCACATTGCTGGTGGGTTGGCCGGGCTGCCGCTCGGCCAGGACCATGGCCCCCTTGTAATCGCCGGCATCTACCAATTCGGTTACCTGAGTCATGAGGTGGTCCGTGTTTTGCCGCACCTTTCCGAGGAATATCAGCCGCTCAATGATGAGTACGCCTGCAATCAGACCGACCAGGAGGATGGGCCAGACCAGGAGGCCGCCGCTCAGGATCTCTTCCCAGAGGCCAGTGCGTTGCGACAGTTGTTTGACAGCCACTCCGCCGGAGATATCCACATGGACCGAATCGGTCCGTCCATCGAAGTACTGGTCCAGGTTCCTTCGAACCCCCCATCCGGGGGCTGCAGAGGCGAGGAGTCGTCCGGAGGCAGGGCTCAGCGTGAGATATCCCGTATTCCCCCCTTCTCTATAAATGGCGCTCAGGTTTCCCAGCCGAATGATCTCTCCTTCGACTTCCCGGCCCTGACGATCTACAATAGAACCTTTTCTCCGTATGATCTGGTCCGAGGCTGTCATGTCTTTGAACGCCAGGTCCACCAGGGTGCGAATGTCCTGTATGCCGAGAATGCCTCCCTCTTCGAGAAACGCACGAAGGCGCTTCAGACGCTCCGGGTCTTCTCCTGAATAGGGGGACCGCTCGGCCAGCCCTGAAAAATCTTGGGCAAAATCCCGAATAATGGCGTCCAGTTCCTTCATCTGTCCGGTCTGGGTCTGAATGCGGCCTTCCAGTTCGGTCCGCTTTTCTCTCAGTCCCTCCAGCCGCTTTTCATCAGCCTCCAGGGCCTCCCTTTGGGTCGCGACGTCCGCCTTCAACCGGTTCCGCCGACTGACCAGATCCTTTTGCCGAAGGGCCACGTCGGCCTGGGTGCGGGCCTTTCCCTCCCGGGCCTCTTGCAGGTCCTCCTGCACCTCCTGCGCTACGCTGCCAAAATCCTTTTCTCTGGCAGGGAGGTCCGGAGGCCATACGAAAATGAAGAACAGACAGAGAAGAAGTCTCACCTGGCCACCTCCTGCTCAAGGGTGGCCGGCGGGCCCAAGGGGAGTTCCACCAAGGTCACCAGCCGGGCGTGCTGGGCCATCTGGATCGCCTCCCTGACCGACCGTGCGAAATGAGGCGCCGGTTCGTACTGGCCTTTGTCACGGTCCCATCTCCACACATCATGGCCGTCCACGCTCAGGGCAAAGAGCCCCAGCCGGCCCACGGCGATTCGCTGGACCCGCATGGACTTCCCATCGATGGTCGCCTCGGCCTCGTCCGGTTCGACAAAATATCCGTATTCCACGGCCTGCATGATGGTCTCCAGAAGGGTGTGCAGCTTCTCGACCATGCTGGCGTCACCACTATTGAGCATCTGTCTCACCGCATGGAGACGGGTGGACTCCTTTTCCTTTAAAAAGGGGAGGTCCCCCTCTACAAACTGCCTCAGGGTTTCGAGCTGTTCATCCAGAAGCGGCTCCAGTTCCATGCGGATCTCCTGACCGGCCCGATCCCTGGCGGTCAAGGCCGTCATCTTGGCCTCCACATCCTCGATATAGGCGGCGATCTTTTTTCGCCTCCATTTCAAGGCATCGAGATCCTTTTGAAGGCCGTCTATTTCCGAGTGGAGTTCTGCCTCCTCCTTCGCCCATTCATCGGTCAGTTTCTGGCTCTGGCGGCGAACGTCGACCGCCTCCTCGGCCATTTTTTTGACGTCCGATGCCGCAGGTGGAGCGGAGGGTCCGCCATCGGCACGGGGCACCATCACAACGATGAGTGAAATCAAAACAAGGCATGCGAACCATGCCGAATAAAAAGTACGATCCATCGATAAAGCTCCCTACCCAATCCCGCAGGCCCTGGGGGTAAAAGGGCCATCGAGGTCAGAACGTTTTTTGTCTATTTTTACATTTCCTGTCAGCATAAGTCAATATGTGGTAGATTTCGGGTTCATTTTTTTGAATAATAAGATCAAAGGGGTAAATACGGAGGAATGAGGCCAACCACAACCGCTATCATCTTCCGTGAATTTGCACAAAAAAAGGCCAAAAAGACACTCCCGACATACAATCCGGTCTTGCCTTCTTGGCCTGACTTTTGCGAACGTGGGTTTATTCTATGGGAATCGTAACATTGCCGGCGGTCTGCGCAATTTCGTTTTGCGCTTTACATGATGGAGGCCTTTACCAAAGCGTGACTTTCATGTCAAGAAATTTCAAAACAAACAGGGGGTATCGTTCACGCGTGCCCCCATGGGGCAGCCGTGATTTGACACGAAAATTGTTTTGTCATACATTCCAAAGTATCAAAAGCGACTCCACGATAGCACGCAAGCTATTTCAGGGAGCGCCCTAACACCTCAGTTTAATTTAAGAAAGGATCTTAAGGGAGATGATATGGGACCACTGATTGTTGATCAAACCAAGTGCAAAAGAGACGCCATCTGCGTAAATGAGTGCCCCATGGCAATTATAAAGCTTCAAGACGGCAATGGGTTCCCGACGATGGTTCCCGGTGGCGAGCGGGTATGCCTCGTGTGCGGACATTGTGTGGTGGTATGCCCTCACGGCGCCCTAAGCCATGATCAGATACCCGTGGAAGAGTGTCCGGCCATCGACAGGGACCTGGTCATCGACGAACGTCAGGCGGTCCAATTCCTCAGATCCCGCCGGTCCGTTCGGTTTTTCAAAGATGAGTCGCCAGACAAGGAGACGATCCAGCGCCTTATCGAGATCGCCCGTTATGCCCCTACCGCCGGGAATGCTCAACTCGTGGAATGGCTGGTCGTGACGGACCGGGCGAAGATTAAAGAGATGGCCGGAATGGCGGTGGACTGGATGCGCAGCGTTTTGACGAAGGCCCCCCAATCCGCCCCGCCGTATATGCCGGTTGTGGTAAAGGCCTGGGACAGGGGATTTGATACGGTACTCCGAGATGCCCCCGTCCTGGTTGTCGCTTCGGCTCCCAAGGAGGCCCACAATGGCATGGTGGACGTAACCCTCGCCCTCTCCTATTTTGAACTGGCTGCGCCCAAACTGGGTCTGGGCACCTGCTGGGCAGGTCTGCTGCAAGGGGCACTTCTCTCCTCTTCAGCCGCAAGAGAAGCGCTGGGCCTGCCCAAAGGGCACATCCATCATTATCCCCTCATGGTGGGGAGGCCCAAAATGATATACCACAGGCTGCCCCGGCGAAATCCCCCCAGGATTGTCTGGCACTGATGCCTGGGCTAAGGACTCTGGCCTTAGACTCGAGTTGTCCACAATCTTGGGGGCCAGCCTCCATCTGGAATTCACCCGTCTGTCGTCAGTATCACTCGTGCATCCAGGGCCTGTGACCCTTCACCGACGGCCCCCACCTTGACCGGATTGATATCCATTTCCTGAATCTCTGGGTGGTCCAAAAGGATCCGGGAGAGCTGAATCAGGAGGTCTTCCAGGGCCTTCAGGTCCGAGGGAGGTTCTCCCCGAATTCCCGTGAGGAGCTTAAACCCCTTGATCTGTCGAATCATGGCCCTCGCATCGTCCCGGCTGACCGGCGCAACCCTCCAGACCACATCCCCCATGGCCTCAACAAAAATGCCTCCCAAACCGAAGAGGATCACTGGGCCGAAGACCTCATCCTGTTTTCCACCCAGCATCACCTCCCGGCCCTGGGATATCATGGGCTGGATCATCACCTCCACCTCCCGAGGCGAGACCGCCTGACAAAGGGCCGCAAAGGCGGAACGGATCTGATCCTCCGTGTTCAGGTTCAAGCGCACCAGTCCCTGATCGGTCTTGTGGGAGATGTGGGGCTGAACGATCTTCATGACCACAGGCCCCTGAAGGCCTTTCCATGCCTGAATGGCCTCTTCAGAGGACCGACAGAGGAAACAGGGAGGGGTGGAAAATCCGTACTCCCGTATCAATTCCATGGCCTCATTCAGGTGGAGGTCCCTGCGGCCGTTTGCGGCGCCGAGGATTTCTTTCGCAGGCGCATCCTTCATCACCTCGTAGATTCCGAGGGGACTGTGTTTTCGGGTGGCCCAGGTGTGGGAGAGGTGCAAGGCCCTCATAGCGTTTTCAGGGGAGGTGAAAATCGGAACGCGATAGTGTCTCTTCAGGTAGTCTATCTCCACGGCCTCGCTGAAGATGACCGCGGCCACCGGCTTGTTGTACGCCTCCACCAGCCCTTCCACCTTTCGGATCAGGGCGCGAGAGGCTTCCTGCTCAAAGCCGCGGCGGTAACCGTGGCCCAAAAGCACGCCGTCCACGTCGTCTCGGCGAAGCATCTCTTCCACAATGTGCTCGTAAAAGTCCAGATCAAAGAGATCCCCCAGGTCCAGCGGATTTTGCAGTCGGATCACATTGGCGCGGAACCGGCTTTCGATCTTTTCCAAAAACTCCTTGGGGAAGGGAGGGAGGTCAAACCCGTAATGGCCGCACGCGTCCGCAGCGATCACCGCATGGCCCCCGGAACGGGAGACAACGGCCAACCGGTTTCCCCTGAGCGGGGGAAAGGTCAGGATCTTCACATGATCGATGGCATCCACCATGGTGTTGACCCGGACGCACCCTGCCTGCTCCAGCGCATGATCCACCAGCCGATCGTCCACGGACAAGGCGGCCGTGTGCGAATGGGCAATCTGGGCGCTGGCCCGAAACCGATTGGACTTGTGGACCAGGATCGGTTTCTGGGACCGAGAGGCGATCTCCAGAAATCTCCGGCCGTCCCTGAATCCCTCCAGATAGAGGAGAATGATTTTCGTGCCCTCATCCTCTATCAGAAAGGAGAGGAGATCATTTTCATCCACATTGAGCTTATTGCCCATGGAAACGAACTTATTGAGTCCGATATTTTCTTCCGCCAGAAACCCGAGGTAACTGAGACCTACCCCGCCGCTCTGGGCCAGGATGGAGACCGGGCCGACAGAGAGGTCTCTTCGGATGGGCATGAATGGGAGAACCAGGCCATTTTCCAGGTTGGTCACGCCGATGCCATTCGGACCAATGAACCGAATTCCGTATTGCCTGGCTACCTCTGTGCATGCCCGCTCGAGGGGAAGACCTTCCTCTCCCATCTCCGAAAACCCGCCGGATTCGATGACCGCCCGGGTGATCCCTTTTCGACCGCACGCTTCCAGAAGATCGGGAATGGTCCTGGCAGGGGTGAGAATGACTGCCAGGTCTACGGGATGGTCGATCTGATCCAGAGACGGATAGATCCTCTGCCCGAAAATGACGCCCGGCCTCCTTCCCACCGAGAGGATTTCTCCCTCATATCCAAAGGCCAACAGGTTTTGGACGATATTCTTGCCCAGATTGGCAGGATCCGGTGAAACGCCCACCACTGCCACGCTGTTCGGATAAAAAATACCCTGTAACTCGTTTTCTTTCTCTGTCATAAAAATTCTTCTCCCCTGTTTCGTCGTGGTTCCCCCTCCCTTGGACCAGGCAGGGGTGATCGCTACGGCAGCATGCCAATCAGTTCTTCCAGCATCCCTTGAATAGCATTCTTCTGATTCTTTTTCCATTCCAAATCCTGATTTTTTTGAAATCCAGACCTCGTTAACCCATTGAGAAACTGGCTAAACCAAACCCTCACCTATTTCATCGAACGAATTGCCATTCGGTTTTTGAAAGGCCTCAATAACGCTTTGAGGGCCGGCAACAATACGTATGGCTTTCGAATACAGAAATTTCGACAAGTTCAAAGTGGGGGTCCTTGCACAATTCGGAAATTCTCCCGCTATTCCGCGATGAGGCATTATGGTACAAAACATCAAATAATCCACGAGGTGGACGTAAAAGATCGGTCCTCTACTGAGGCGCTGTCCTGATCCAGGCCGGTGATTTTTTGGTTGACAGACCTCTCTCTTTTGGCATATGTCACACGCAACGTTCAATGACTTGGCCAGACGGATAAACAGTCAGTTATCGCATGTAAATACTCAGCACGGAGGATAGAACCCTATGAAAAAATTGTCTTCGATTTCTGGTTTGATTCTGGTCGTTTTTGTACTGCTCATCGCGTGGACCGCCCATGCCAAAATGGTTGTGAAGTACGGTCATGTGGGGCCGCCGGTCCACCCTCAGCACCTGGGGGCCCTGGCGTTTGCAAAATATGTAAACGAGAACAGCAAGGGTGAGATCGAGGTCCAGGTCTTTCCGATGGGTCAACTGGGCGGTGAGCGTTCCATGACCGAGCAGGTTCAGGGCGGCACCCTTCATATGACAGCGATTACCGCCAGCGTGCTGGCCAACTTCGTTCCTGAGATAGGGATTATCGAGCTCCCCTTCATTTACCCGAGCCGGGAAGTCGCCTATCAGACCCTGGATGATGCGGAGGTGAAGGCCCGCTTCGCTTCCTTCTGCGATGCCAAAGGCTTTGTGTTTATCGGCTATACGGAGAATGAATTCCGTGACCTCACGAATTCCAAGGGCCCCGTTCGAAAACCGGAGGACCTGAAGGGCCTCAAGATCAGGGTCGTCGAAGGGCCTGTCTTCATCGATACCTTCAAGGCCCTCGGGGCCAACCCCACCCCGCTTCCGTTCCCGGAGATCTATAATGCGCTCCAGCAAAAGGTGATCGATGGTCAGGACAATCCCATCTTCACGTCCTTTATGATGAAATTCACCGAGGTCAACAAGTTTGCGACCCTTACCAACCACATCCTCACCGAGTGCCCGGTGGTGGTCGGTAAGCGGTTCTGGAATTCCCTCAAGCCCGAACAGCAAAAGCTCTTCAAGGAGGCGGCGCTCGTTCAGATCAAGGTGAATCGGGAAGAGAATGCCAAGAACCGTACCAAGGCCATGGAAAAGGTGAAGGCCCAGGGCGTGGATGTGGTCATACTGACGGATGCGGAAAAAGCGGCATTCAAGCAGGCCGTCCAGCCCGTCCTGGATAAGTATCGGGGTGTCTACGGGGCCGATTGGTATGATTTCTTCCTGAAAAAGGTTGCCGCGTATTCGTCCAAAAAGTAGTTGCATTGGCCGTGTCCCGAACACGGCCTCCGCTGTGTGACGCGAATGGATCTTTTTCTCAAAAGGCTCAACCGGGTGGAAGAGGGGGTGGCGGGTTTTATCTTGCTCGCCATCTGCCTCCTCACCTTTCTGGAGACCTTTCTCCGCTATACGATTTCATACAGCTTCCCATGGTTTCAGGAGGTGGCCAACTATACGCTCATCCTGGTCACTTACCTGGGGGCGGCCATCGGGGTCAAATACGGGACCCATTTTTCCATGGAGGCCGTAACCGAGTATGCGCCGGACCGGGCCGCTCACCTCCTGAAGGCAGCGGCCTTTTTCATCTCCGGCCTGGCTGCGGTCCTGATCGTGGTCTACGGATTTGATCAGATTGCCCAGACCCGGGAGTTCGGGGTCAGGACCCCTGCCATGCAGATCCCTATGTATATGCCCTATCTCCCCATTCCCCTCCTTTCAATCCCCATGGGTCTGCGGTTTTTCATGCTTTCGGCCAAACACGCACGGTCTTTCTTGAAGAATGAACCGTTCGAGAGAGTGAGGAAGAGGGACTGATGAGCTTTTCCCTTCTCATTCTCTGTTTTTTTGCCTTTCTCACCCTGAGCATGCCCATCGCCATGGTGTTTGTGGTCACCAGCGCGATCTATCTTTTTTTTGTGGCCAACATCCCCCTGACCTCTCTGATCCAGCAGCTTTTTAATGGGCTTGACAATTTTGTGCTTTTAGGGGTCCCCTTTTTCATCCTTGCCGGCAACATCATGGCCGAGGGAGCCATCTCCTCGCGGCTCGTGAATGTCATGAAACTCATCGTGGGGAGGTTCAGCGGCGGGCTCGCCATGACCTCGGTCCTGGCCTGCATCTTCTTCGGGGCCATTTCCGGATCGTCCCCTGCCACGGTGGTGGCCATCGGGAGCATCATGATGCCTGCCTTGATCAAGGAGGGCTACGGCGAACGCTTTTCCATCGGTCTTATCACGTCCTCAGGGTCCCTCGGCATCCTGATCCCGCCGAGCATTCCGATGATCCTGTATGCCCTGATAATGAATGTGTCCGTGGCCGAGATGTTTATGGCCGGTTTTCTCCCGGGGCTTTTTATCGGGGCCTGCCTCATGGGGTACGCCTTTCTCATGGGAAAAAAGCACGGATGGCGATCGGAGGAACGGTACAGCCGAAAGGACGCATGGCGGATCGTCAAAGAGGGTCTGTTGGGCCTGTTCCTCCCGTTTCTGGTCCTGGGCGGGATCTACGGAGGGGTCTTTACCCCCACCGAGGCGGCTGCGGTGTCCGTGGTCTACGCACTGGTGGTGGAGATCTTTGTATATCGGGAGCTGAAGGTCTCCAAACTTTTTCAGGTGTGCAGGGACTCTGCGGTCTTGTCGGGATGTCTTCTCTTCATCCTCTCCTGCGCCATGACATTCATCTGGCTGTTGACCCTCGAACAGATTCCGGTAACGCTCGCAGACGCCATTGTGTCCAACATCGACAGCAAATGGGTCTTTCTCCTGGCCATCAACGGCGCCCTCTTCCTGATCGGGGCCTTGATGGACATTGTCACCGCGATTATCGTGATCTCTCCGATTCTCATAGAGACCCTGAACCGCTATGATATTGACTACATCCATTACGGGATCATCATGATCGTCAACATTGAAGCCGGTTTTATGACGCCCCCGTTTGGACTTAACCTGTTCGTATCCATGGCCATTGCCAAACGATCCCTGATCGAGGTGAGCAAGGCCATCCTCCCCTTCATACTCCTCTTTTTCGGCTGCCTTCTCGCCATCACCTATATCCCGGATATCTCCCTGTTGCTCCCGAAACTGTTTCTTCGATAAGTGGCCCTGTCAGCACTGAGTAGAGCACAGGGGAGAATCGTTCGTGGTTCGCTATGACGGCTGTTTTTCAGTCGGTCCCATTTTTTTTGATGAGAGAGGCGCTCCTGCCGCCAAGCTTTTTCGGCAGGGCCTTGGGCGTAAAACCCGCCTTTAGAGCGATGGCGACGGTCTTCTCAAACGCCCCTTGCGAGACATGACCTTTGGGCTCTACGACGAGGAGACTCCCGCCGGGCCGAAGGGCCTTCCATATCTCGGTAAAGAGGAGGGTCTTATTCGGGACCTCATGGACCACATGAATGGCAGCGGCAAAGTCCACTCGGCCCGAGAGGTCATCCAGGTCGTAGCTGTTTGCGCTGATACGGCGAAGCTCAATCCTGTCAAGGAGCCCGGCCTTTTCGGCCCTGCGGGCAAGGACGGAAAGCATCTTGTCCTGGATCTCCAGAGCGATGACGCGGCCCGTCGGTCCTACCATTCGGGCCAAGGGAAGGGTGAAAAACCCCATGGCGCAGCCCGGCTCCAGGACGACCATCCCCTCACGAACAAAGGGTCCAAAAATCTTGTTAGGGTTTTCCACCAGTTTCCTGAGTGGATTGAGGAGAAAATATCCGATCCAGGGAGGGCACACATGCTCGGCCATCAGATCTGCTCCGAAAATTGGACCGATTTCATGGTCATAGAATTCTCTTCTTATTACTTGTTTATCGTCAGGAAATGAATCAAAACACCAAAAAGCAGTTAGCATTTTAATAGAAGCGATGGCAACGGACCCTTTTGAGACACTTAACGTGTTCCTCTCTTTCGACGTATCCATTATCAAGAATGCCTGTAAACATCAAGCGGAAACAGTGGATCGATCCGGAAACCGACTCGAAGCTGGTGCCTGTATCGGGTCCATAAGGCATGAGATTCCTGAACCGCGTCAGGTCCTGTCCGTGCTGGCCTTAAAAAAATCGGGTTACTCTGGGGTCGAGGGCGGCAGACAGGTTGGTGCGTCAAACCGAGCCTGGCCAGGCGGCTGCCATGGGACCAGTCGTTTCTTGCCCGGGTTTTCCGATGATATCGACGGTACCCCAGGATCCGTCCAGCCGAACGACATCGCCGTCGTGGATGGCGTCCAGGAGTCCCTCGACACCAAAAACAGCGGGAACCTCATACGCTCTGGCGTACTGTGAAACGATCGACAGAGAGCCTCCCCGCTCTGCAATCAATCCCCCTAAAAATGGGATAAAGGGGAGCACTGTAGGCAACGCAACCTCACAGGCAAGAATCGCCCCATAAGGTAGTGTCTTCAGGTTCTGCAGATCTCTAATGATCGCGCATGGACCCTCAATGGTGCCAGACGATGCCCCAAATCCGCTCAGGCGGCGAAGGACGATTTGCTGGTCTGATATGAGGACCTCCAGGGGTATGGTTGGCCTGACCGATTCGTATGAATGTGCTAAGTTCTGCATGGTAATTCCCTCCTTTATTTTGCCTTTCGGCTATTTTTAAGATGTTCGTGACAGGATCATAGCAATGAGAACTTGACGATACAACTCAAATAAGTTTAAATGCGATTAAGGTAAGCTGAAAACTTTAATGAGGTCGAATCGTGATCCTGAATATGAATCAACTTCGTTCTTTTTATATGGCGGCAAAATTGAGGGGCATATCCAAAGCAGCTCAGGCGCTTATGGTAACGCCCCCGGCTATCACCATGCAGATTAAACAACTCGAGGAAGCGGTCGGCATTCGCCTTCTCATCCGTGATGGGAACGCCATTCGACTCACCGATACAGGGGAGATGGTTTTCAAAAGGGCGGAGAGGATTTTTCAAGAGATTCATGACATGGAAGGTTTTCTGGAGGATGTCTCCACAGGCAAGTCTGGTGAATTGCGCATCGGGTGCCCGGAGGCGCCGTTGAAACGTCTGATGCCTCCGATAGAAGCGTTCAAGAAGACCTATCCCGGCATCAGGATCATTCTCGACCAGGGCTCAAACGCAGATATGATCACCAGTATAGGCGACCATCGGAATGAACTCGCTGTCATCCGGTACAGGCCGACGAACAGCAGGTTAAAGATCAAGGTCATCTGGAAAGATAAGGTGGTCCTAATTGCTGCACAGAACAGCATTCACATACCGGGCTCAGAAATTTCTGTGAAACAGCTATCAGAAATTCCGTTGATCCTTCGGCGCGAGGGCTCTGCGGTCAGAGAAGTCGTTTTGGAATATTTGCGGAAATTCAAGGTAACACCCCTCATCGCGATGGAGTCAGGAAGCATTTCCCTTCTGAAGAAATTTGTGCAACAGGATCATGGGGTTGGCTTTGTGGAACAAGGCGCCATAGAAGAAGAGTTGAAGAACGGAACGATCAAATTGGTCCGAATCCTCGAAGGATCCCCCGTAATTGAATTTGGGATCGGATACCGGAACCGCAAGGATCTTTCGCCTTCCGCCTGGGCTTTCCTCAGGCTCCTCGACAAGTCACTGATTCTGCCGAAAGGTTTGTAAAGAGCCGAAGGGGTAATCCCCCTCGTCTGGATGGCCAGAGAATAGAGGTGTGGAGATCCAATAACGGGATCGGTCTCTGGTTAATTCAATATAAAAAAGGAGGCACCTATGGTAGGGCGATCAGCATTGCTTAAGGCTTTTGTATTGTGGATGTGGACATTTTTCCTGTTTACGGGGGTAGCGGCAGGCGTCGAAGAGGCGTCCACAGGAGAGGAGAAAGGGATCTCCAGTCATTTTGGGCATGATGTTGCGGACTCGAATAGAGATGGAGGGAACCCTTCAGTATCCGTCGGGATGGGGTCTTCTCAGGATGCTTTTCAAGCGGCTTCGAATCTGACGAACGTGTGGAATCCATTAGTGGAAAGGCTGGCATCAGATGGCTTTGATCGAGATGAACTTCGTGACCTGTTTTCCCAGCCACAAGTTATCTTTGACCGGTCACCGATGGTGAGCAAGATGGATGCGTTGTATCAGGCAAAACTTCTTTCAGAAATCGTGAGGCCTATACAAAAGAGGCTGGTGGAACTGGGTTACAGGCCTGGTCCCCCTGACGGCGTGATGGGGGCCGAGACTCGAAGGGCTATTATGGCCTTCCAGCATGTGCATGGGCTCGCCGTCGACGGAAAGCCGGCTGAAGACCTTCTTCGACGGTTGGAAGATGAGCGGAGGCAGGCGCCCCCCAACATCGAGGCGTTAGACCTTCCTGTGCAGGTAACGCCGATGGTTTATGAGAGTGTTCTACAACCCGAACGGATAGGGGAAGCGAGAGATTTCCTCACGCGAAACAAGGACATCCTGAGCATGGTCCACAAAGAATATGGCGTTTCTCCAAAAGTGGCGGTCAGCCTCCTGGCCCTGGAGACACGCGTCGGAAAGTATCTTGGGGAAAAGGACGCATTGACGACCTTGTCGAGTATGGCGATGTGTACGGACTTCAGAGAAATTGAGCCTTTTCTTGAAAATCAGGAGATCAAGGTCGGTCTTCGCGCCTGGCTTCAAAAACGGTGTCGACAGAAAGCGGATTGGGCGTACGAAGAATTGAAGGCACTGCTCAGATATGCCAAAAATAACCAGTTGAGTCTTATTGGTCTTCCGGGTTCCAGTTATGGTGCGATAGGGATTTGTCAGTTCATGCCCACGAATGCGCTGGAATATGGTGTCGATGGAGATGGCGACGGCAAGGTGGATTTATTCGAGGTTGAAGATGCATTGCCGAGCATGGGGAACTTCATGCGTCATCATGGCTGGAGAAAAGGGATCAGTGAACGCAAGGCGCTCTATCACTATAACCACAGCACAATTTACGTAAACACGATTCTCGCTTTGGCTGATCAGTTATAGGCGTGACAGAAAAAGCCAGGCATTCGAAACGTCTCACCGAATGATTGAGAACAGGCAACTTATCCTATCGGTCGCCCGTTTACTGGTTCGACGTCGCGAATCCGAGATCGTTTTTGGCGTTTACGCCTCCTATTCCTGTCCATAGATCCACTCCAGCACGAGACGGACATGGGGAGACAGCACAGTCCCCCTGTCTGAGACAGGGTAGGAAAAAAGGAGATGGCACAGCCTCGAAAAGGGATCTCTCTTTTGCCCCTCCCCGGCCCCTGAGACGGGCGGCCCGTCCACCACGATAAACTGATGCTCATTCTGGATCCCCCGATATCCTGTTTCGTCTCTGACAAACCGAATGGTCTGGTCCTTCGGCTCGATCTCATAGAGGCCTGCCCGCATTCGAAGTCCCCGAATGTTACGTCCCTCGGGTGGAAAGAAGAGAAGGAGGTGGCTCCCTGTGAAACGCGCCTGATAGCGCCGGTTCAATTCTGCCACGTCAATCCGGTAGGGGAGGTCCAGGAACTCAAGAAGATGAAAAACCTCTAAGGGGATAATCCCATGCTGCAGATGGAGAAGCGAGAGCATGGGAAACGCCCCGGTAAGGCGCGGATTGATTTCAAGCGGATAGACCGTATTGGCCTCTTCATCGATCACAAAGTCAATCCCGAGGATTCCACGATACCCCAGGGCGGCTACATACTTCCCGATGTGTTCGGCCTGCTTCATTGCCGCATCCTGAACCCCCAAGGACCAGGGATTTCCATTCCATACGTGGCCGCAGAAGATGCCGTTTTCTGCAACCGTCGTGCAGTAGGGAAGGTCTATCAGTTGTTCCTGAAGGCCTGATATCAGGACGCCCTGGCGCGTGATGCAGATGGCTACGCTTGCCGGGGTCCCCTTGACAAATTTGCGGATCAGGACAGATGTGAGCGGGACGTCCCGCCAGACATCCCCTTTCAGCCGCTGGGAAAGTCGCTGGTACGCATCGGCTGATCGAATAAAGAAGGTCCCCCTTCCGCCGCCCTGGGCGATATCCGGGAGTTGGACCGCCATCTCCGGCCCCAGTTCCCTGGACAACACTTCATAGCCCTTCTCCCGAATGACTGAAATAGGCTGAATGGCGCCCGGGACCTGGGGGACACGGAGGTCCCCTGCCATCTGCTGAAAAAAACCTCGTTCCCTGAGCCTGAGGCGAAGGGCCGCCCGGTTGGCCAGGAGGACCCACCCCTCTTTCCTTGCCAGGTCTTCCAGATCTGAGTAGCTCTGATACAAAAACAGGTGTTTGGGATCAGGCATCCCGCGCAAATAGGCCCTGGTCAGCTCATGGCCAAGGAGAGCGGCGGAATTGCGGTTCCCTTCCGGGAGCGCCCCCTCTTCTTCTTCCAGACAGAAGATGTCCGCCATTTTTCTCAGGAGGGGAAGGTCGGCGGTCCTGCTGAAGCTCGCCACATGATAGGAATCGAGAAAACAGGCGGGGGCGATCCTTGAAAAGGCCGTCATGCCCACGCCGACAACGGTGCCGGCCAAAGGACGAAGCAGCTCTTTGGCGTGTTTCAGTTCCTGCAAGAACATCGGATGCATTCTGTCAAAGGGAGTTATGATGACGGGTCAGCGGTCTTTGACCTAGTCATTGGAAAGAGAGGGAATCCTGTTTTCGCCGCTTCCCTGACGGAAACAAGCAACCAGATGGCCCGTACCGATCTCGGTCAGTCCGGGTTCTTTTCGAGGGCATCGGTCGTTATCGGCGACTGCGCATCGGGGATAGAAGATGCACCCTTTGTCTTCCCTGGCTTCATGATCCTTGGCGAGAAGGGTCCCGTACCGCCTGGCGTCTTTGCTGTGGCCGAATTTGGGAACGGCATCGATCAGGGCCTGGGTATAGGGATGCCTTGGGTTGCGGATGACCGCCTCCGCCGGGCCCAGTTCCATCAGATGCCCTCGATAGATAACAGCGATCCGATCACAGAGGTATCGGGCGGCGGCCAGACTGTGCGTGATGAACATCTGAGTGACCCCGAGGTTTTTCCTCATGGCCAGCAGGATATTAAATATCTGGGCCGAAATGGAGGCATCCAGCATGGACGTCGGCTCGTCGGCAATCACGAATTCGGGATTCAGGACCATGGCCCTGGCGATGGCCACCCGCTGTCGCTGCCCCCCGCTCAGCCGATGAGGGTACCTGAAGATAAAATCATCGGGTGGTGAGAGGCCCACTTCTTTTAATGCCGCTCTGACCCTCTCCTTTCTATCGGCAGTCTTCCCTATTTTGTGTATTTTCAATGGCTCCGATACCGTGTCATAGACCGACCGCTGAGGATTAAGCGACTGGTAGGGGTCTTGAAAAATCATCTGTACCTTGCGACGAAACGCCTTGAGGGCACGTCCCTTCAGCGCTGTTAGCTCGTGGCTGTCCAAAAAAATCCGTCCGGCGGTCGTCTCCTCGAGGCTGACAATGAGACGTCCTGCGGTTGTCTTTCCGCTGCCGCTTTCTCCCACCAGCCCAAATATCTCTCCCTTATAGATGTCGAGGGAAATGCGGTTGAGGGCAATGACGTCCTTGCCTGCGCCCCGGAAAAGGTTCCCCTTGCCCCTGTAGATCTTGCTGACGTTCCTGATCTGAAGGATCGGTCTGTTTTCGTTGGCCATTTTCACGTTTCGAGTTTCACGTTTCGAGTTTTGATTCTCAATGTCTTCAAATCCTGCAACAGAAGGCCTTGTGTCGCGAGCCGATGTCTATCCAGTGAGGGGGGGTTGTTTTACAGAACGTCCGGGCCTCCCGGCAACGATCACAGAAACGACACCCAGTCGGCGGTCTGATTAGATTGGGCGTTTCCCCAGGAATCGGCAGCAGATCACTCTTCTCGCCGGTCAACGTCGGAAAGGATGAAAGAAGGGCCTTCGTGTAAGGATGCGCGGGAGATTCAAACACGTCCTGCCACGGCCCCAATTCTACCAGTTGACCCGCATACATGACGCCGATATCGTGACACATGTCAGCCACAATCGAGATATCGTGAGAGATAAATATGATGCCGATATTGAATTCCCGCTGCAAGACTCTCACCTCTTCCAGGATCTGGTCCTGAACAATGACATCCAGGGCGGTGGTGGGCTCGTCGGCAATGATCACCTTGGGATGGCAGGCCAGAGCCATGGCGATCACCGCCCGCTGTTTCATCCCGCCGCTGTACTGATGAGGGTAATCGGTAATCCGTTCCCGGGGAATTCCCACCAGTTCAAAGAGGCCTTCCACCTGGGACAGGGCAGCGTCCTTTTCGAGGGATGGATTGTGGATCAGGATGGCCTCGGCGATCTGGTTGCCCACGCGCTGCACCGGATTCAGGGCGTTCATGGCAGCCTGAAAAATCATGGCCATCTCTCGCCATCGGATCCGGCGCTTTTCCTCGTCGGACAGGGTCAGGGTGTTTCTTCCCTCGAGCAGGATTCGACCTTCCCTGACTGATCCGTTCGGAGGAAGAAGCCCCATCAGGGCCATGCCGATGGTGGTTTTGCCGCAACCCGATTCGCCCACCAGGCCCAGGGACTGCCCCTCCTCTAGAGCAAAGGAAACTCCTTCCACGGCCTTCATATAGCCTTTTCGCGTACTATAACCGATGCTTATGTTTTCCACTTCCAACAGGGCCATTTAGTCTGTCTGGTCCTCCTTCCTCAGCCTCGGGTCAAGCACTTCGTCCATGGCCCTTCCCAGCATGTAAAAGGAGAGGGTGATCAACGAGATGCACATGCCCGGAGGGAGAAGCCAATAGGGGGCCTTGAACATATGCCCGGTCTTCCACACCCACTGAAGCATCATGCCCCAGCTCACGGTTCCGGGATCCCCGAATCCGAGAAAGGCAAGGGCCGCCTCGGTGATAATGGCAGCAGTGACCCGGAAGGTCATGAACAGAAATGCAAGCGGGAGGACATTCGGCATAATATGCCGAAATATAATTCGTGAATGGGATGCCCCCGCCACCTTGGCAGCCTCGATAAAGGGCCGCTGCTTCAGAGAGAGGGTCTGGCCCCGAATGATTCTCGATACGCCGGGCCAGCGAAAGAGGGCGATGATCAGAACGATGGTCCATATATTGAGCTGACCGAATACCGCGGCAAGAATGAGAACCACCAGGAGGGTCGGCATGACCATGATCATGTCGGCCAGTCTCATCAGGAGGGTATCGACGAACCGGCCCATGTATCCGGCCGTCATCCCGATAGCCACCCCCAATACAATGCTCATGACTGCGGCCGAAATTCCCACCAGGAAGGCCACCCGGGCCCCTGCCAGGAGCTGGCTCAGGATGTCCCGTCCCATGAAATCGGTCCCCAGCCAGTGTCTCATGCTCGGGGCCGTGCAACAGGTGATCGCCGGATCAACGCCGGTCATGGGGTTGTACATGGGGTCTATCCATGGCGGGATATAACTGCAAACGGCCATCAGGGCAAACAGGATCAGGAGAACAAGGCCGATCCTTCCCAGAAGGCTCTGTTTGAAAATAGACCATCCCTCTAAAAAGTTGTTCAGCAGAGGAAATTTTTCTCTCACTGTCATAGGATCTCTCAAATCACGTTTGGCCGTAACCACCTTCAATAACTTTAGGCACTTTAGCTCACTTTAGGCACTTTGGGCACTTTTCGTTAATACCGAATCCGTGGATCCAGGTATGCATAGAGGACATCCACCACGACGTTGGATACCAGGACCACCGCTGCAATGAGGAGGAAGGAGGCCTGGGCCAGGGGATAATCGTTCTGGCTGACTGAAAAAACCAGTTCCCTTCCGATGCCGGGCCAGGTGAAAACCGTTTCCGTCAGTGCCCCTCCGTTGATGGAAAAGGCCAGGCTCAGGCCCACGCTGGTGACCACCGGGAGGGCAGCGTTGGGGGCCGCATGCCGGTCGCGAATCACCTTTTCCTCAAGTCCCTTGGCCCTTGCCGTGAGGATGTAATCCTCTTTCAGGGTCTCCAGCATGCTGCTCCGCATGATCAGAAGGTAGGCCCCGAAGTGGATCAAAAAGAGGGTGGATAGGGGGAGTATCATGTGATACATGACGTCAAGGGTTTTGGCGATAAAACCTGAGTCGGGGTCCAGCCAGACGTCTTCCGAGATCATGCCGGTGATGGGGAACCAACCGAACTTGTAGGAAAAGACCCAGATCAGGATCAGTGCAAGCCATGGAAGAAAAACGGTGTGCGTCACCAGCGCCCCGATGGTCAGAATGGAATCGATCTTTTTCCCCTTGTGCCACGACGCAATCTTTCCTAAGAATACGCCCACCAGTGCCGACAGGATAATGGATGTGGTAAACAGGAGGATGGTGTTGGGGAGCCGGTCCCATATAATTTTGACCACCGGTTCTCCATAATGAAACGAAAATCCAAAATGCCCAGTAAAAAAATTTTTAAGGTAGACCAGATACTGCACCCCTAACGGTTTGTCCAGGCCCAACTCAACTTTGAGTCTCTGGGCATCCTCCGGCGTCATATCCGGATCTACCATTCGCGACACCGGGTCACCCGGCGCCAGACGGAACAGGAGAAACAGCACCGTCAGGATGATAAAAAAGATAACCACGACCTGGACCAGCCTTCGGCCGATGTATTTTCGCAGTTCCATAACCCCTCAGCATGGCGCAGAGCGCAAGGCGCGTGGAGAAAAGCCCCCCGCCGCTATGCCCTTGCCCTCTGTCCTCTCCCCTATGCCCTCTGTTCTTTGACTACGCCGCTTTTCGCTTCGCACTACTTTGCCGGTTTCAGCTCGCAAAACGTCCAGAGGTTGCCAACCCCGCCCAGCATCTGGACCCATCCGGTGAATCCCCCCTTGCGAACGGCCTCGATCAGGTTCGGGTTATAGAGCGGGAGATAGGGCACATCCCTCATGACAATTTTTTGCATCTCCCATATCAATGCCTGCCGCTTGTCGCGATCCATAACCTGCGCAGATTGATCCGCGAGCTTGTCAAACTCAGGATTGTTATAACCGCTCATATTCCATCCATTGGGTTTGTCGTTGCTTGACAGGAAGAAATTCCGCAGATAATCGGGGTCCAGGGAGAGATTGCCATACCCCATGACAAAGGCATCAAAGTCATGACGCGCCTTGACCTGCTGGAGCAGTGCCCCGAAGGCCATCGGCTTGGAATAGGCCGGGATACCCACCATTCGAAGCCATTCCTGCATCATCATGCCGCACATGGCCCGGTGGGGATCATAGTCGGCGGGGGGCGTCAGGATGGTAAAATTTTCCATCGGTTGGCCGTTCGGGAGCTTGATCCCTTCTCCGCTCACCACCTTTCCCGAAGCGTCAAGCGGAGCGACCTTCCAGGTGTACCCCGCATCGCGAAGGATCTCGAAAGCCTTCTTGATGCGACTTTCCCTGTCGAGCCCCACGCCATATTTGGGGACATCCGGGCAATACCAGAAGGCGTTTCCCGGCGGAACAATGGAATACATCTTTACCCCGTATCCCTGAAGGATCCGTTTGATAATGAAATCCTCATCCACCAGGGTGGCGATGGCCCGTCTCAGGTTGGGCTCGTTGAACGGAGGCTTTCTGACATTGAACCCCATATAATAGAGAGAACTCTTTTCGTTCTGGAACAGCTCGATATCCGGATTGGACCTCAGATCCTCCATATACCCTGGCTGGACTCCCCACCAGAACATATCGATCGTCCCTTTCTTCAGCGCCAAAATAGCCGCATCAGAGGTCCCGAAGACCTTGAAGATGATGCCGTCGATATGGGGTCCCAACAGTCGGCCCTGGATCGTCTGACCCGTCCCGAAAAAATGGGGGTTCCTCTGAAGGAAGAGATAAGACCCTTCCCGCCACTCCTTCAGAATGAAGGGCCCGCTGCTGACCGGGATGTCTATCTTCTCATTAAGGATCGTCCCGAGCGGTTTTTCAGTTTTTTTCGCTGCCTCGATACGATCGACCCATTCCTTTTTTTGAACAATCGGGGTGGTCAGGGTTCGGCTGAGAAAGGTCGCCTGCGGTTCCTTGAGATAAAACTTTACCGTTTGTTTGTCCGGCGTTTCGATTTTGCTGATGAAATTCCATTTCGAATAATCCTGCGGGATCTTGAACTCTTTAATGAAATTCCCGGTGAAGGCCACGTCATCTGAGGTGAGCTCTGTGCCGTCAGACCATTTAGCGGGCCGGAGCTTGAGAGTGTAGGTGAGTTCCTTTTCATCAAAGAGGGGCTGTTCCGCTGCCAGCCAGGGAATCAGCTCCAGGGTCTTGGGATCCCGTACATACAGAGGTTGATACAACAGCCCCAGGACCTTATTGGACCATGCATCCGTGGCCCGCCAGACGTTGAGGGTCTTAGGCTCTTCCAGAATGCCCATCTTGAGCGTTTCCCCTGCAGAGGCCACGGAACCGGCAAAGAAAATGCCCGAAAATGCCATGACGGCATACGCAACCATAAGGACCCAACGGCGGGGGTCTCTTTCTTGTCTTTGATTCATAGGGCGCATCATTTTTCCTTTCTATGGCTAAATGGTTTCGTCAGTTGTCACGCTCACAAACATCGTGCCCGTCGTTTCATCTCAGCGACCCTCTGTTCGATAAAATCGATGACATCTACCTCCAGCTTTACCTTGTCGAGCCGGTTGATGCGGGGAATGCCCCCCGGGCTGAGGCAATTGATTTCCACCAGTTTGTCGGCGATGACGTCAACTCCCACAAAAAAGAGACCGTCCTCCACCAGCCTGGGTTTAATTGCCCGGCAGATCTCACGCTCCGGATCGGTCAAATCGTGCTTGAAGGCCCTTGCCCCGGCATGGATATTGGTTCTGAATTCCCCCTTGCGGGGTTTTCGTCTCATGGCTCCCAGGATCTCTCCGTTTAACAGGAGAATCCGGACATCCCCCCCCATGCCCACCACATCCAGGTATTCCTGAACCATAATTGCCTCTCTTTCCGGATAGGCACGGTAGGCCTTGACATAGTAATTGATCAGGGAGTGGAGGTTTTCCTGGTCCTTGACGCTCACCTTGATGACCCCTTCGCCCCCGTATCGCGCAAGTGGTTTGACCACCATGGCGCCCCCGAAATCATTGATGATTTTCCTGAGCCTTGCCGGATCCCGCGACACATGGGTCTCCGGGATGATATCCGGGAAGTTGAGGATATACAGTTTACTGTTGGCCAGGATCTGGCCTGCAGCGCTGTTGATCAGAAAGACCTTGTCGCTCACCGACGAGAGGAACTCCATGGTCTGGTACACAAGCGGCGGGTTTTTTCTCAGAAAGAGGGCGTCCAGATCGGATACGGTCTCGAATATGAGTTCGTCCCTTTTGAGACATTTGATCAGTGCCCGCCAGTACTGTTTCATGGAGAGGCCAGGTTCCACCGTAATATTACGCATCCTGGCGACCACCTCTTTTTTTCGAATGTAGATATCGTGTGGTTCAAGAAAATAGACGGAATGCCCCCTCTGGTTGCATTCATACATCAAATGGCTGGTGGTCTCCATTTCGGGCTGAATCGATTCCAGCCGATCCATCACAAAGGCGATATGCATGGCTTCCCCGTTATGACTTTGTTCGACAGGTATCCAATGATTCGGGAGGCGATATCCATACGGGTGGCCTGTTCCAGCCCCCTGAATCCTGGCGAATAATTGACCTCAATGATGTTAGGGGCCCCCGCTTTGTCAACGATGATGTCTGTCCCGGCGATCTCCAGCCCCAAGGCCTCGGACGAACGGATCGCAAGTTCCGACAGGCCTGGGTCCAATGTGAGCCCTTTTCCCAACCCTGTCAGATGGATATTGGATCTGAAATCTCCTTCAAGGGGGGTCAATTCCATGGCTCCCACGACCTGACCGCCTACGACAAAGGCTCGAATATCTCTGCGGCCCTCGGGGGCCAGATATTCTTGCACAAGAACCCCTCGCGAGTTGTCCTTAAGATTCTCCATGACGAATTCGGACGTGACCTCTGAATCGATGCGGACCACGCCACTTCCCTGCCTGCTGCTTGGCATCTTGGCCACCACCGGGTAGCCCCCAAGCCCCTTCACAGCCTCTTGAAACCCCCTTCTGTTTACCACCAGCCGTGTATTCGGCACCGGGAGGCCGGCCCTGGCCAGGGTCTGAAGGCTCAGAAATTTGTGTCGCGCCAAGAGGATCGCACTAAAACCATTGACCACAGGGATCCCCGAAAGCTCAAACTGGCGAACGACCCCGAGGGCATAGTCGTTGATGGTAGCGCCGATTCTGGGCAGAAGGACATCCGGCCGCTCACACCCATTTATGGCTATGGTGATCCTGCCACGGTCGATCTCTGAGAGGCAGTCGCGGGTGTGGATGAGCCTGGCTCTATGCCCGGCCTGGAATGCGGCCTCTATCAACCGCTGGTTGGGGGGGTATTTCTCGTCTTGCACGCTTAGGATCCCGATGTTCATCTTCCCCGCCCGTCATCTGACCAGGGTCTCCAGTTCCAAAAAAATCTCTTCTGTTCCTGAAGGTTGATCCTTCGATATCGCCCCCTTTATACCCAACTGCAAGGTTCTCTTCAACTTAAAAAGCGTTTTTATCTCTTCAGGGGAATATCCTTCTCCTCGAAGGAGCTTATAGATCTCCTCGACATAGGCCTGGCCATCGGTAAAGCTCCGGTCAATTCGCTCTGGCATTTGGGCCATCAACCGCGATGCCTCTATGGAATCCATGGTATGATGCCGCCATGCCAGTCCAAGGCCTCTCAGTCCCAGGGCCTCTCGTTCCTGATGCACCAGGGTGTTTCCCGTATAGTAGAAGAGATAGGGATGATAATAGGGGAGGCCGCTTTCGTTGATGAAATCAACGGTTTCCAAAAATGTGTCGACGGTCTCGCCAGGGTAGCCAACAATAAAGCTCCCCCTTCCTTCGATACCGTGATCGTTGAGCATTCGGATCGCTTCCAGCGACTGTTCCTTGCTCAGCCGCTTGTCCATATTATCCAGGATGATCTGGCTTCCGGATTCGAGCCCCAGATCGACAAATTCACACCCGGAGGCCTTCATGAGTCTCACCAGCTCCGGTCTCAGGGCGCTGGCACGCGCAAATGACGACCAGGTAAACTGTAACCCTTCGGCGATTATCATCTCCAGTACGGCCTTCATCCTGGCCCTGTTGGCGGTGAAATTGTCGTCGGTAAAGCGGACGTGTGTGACAAATCCCAGCGCATCGATTTTTTTCAGCTCATCCCGCAGAACATCCATGGATTTGTAATGGACCTCGGGAAACAGCCAGTGATAGGTGCAAAAACGGCAGCGATAGAAACACCCCCGGCTGCTGTTGAGAGGAAGAATCTTACGCAGGTATTCCTTCGGGACCTGATCCCATGCGATCGCGGTCTGATCCATAGAGATCTCTTCCTCTTCCCTTCGAGTGAAGACCATCAGCCCCTGTCCATTGAAATAGGCCAGATTGGGGACTGAGTGGAGTTCCCGCCCTTGTCTGAGGGCCGCCAGGAGCTTCACCAGGGTCGCCTCCCCCTTGGCCTCCACCACAAAGGCATCCACGTGGCCGTGAAAACCGCTCATGAAGTCCTGGGTCCGTTCTGAGAAATTCTCTCCGTCATTCAGGACCTTTTTGACCAGCATTCCTCCTGCAATGACAGGAACCTGGGGGGCATGTCCTTTGATTACGCCGGCCATCTCATTGATATCGTTCATGAAGATGAAATTAGAGGA
>Ga0265297_10004296_pt1 | contig 23568 bp, 25 predicted proteins | sample Munlanlwell13791_FD_192502 | JGI IMG/M metagenome (GOLD analysis project Ga0265297, IMG submission 192502) | Leachate microbial communities from a municipal landfill in Southern Ontario, Canada - Leachate well 137-91 | ecosystem: Engineered > Solid waste > Landfill > Unclassified | place... | reverse complement strand
TCCATCCACATTCCAATCACGTTCACGGATGGTTTAATAGTGTAAAGTTTCATAAAAAGATTTATTATCAGAGTTCATATGAACTCGGATTTTTGAAATTTTGTGAAACGTCCGACAAAATTTGTTCTTTACAACGGCCCGATTTTGTGATACCGTACGTGGACAATCAAGGAAAAGACAGGGTTTATAACCCCGATTTTCTGATAAATGGTAAAGTGTTAACGGAAATAAAACCGAAAAGTATGATGAAATACAATAATAACACGGAGAAAGTAAGAGCCGGAAAAAGTTATTGCGAACGCAAAAAATTTGAGTTTAGATTGTTGACGGAGCAGGAACTAAAACAGGTATCGAAAATGGTATGGAATGGCTGAAAAACAGCGTAGTATATTTAACGAAAGTAGGAAGTCAATCATATGGATTGGCCACCGAATTGTCTGACCTAGACCTGAAAGGTGTATGTATTCCTCCTCGTCATGTCGAAAACAACCTTTTCCAGAGATTTGAACAGGCGGAAAATCCTTCGTTTGTGAGTGAGATTTACAATCATCTGAAAAATCCGAAAAATCCTAAATTGGAAAGCACTATTTACTCGTTGCGTAAATTCTTCATATTAGCCGCAAACGTCAATCCAAACATTATTGAGTTATTGTGGACAGACCCCGTTGATCGTTTAGTTGTTCAACCGCCATTTGATAAAATAATATATAGGCGGGAGTTGTTCCTATCGACTAAGGCGAAATTCACTTTTTTGGGATATGCCTATAGTCAATTAAAAAAGATCGAGCGGCATCGTAAGTGGATCGTTCAGGGTGAACTTGTTCTACCCAAGCGAGAAGAATTTGGTCTTCCGCCCATCATGTCTCGTGGAACTGAGGAAGTTTTCAGTTACATCAAGGCAAGAGTGGAACAGTGGAACCTCAATCAGTTTCCGCTTGAAGAGTCAAGCCGTGCTGATTTGAAAGAAATCATCTGGGAACTTATCTACGAAGTTTCTCAAGTGGATGTTTCGTGGGATAATTGGCCGGATGTTTATGCCGATGCGGCGGTCAATCAAATGGCCAGTGAGATGAACCTTTCGGATGAAGTGGTTCAACTCATCAATGCCGAGAGAGCATATTTCAAGGCCAAGAAAAACTACGAGAGTTGGCTCCGCTGGAAGGCAGAGAGAAATCCTGCTCGCCGGGAGTTGGAAGTGAAATCTGGTTATGATACCAAACACGCTTCCCACTTGGTTCGACTCATGCGTATGGGCTACGAAATCTTGACGGAAGGAAAAGTCATCGTCAAGCGACCTGACGCCGAAGAGTTATTGTCCATCAAAAACGGTGGCTGGAGTTATGAGAAGGTCATGGAGTACGCCGCTGTCATGGACGTTAAGCTCAAGGAAAAGTATAAGGAAATCGAGGCAGATCGTAAGGCAGGCAAACCTGTCAAACTTCCACGAGAAGTTAATTACGACGAGCTTAACAATCTCTATCACGCACTTAGCGAAGATTACCTCTCCGAACAGGGGAGGTAATCCCTTTTTATGAAGCGAGTTATTTACAAACGGTTTCGCCAATGCCACCAGTGGAAATCCACTGATTCTCTGAAAGTTATTGAAAGAGAAATATCTAAACTTACACCGGGAGACGTTCTGGAAATTGAAATCGATTGCCCACATAAAAATACGTGGGTAGATCAAGGCATTAAAATCTGTAAGGAGTGCGGAGCACATTTGGAAGTAACTAGCTGGAGAGATTAGCGTATGGCAAGAATAAAATCCACAGATTTCGTTTCTGACGAGGCCAAACGAAAAGCGCAAACCGATGCTTTGGGTGCCCTTCTGGATGTTTTTGTCAAAGAAGTGGGAGCGAAGATTTTCACGAAATTGCAGGACGGGTACATGGGGTGGGACGACCCAAAAAATAGAGATCTTCTTAGACGAAAGCTCTTGACAAATTTCGAGAAGGATGATATGGTCGATGTCGCAGCATTAGCCATGTTCTTGTGGAATCTGAACGACAAGACACCAGTATGAAGATTTTTTGGAAAATATCGATTTTTTATCTATTGACATAATAGTTATAGATATGAAATTAACAGAACACCAGAGGAATTGTCCAGAATGTGGAATGCGGCTTTATTATGCTTCATTGAAAGGGCTAAAGGTCGCAACAAAACTAAATCGTATTTGTAAGGTATGTTCAAATACAGGAGAACGAAATCCTCATTTCGGAAAACCCTGTTCTGATTATTCAAAAGAAATAGTTCGCCGAACCCATTTGGGAAAAATCGTCTCGGAAGAAACCAAAGAAAAAATGAGATTGAACGTTCTCGGCGAAAAAAATCCCATGTTTGGATTAACGGGGTCATTGTGTCCCAATTTTGGCCGTCAATGCTCAGATGAACACAAACAGGTATTGCATCAGTTCAAATGGGGAGTTCCTATTAGTCAAGATCACCGAGATAAAATAAGTAATGGATTAAAGGGACGAGTTCAATCTCCGGAGACTCGTAGAAAAATGCGATTATCAAAAATAAATCACATTATAAAACGAAATGGATCTATCGCCCCCCGATACAATAAAACGGCGTGTCAATATTTTGACCAAATGGAGAAATCACGAGGATGGGACGGCCTATATGCAACAAAGAACGGGGAGTTTTATGTGAGTTCATTAGGTTATTTCGTGGACTACTATGAACCTCACAAAAATGTTGTGGTTGAATACGATGAACCAAAACATTATAACGTTGACCACACTTTGAAAAAACGGGATGTCATAAGGATGACAGAAATTATCGAACACCTGAAATGTGGATTTTATCGTTACAACCAACTCACGGGAGAATTCAAACAATATGCCTAAATATTCCAAAGATAACCTTCCTGAATATGTTATTCACACGGATAACAAGGTGTGTGGATTTTGTGGGATATTTGAGTTTTTATCGAATTTCTTTCCGTGTAAAGTTCATTACGAAGGGCTAGATTATCCCTCGGTCGAAAATGCGTATCAAGCCGCTAAATGGCCAGAAAACAAGCGTCAAGAATTTACGTTGATATCCGCCGCACAAGCAAAGAAACTTGGCAAAAAGGCCCCCAAGTTCAATCAGAAAGAATGGGACGAGAAGAAGTACAATGTCATGGCTATTCTGGTTCTCCAGAAATTCCTGATGAACCGAGAGCTTAAAGAAATGCTTCTTGCCACCGAAGATGCTTATCTGGAAGAAACCAATCATTGGGGTGATACGTGGTGGGGAGTCAATGAAGACGGGGAAGGCAAAAACAATTTAGGACACATCCTTATGGGTGTAAGAGAAACAATAAAGAAAAACAAATTATAATAAAGACAGGTAACAAATAAAGAAAGGTAACAAATGAAAGTTGATATCGAAGAAGTCCAGCACGTACTTGAAGAACGCAAGGTTCCCAACGCCACCGACATTATCAAAGACCTTCAACAAATTCTCGAAGAACTGAAAGCCGAGAAGGAAGCCGAGGCCGAGGGTAAACCAAAGTATGAATATGTTGTAGTGGTTCTTGACCCAAGTGGTGAACTTAAGGCCCAAAAGAAAGACGAAGTTCTTTCGGCATTTGTTGTTCAGCAAGAAGAGGGGGAGGATGCGGGGTTGGTTATGTCGAAAATTACCGATGCCGCAAAGCTTCAAAACGAAGCCGCCAAGAGGAAAAAAGACCGCTTCAAGAATTTGAGGGATATTTTCGGTGGTCTCAAATCCAAGTTTCTGAAAGAAAAGAAACTCAAGATTAAGACCAAGGAACCCGTTCGTATTATTCTCACTACTGGACAAAGCGTATGAAGTTAGAGCACGCTCCTTTACCGGATGGCACTAAAAACGAAACGGATACGGACAAATTGCCCGATGTTCCCGCTTCTTTATTGGAGGCGGCTGAGAAGTTTCGTTTGGAATGTAACAAATACAAGCGTCAATTTTTCCTGACAGTCAATATCGACGATTCCGTTGAGGGAAAGAGTTATACTTTCTGGAGTTTCCTGAGCGGAAAAATGACTCCTCCCTCTCTTTTGGAGTCGGGAGAAAGAAGAACATTATCTCCCGAAGAAGCTAATGCGTTTTATCGTATGATACACAATGGCGTGCTCGGTGTTTCGGGTGGGAGATTTATGGTCATTGGAGTTCCATTTACACGATCCGATACGGAGAAACCAAATGACGGACAAGGAACTACTGGAGCAAGTTAAAGCTCGGGAAGAACTAGAACAGCGGGGGGTATACCCGAGAAAAATGTTCTAATTGTAACGGGACGGGGTGGTTTGTTAATACGAAATCTTATTATCCCCCAAATGAACCGTGCTCTACTTGTGATGGTAAAGGATACCGATGGAAAGGACCATTATGCTGAAATGTATCGAAATGAATGAAAGATGAGGTTTTTGTACGGCGGGGTGATATGTATTGTATATGACAACATCGTCCTGCCGTTTTTGTAAAACAAAGGTTATTCGAAATGGAACTCACCCCGCCGTTTTTTGCAGTGTGGCATGTAAGGCGGAATGGCAAAAAACACAAAAACCAGTAACGAAAGAATGGTTGGTTCAAAAATATTCGGTTGAGTTATTGAGCACTTATCAGATTGCCACTCTTGTTAACAGGAACCCAAAACAAGTTTGGCATTGGCTTAAAGGATATAATATTCCACTCAGAACCGTTGTAGAAGAGTTAGAGAAAAATGCTTACAGGAAACGGGTAAGTAATGGAGAAGTTCCTCCGACAATGCTTGGAAAACATCATAGTGATTCAACAAAACAATTACTATCAGTTCAACGGAGAGGAATCATTCCCTCTCATATTTGTGGTAAGAATAGTAACTTGTACGGAAAATATGGATCTCTGAATCCTCAGTGGAAAGGCGGGGTTACTCCTGAGCGTGAAAAATTTTACAAGACACCAGAATGGAAATCGGCTCGCAAAGTTGTGCTTAAACGGGATGACTTCAAATGTGTAGAATGTGCCGTTCCTATTTCTTCCATAATAGTTGGGGGCGTCAAAACGTGTAACTTGTGCATACATCACATTGCATCTTTTGCGGAACATAAATCTCTTCGATGCGATCCCAATAATTTAGTGCTTCTTTGTAGGAAGTGCCATTATTGGACGCATTCCAAGAAAAATTCAAATCGAAAATATTTGTTATGAGTAAAATCTATTTAGGAGATTGCCGGGACGTGATGAAATCACTTGATGGAGAATCGGTCGATGTAGCAATTACCTCGCCTCCATATAAAGACGCCGATCATTATTCGGAGGAATTAATGCGGGGTGCGTTTAGGGAAGTGTATCGGTTGCTGAAACCAAACACGCTCTTCTTCCTTAACTTTGGGCATTTAGCCGCAGACAAGTTTCGCCCATTCCGTACCTGCGAAATCGCCATGGACATGGGATTTCAATTGAACGATACAATCGTTTGGAAAAAAAATCATTACAAGCCCATTCAGGGAAACAAACGCCTTAACAATCTAACAGAGTTCATCTTTCTTTTGTATAAGGGAGAAATGCCGATGCTCAATCGTTTGAATATCGGCATTCCCTATGCGGATATTAGCAATGCCAAAAGATTTGCTGGTGGAAGAAATCTAAAATGTCGAGGAAATCTTTGGGAGATTGATTATCCAACTATCAATTCCAGTGAAGACAAACCACACCCTGATATGTTCCCGCCAGAACTTCCTGAAACGTGTATCAAGCTTTGTGGATATCCTGTAAACATTGTTTTGGACCCGTTTGGGGGGTCTGGGACAACCGCCGCTGTAGCAAAGTCCATGAAGAAAGAATATATTATCATCGAAAAAAGGCCGGATATTTTTGAAGACCTGCGTAGATCGCTTTCAGATGAGCCAACGACATTTTAACGTCAGATAGCTCAATAACTTATATTAAAGAAAATTGCGTTTCATGCTGCACTTTTTGTAACTTTGCAAAAAACACCATGTCCCCAAAAGAGTTTTACGCATTTGTGAAACGGCTTTATGAACACCTTCGAGGGACGGGAAAGTTTAAGGAACTTTCGGCGAATCTTGCGGCTTCGGATTCGCCTTCCTAATATCCGCCATCATTTTCTCTTTACACTCGGGACATATTCCATGGGTGTCGTCGGACCCACCGAAATGCCCCATGTCTTTTTTACACCAAGCACAAATGCGTCGTGCCTCAATCAATACTTCTGTGAGGCACTCTTTGATTAACGCTCTAAGTTCGGCTTGTGTCATTATACACCGGGATTGGTGTTAGGAGTAGGAATAGGTTCGTTTACTTTGTAATATCTACTGACAACGTGGCGAATGTCATCAAACAACACCCCAAGTTGTTGCTTTCGAACATAGCATTCCTGCGCCAGTTTTTGAAGTTGCTGAACTTTCTTGGAACATTCTTGAAAGTTCTGCTTAATGATGTTTTCCTGAAAAACGTCCCCGCCTTCATTAACAGCGTACATCTCGGCTAGTTTCATAAACTCGCCAATGGCTTGTGCGGCATCCATGATTTTTTGTTCGTCTTGGAACGCCGACCCGTATTCATTAAACATAAGAGCCATCTCTTTGAGTTGGCGCTTCATTTCCGGCGTCATTTGTGGTGTTTGGGGCTGTCCAATCTTGTTTGAAATTTGGTCCATGCCTTCAACAATTTTTTTCAGCGAAAGTTCCGTTGTCTTTGGTAGCTTCATATGGATATAAATAGGTTTGAATTTTGAATTTAACTTCTTTCCTTGTCGATTTCTGGCTGTGGATAATGGTCAAAGTATTCAATGACTTGCTCGAAATCATTGAAAGCCTTTGATCCTCGCTCAGCATCTTCTACCACAAAGCACTCGCCCTGTGGAACTTTCTTTTTATAAACCCGTATCTCCGGGCTTTTCAAAGACATTACATAGTCGCCGTCGAATTCAAACCCCATGGTTTTCAAATGATCGGCATCAGCCCATTTCCAATCATCAATATTCACGAGATCGTTTTTTTGGTCGTCGGCAAGGGTATGTAAAATTTCCAAAAGTTTCATGTTATGCCTTAGTGTGATAAACGGCCTGTAGGAAATTGGTTAAGATTTCAGATCCTTCTTTGTCATCAATCGGAATTGATTTGATAATTTTGATTTCGTCTCCCCCGCCCTGTTCCATCATTGGTTGTTGTGGCTGTTGTGGCTGTGGTTGCGTCGGCGGTGTTCCGGTTTGTGGAGGGGCACCCGATTGTGGTTCTTCAGCAGGCGGTTCTTCTGGTTGATCTTCACCCGCTCGGACCTTTATCAAAGCAGTATAAACAAATTGACCGTTTGGCTCTTTGAGCTTTTTAACGACAATCGTACTGTTGTTTGTATAATCATCTGATTTGCTATATTGGACTTTGAATTTGTCGTGTGCCGTCGGTTCGACTTCATCAAAACTTTGAATAGCTTGGTTTTCTTTTGGAGTCAATTCAAACCCACGATACATTTTCAGAGTTTGATCAAAATCCCCGTGGGCTGTTTTTGTACTGGCAATAACGTTTGGAGTTGCGGATTCTTCTTCTTGAAGGCTCATTGATTTTTGAATTTCTTTCAGTGCTTTCAGAATTCTTTGTTTAGCATCCGATCCACATTCTTTTAACCCACATTCCTGCATCAAGAAATCCTTCACGTCTTCTGGGTTCATAGATGCAGCGGCTTCTCCTGCTTTTCCGGATTTAGGAGTTTTGCCCCGTTGCATGTTGTGAACGACCCACATGAATTTACGTTGACGGTTTGATTTTGCACTCATTCATTATAAATAGGTTTCAATTTTGGGTTTCGTTACTTCCTTTTTCTTGTATTTATTCCAATTGTTTTCCCAAATATATCTAATCTCATACCCCATCTGTTTAAGTTTTTCAAACCGTTCAAACGTGGTTATATAAAGTTCTTCGAACGTTTTTTTAACTTTTGCATTAATGGCCTGCCGATTCTTAAATATTTCTGGGTTTCCGTGATAATAATCTCCCAAAAACTCATAAATAACGTTTTCGTTAATCCCATCTACAATATATTTTTTAACTGGAACGTTTCGATTCGTAATACCAATATAATCTAAAAATTCATTTTCAATATAGGATTTTGCGAAAGTAGCTCTCTTAATACTTGCAGCCGCTCTGCACGAACGACTACAAATTTTCTGTTTTTTCGTTTAAGATCATCTATTTCTTTGTGACATTCAAAACAATACGATAATTGATGTTTGGCTCGGTGATGTTTATCATAACATTCCCTAGAACACCATTTACCGTATCCTTTATTATAACGAGAAATACAAACGGAAATTTTTCGACGGCATACTAAACATTGACGAAGCACCCCGCCGCCTTTCCAGTTTGGGTTTTTATCTCCAGAATGACCCTTTAATGAATTTGGCCCTCGATTTTTTTCGCTTATTTTTATTCTTCCGTTTTCGGTTAAATAGTTTTGTGGGTCTTTGTCTCGGCACTCCAAGCTACAAAATCGTTTTCTTATCACGTCTCTATTATTATGTAGAAAAAGCTTCACACCACAAACTTCACAATATTTTTCAATTGTCCTAAACATTGATTTTATTTTCATGGTATCGTTTAAGATTTTTTTGTTTAATTTCATTTCGGTTTTTTTCGTAATACCGCATAAACGCCTTGTTTCTGGCTATTCTTTTTTCCTCGTCGGTGAAATATTTTCGTTTTCTTCCCATACTGATAAATATTAGAAAAAAATAAGAAAAGCATTTTTTCATAATTAAACACATTGGTTAACTAAAACACGTAAAAAAAGATTTTTTGCGTTTTAGAAAATCTCCCGATATTTATTATACAGAAAATGCAGCTTCTTCTATAAGCCGCCACACTAACAAAGTGTAAATCTTCATTGGACTTCTAATAAGTTCAGAAACCGTAAGGAAACAACCAATTATGGATAGCAATCTCTTGAAAGAGGCAATCGCCGACGCAAAGGCTGTTCGACAAACCGCTCTGGCAAATGCCAAAGCCGCTTTGGAGGAAGCATTTGGTTCACGTCTTGAGGCGATGTTTGCCCCCAAACTTGAAGAGGAAACGGCAGATGCCGTTGCTCCTGCTGCTCCCACTGCTGCTCCTGCCCCTGCTGCTCCTGCTTTAGAGCAAGAAGCCGCAGTCAACGAAGCAGACATTGAGGAAATTATAGCAGAACTTGAAAAAGAACTTCCACAAGGAGGCGCACCTGTTCCTCCATCGCCAGAAGGCGTTCCACCTGCCCCACCTATGGCTCCTCCAACGGACCCAATGGCAGCAGACGCAGGCGCAGTTCCACCTGCACCACCGGCCCCTATGGCTCCTCCAACGGACCCAATGGCGGCAGGCGCACCAGCACCAGCACCAGTTCCCCCAACTCCAGAAGAAGAAATGGATGAGGAAATTGATGTCAATGAACTATTGGAAAGCTTGAAGAATGAAGAAGAGGAAGAAGATGAAAAACAAGAACAACTCGATGAAGGTGTTCCTGTCAATACTTCTGGAATTGGTGGGTCCGATAATAAGGAACCATCGACCGACGCCAGCAAATCTTCTCATATTGAATCATCGGGACAGTCTGTTGATTCAGCAACCGTGGGCACCCCAGATTATGAAAAGAAATCCTCTAAGGATGCCACAGTTGGTTCAAAACGTCCAAATCAAGCAAAAAATGCTACTAAAACAAACCTTTCTACTCCCGGTGGAGCCCTGAAAGAAAATACGGGTGCTCCTTCGACCCCCGGTTATCCGGAACAGGCAAAGAAAACCTCCGGTGGTAAGGATGCAACTGAAGGCGTTGATCGTCCAAATCAGGCCGAACACGCAACCAAGGACAACCTTGAGACCGTTCCTTCTCCTTTGAAAGAAGAGAACGAACAACTGAAAACTCAGTTGAAAGAAGCAGAGGAAGCACTTAATTACCTCCGTCAACAGCTTAATGAGATCAACTTGCTGAATGCCAAACTTCTCTACACGAACAGACTGTTTAAGGGATACAGCATGGATAATCAGAAGAAAATGAAGATTATCGAAATGTTTGATCTGGCAAAGAACGTTCGTGAAGTTAAAATGACCTATGCGGTTATCGCTGAGTCCCTCAATTTCGGTGCAGACTTTCAGAGGAAGACCTCCCCTAAAGTTCAAAATATCACCGAAGGCATGGCGAGCAAGCCCATAGCCGGAACAGCACCAAATAAGCAAATCATTGCTGAGAGTGCCAAGTCCGAAATGGTGTCGAAATTCCAACGACTCGCAGGAATTCGTAACCAGCAACCAACAACCAAAAAGTAATGCGAGAGAAAATAAAGGATATCGTATATGGATAACGTAAAAGAACTACTGACCAGTGCGCTCGATCCTCAAGCTCGCTTGAAGCAGGAAACCCGTGGACTCGTGTCCAAGTGGGATAAAACCGGACTTCTTGAGGGACTGAGAGACGATATTGCCAAGAGCAATATGGCCGTGCTGCTCGAAAATCAGGCGAAACAACTTATCGAAGAGTCATCCGCTACCGGAACCTCTGCGAACAGTGAACAATGGGCTGGCGTGGCACTGCCACTCGTCCGTCGTGTGTTTGCCGAAATTGCTGCTAAGGAGTTTGTCTCCGTACAGCCCATGAATCTGCCATCGGGTCTCGTATTCTACTTGGACTTCAAGTATGGTTCGAACTCTGGCGTGTTCACTAAGGACTCATCTACCAACTATCAATCACTGTTCGGTGGTGTTAGCGGTAGCTCTGCCTATGACCCATGGAAGCTTGGTTCAACCAATGCTCCTGTAAACGGTCTCTATGGACCGGGACGATATGCCTACACTGTGAATGACCGTATCATCGGTGACATTGCTTGTACGGTAGCATCAACCTCATTTGCCGATATCAACTTCGACTCTGGTAATTCCAATGATCCAGTAGTTGCAAGTTTGTCTGCATCCTATGCGGCTGGTAACCTTCGTACCATCACCACCGTTGGTTTTGGTGCATCGTCACTCACGAACTCGGGCTCACTGCCTGATTTCAACGCCGTTCGTTCATTCACCGTTAGCGCCTCTGTGGCTCCCGACACAACCTTGGTAACTTGGTTCCCCGGCTTCACCCGCTTCAGCGGTACTGAAGTTGTATTCGTGGTATCCGCCTCGGCCAAGGGCTTCAGTGTTGGTGGAGCAGGCGAGCACTCGCTCACCGCTTCTATCAATTACTCAGTCCAGCCAACCGATTCTACTCGTGGCGACTTTGAAGATGCTCCATTGCCCTCGGGCTATGCAGACAATAAACTGACTGACGGTACTGGTCTCAACCGAGACATCGGTATCCCAGAAGTCAACCTCGAACTGAAGTCTGAACCTATCGTGGCAAAGACCCGTAAGTTGAAGGCTGTTTGGACCCCAGAATTGGCACAAGACCTCAACGCCTACCACTCGGTTGACGCTGAAGCCGAACTGACCGCTCTGTTGTCTGAGTACGTGTCCATGGAAATCGACCTCGAAATCCTCGACATGCTGATTAATAACGTTCCTAATATCAATAAGGAACGCTGGAGTGCAGTGCTCAACCGTGAAATCATCAAGACGGGCGTCAATACGTATGCTGTTCAGGATACGACTGTAGCCGGTACTGGTGGTTATTACACCAAGGCAACTTGGTACCAAACCCTCGGAAATAAGATTCAAAAGGTATCTAACAAGATTCACCAATTGACTCTCCGTGGTGGTGCCAACTTCATGGTAGTCGGCCCAGACGTGGCGACCATCCTCGAATCCATCCCCGGCTTCGTGGTCAACACCGATGGTGACTCTGCCAAATTCGCAATGGGCGTCAGCCGAGTCGGAAGCTTCGCTTCTAGATTCCAAGTGTATAAGAATCCTTATATGCAAGAAAACCTGATCCTCATGGGCTTCCGTGGAAATAACTTCCTCGAAACCGGTGCGGTGTATGCTCCATACATCCCACTCATCCAAACGCCTCTGGTCTATGACCCTGTGAATTTTACGCCTCGCAGGGGCGTTATGACCCGTTATGCAAAGAAAATCGTCAGACCAGAGTTTTACGGGTTGGTGTACGTGGCTGACACTGACAGAGTATAACCATAACTAACTAATCACAAAGGACTTCCGAGAGGAAGTCCTTTTTATTTTCCCACACAAAACTATACCATAGAATCCCAGAAATTTCGAAAGTTTTGAAAATTCTTGACATTTCCATTATATTCTGATATATATGGTATAGTATGAAAAGTGGCATATATAAAATCACAAATGAAATTACCGGAAAGTTTTACATTGGTAGTGCAAAAGACATAGATTGGCGGTGGTATGAGCACAAACGAGATCTTCGTTTAAAATCACATTGTAATCCCAAACTCCAACATTCGTGGGATTTTTATGGAGAAGATAAATTTACTTTCACTGTTTTGGAAGAAGTAGAACCCACCCAAGAAAAACTCTTTGAAAGAGAACAATACTACCTCGATACTTTCAAACCTTATATTCGAGGGATGGGGTATAATATTAGTCCTACGGCATCGGGGGGCGACAATATTACATACCATCCAGATAGGGACGCCTTTATTCAAAAAATGTCTGGTATATCTTCTGGAGAAAATAATCCTATGTTTGGACGAACACACTCCAATGATACTATTGGAGAAATGAAAGAAAAGGCAAAAGGACGGTTTACACTTGAATGGTTTATTGATAGATATGGGAAACGAGAAGGGAAAAAACGGTTCATGTCCAGAAACCATATGCTGAAAAATAGAAAAATAAACTATAGTTACAAGAATATAAATAAGGGGAATCGTGTGGGGCCAATGTCGGATGCATCTAAACACAAAATATCGAAAACCAAACTTCGAATGAGAGAAATAAAATCGTTTCTTATTGCGGATATTAAATCCGACCGATTTACTCTCAAAATGTTGACAGAAAAGTATAATGTTGGAATAAACGTTGTCAAATATTACAAACGAAAACTTAGGAAAGAAGGCAAGATATGAAATGTTTTTGGATTATTGAGAACTTTGTCAAGGAACCCTCGTACAAGGGATTGATTGATGCGGCTCAGGCTTTGGGTTATCCGTTGCTATCAATCACGGGTGATTATAAAAAAGAAATGCTTCGGGCCGTTACCAGCAAATGCGTGATTCTTAATGGTTCCATTAAAATGGTCAAGCTCGTCAAAGAGGCCCTTGATGACGATTGTTATCCAATTATCTATTGCACGTTTGAGAAGTATCTTTGCACCGCTTATTACCCCCATTTTGGGCCATATCTTTTTAACGACAAATATTGCTTGATGCCACTCAAAGAACTGATTCGTCAGAAATACGATGTCTGGGGACATTATGGTAAAGACGCATTGATTTTTGTGAGACCCAACTCGGGAGAGAAGCTTTTCCAAGCAGGATTGGTTGATATTATTGATGCAGACCGTCTTCTAGAAGCCAATAAAGACATTGAAACCGAACTGGTGTTAGTCTCCTCGCCTAAAAATATTCTTTGGGAAGGACGATTTTTAGTATCCAAGGAACGGGAAATCATTGCCTATTCAACATATCGGTTCCAAGGGAATGTTTCAATTATCCCCAGTGTTCCTCCCGAGACTCTTAAGTTCTGCAAGCGGCTCCTAAACACCATCAAGTATTATCCGGATTCGGTATTCTGTTTTGATATCTGTCAGGACAGTGACGGGGAACCATACCTTCTTGAGTTAACTTCTTTTTCCAGCGCAGGATTATACGCAATGGATTACAAGGCTGTGGTTCAAAAGGTTTCAGAAATCGCTGAAAGAGAGTATTCTTTACATCTGGCATGATATTTATATATGAAATATCATGTCCACATATCGAGACCTTATAAATGAAATCTACATCCACGGGTACGAACTAGCCGAGGATGCGCCAACGTTTCGGGTTCCTGAAAATTTTGACCGCTTTGGCAGGGGGAAAGGATGGGAAGCATATCGTGGGGGAAATGATTGGGAAAATGGAACTACGGGGGTAGCGATTTATCTTAATCCCGAGGGGTATAATAAAGACATGGCTCGTATCTGGTTTGAAGTCAAGTTTCCTTCACATCTCGAAGAGTATGTTAGTTCCAGCAAACATTGGAGTTCTCCTTCATCTAAAGCGGTTAAAAAATGGGGAGATAAAGCCGCTCGGCGTTGGATGCGTGAGACAGTTAATATTCGACGGGCGACAAAACAATTTCACGGTGCCCATGACGGGTATCCTCGGGAATGGGTCGAACGAAAAACTTGGAAAGAGTGTTTTATGCTTGCACTTGAGTCCGAGAAAATGAAGCCCTTTGTGAAAAAATGGGGGGTTGACAAAACCAAATGGGTTGGGATGAAACGTTGTAATCTGAACGAGTCTGGGTTGCCTTCTAAATACTGGTGGATGGATAGAAACGGAGAACTCATTCCGGTTGGTCCGGAACAACACGCTCCGATGGGAAGACAAATACTTGGGCTTCCCAGTTCGGCAGGTGTTTATCAAGAAATGTATGACGAGGGATATCTTCGAGTAGCTTTCACGGGATATTGGGGTTCTTACCAAGTAGAAATAAATCACGATCCACATAAGAAACCATCGCTTACACAATGGAGAGCCCTGAAAGATTTGGCGATTGAAATGGGAGCGGAGGCGGTTCGAGATAATACGGATGGGAAATTGGTTCGAGTAGATGAAAGTCGTTTACTATTTGAGAACTTTCACGAAAACAAAGAGTGGTTTATGTATGAGGGAGCCAACACAATCACCGCAGTTTTCGAAGATAATTCACGTCAAACATTCAAAGTTCATTTCAGGGATAATCGAATTCGAGATGATAGAGACAAACACCGAAAACGTGCTGCTTCGACGTGGAAACGATTGGCAATGGAAATTCGTAAATCTGCTGGATTAAACAGAGCGGGGAATCCAATTGTTATTCCTTGGCCGGAATGTTTCCAACGAGCCCTTCAAGACCCTCTTATGAAGGAATACATTGACGATTTGAGAGCCGTACCTATATTCGAATCATGGATGCCAATACAAAACTATTGGTTGGCTCCAAATGGAATAGCAACAAAAGTTATCTCTCATGAACAGGGAGCATCTTCTATTTTACGAGCGGCGGGGAAAGAAGTTAAAGGTATGCGGGAAGCCTATGCGGGAATGTATCAAAAGGGATATGCTCGTATAATTATTGGAGATATGGCCCACCCTCTTATCGTCGATACCGGAGACGACGCAATGCCAAAACTTACTAAGGCACAACGTCAATGGGTTGAAGACCGTTCTTTCGATCTTGGGCTTGATGGGGAATACAGCAATGCATATGGACGAACAATGCAATTAGAATCGGGTGCGCTATACGAAATGACCTATGACGAACTTCGTCAGAGTATGAAAAACTATAAGACGAAATCCGATTTGCGTAAAGGAACTACTACTGGGTCGGAAGATCGAGAACGGGGGGCAAGAAACGTCAATGTCCGATCTTTAAGGGTTATTAGCACTGTAGGGAAAGACGGGGATGAACACGAGACATCAATGTTCAGTTATAAATCCAGCAATCCGTCGGGAGACCCAAGAAAGGCACACCGACGATGGCAGGGACATATTCGATTTATAGGAGGTTCTACCGACGGGGTGGTGGCCTCTCCAAAAGATAAACAGGATGTGGAAGTAAATTGTACTTGCCCAGATTACAAATATGTTTGGGCAAAGGCAAACTCAGATGCCGATGCGGGGGAAACTGGGAAAACGACTTCTGTCGGCATAGAACCGAAGTCAATGCAATACAAAACCCAAATAGCTCCCGGTGAGAAAAAGCCCGTAAATATTTTTGAGGTCACAGATGATTATGGCATTCAACAGGGAGAGCCGGTAGATGTCGATAAACGATGGAAATTTCAAGGGGGGAACACCAATAACGGAACATATGGAAAACGCATTCGCAATCCCCAAAATACACCGGGACTCTGTATTGCAAAAGGAGAACTTGTTTCAACAAACCGGGGGTTTATACCTATTGAGAATATCATTAAAGATGATATGGTTTGGACGCTAGATGGGTGGAAAAAAGTAATAGCATCACAACAAACAGGAACCAAATCGGTTATAGAAATAAAGTTAAGTTCGGGTAATTCTATAAAATTAACTCCCGAGCATAAAGTTCTCTGTTTTAACGAAGAACGAGGAATTAATTGGATTGAGGCCAAATTGTTAACTTCAAAAGATTTTCTTTGTTTGTCTTTTCCCTTTGATGTATTGCCTTCACGAGAAACAATAGATATTTCAGAATATAAAGGAGACAAATTATATTATCCAAACAGAACCATTGAACTTTCTCCGGAATTGGCCGAATTAATGGGATATATGATAGCCGAAGGTAGCCAAAATGGAATTTTCTCTAATTTTAATATCAAATTAAATCAAGATTTTTATAATAAATGGTGTAGTATTTTTGGAAACGAATCGTGTATTCTTAGAAAGGAAGGATGCTATGTAGGAACCCACGGGGATGTAATACTTGCTCGTTTAGGATTTGTTAATGGTTCGTATTTTAAAGTTGTTCCCGACTGGATATTGAAAGGAAACAAATCCATTGTTACTGCGTTTTTACGAGGTTGTTATGCCGGAGATGGAAATTTCAGAAATCATCATTCAACATATGCAACTGTATCAGAAAAATTGGCAAGAAATATTCAATTACTTACCAATTTTATTGGGGTTAGAACAACATTGAAACAATATAGAAGCGGGATAAATAATTCATTAACTTGGGTGGTGCGGACGAGTAGTAAAGAGCAAACGACGAAGCTTTATAATATCATAAATCCAATTCGTGGATATTCAGCTTCCACAGTCTTTTCATCCACACAAAAACATTTTTCTCAGCATGATTATATAGTCACAAACGGGCGAAAATTTATTCATAATATTATAAACCAGTCAATTGTAAATAATTATAGTGATCAAATTATATTGTTAACCGAATGCTCTAATTATTTCAATTGGGTGTCTCTTTCTCAAACAGATAATATTGCAGCTTTATTGAAAAAACGGGGCCAGTTGAAAAAAATAAGAACAAACCCCACTGGGAAAAAGAATAACGCTGCAACATTACATGATATTTTCGAAGTATTAAAACCTTATTATATTAGAAAAATAAAGCATCAATTGGAACTAGGACCGTTTAAAGAGTATAAAGTTCATCGACAAAAATTAATTCCAATTCTTAATAAACTAAAAATTCTCTGTCCCGAAGCGTATGAAAAGGCGTCTCTATTGGCGAGAATGAATGTTTCATTTGACAAAGTAGATAAAATACAGCACGTAATCGGGTTGATAAATGTTTATGATTTAAAAGTTGATAAATCTGAACACTTCACTATAAATGGGGCAATTGTTCATAACTGCAAGCATTTAATTGCGTTGGCCGAGTATATTGAAAAAGAAGCGTCTCCCGTTGCTCCGGAAAAACCAGGGAAAGAGGAACCTTCTCCCGTCGTTCCGGAGAAACCATCTAAATTGAAGAAAACCGGAAAGCCCATTAACATTTTTGAAGCAATAAAGCAATTTGCTATTTCTAATCCAACGTTTGATGTTCCTTATGAAGATTAAGAAAAGCCAACTTAAAGTTCTTATTCGAGAAATCATCTGTGAAACCCTTCAACGACTTGACGAAGTAAGTCGTGGAGAATGGTGGATTTATCCCGGAGGAGATGCCCAATATGCTGATGGAGAAGTTGGAGACTCTGGACACGAAGGATATGTAATCGAGCACGTTGCTCGGGAAATATACGAGCATTTTTTGGGTTATGAGCCGGAAGACCAAATGGGATATCTTTCTTCCTATGAGGATTATCTTTTCAAATCCCTTCAATCCGAAGGACGCCTAACGGAACAGGATGTTGAAACATGGGAGAGGGGAGGGGGGCCAACCGAAGTCATTATAGAAAAACTCCTTGAAGACAAAGTATATACCGACAAACAACAAGCTGAGTTTGCGGTTTACATTGCATGGGGGAGTTCAAGCAAAGATGCTCGTGATTATGCCATGCGATATCTTGGATGGAAACGGATGACTACTTCTCCGAGTTATGGAACAGACATTCAAACGTGGTTTTTGAGAGATTCGGATTTGAGAGACATTAAACGTGGTATTTATGATGCTTGGGGATATGATGGAGACGAAGAAGATGATGATGCCTCTCACACCGTCACGATTGAAGTCAGGTCGAATAACAAAACGTTTAGTGGTATTCCTCTAAGTGAACTTGAAACGGCAACTATAGGTGATTTGGCAACATATCAAAGGGGAATGGCTTGGATGCGTGAGAGAAAATCGGCTCCAGTGATGGACCCAGTTAATTTTACCTATACGGGATAAAAACTATTATTCAAATCTATGAACCGCAATGTCATAGATTTGAAGAGAAGGATAACTTCTATCCCACGAAATATTTACGCTGTCTAAACTTCCACAGGTTTCGTTGATTGGTAAAGCTGGATTTCCCGATTGGGCCTTCACACTATGACTGATAAAAACGGGCGTTGGTTGTTGCATTTGTTGATAAAAAACCATGGCCGGTAAATCATAATCGGGGATTCGTTTAGTGCTAGATAAATCACTCCTATTGACTATTAGAGAACAAGTTATATCGGTTGCATTTGAAACATCGTTTTTTATAAAATCAACCATCATTGCTCCTCGTATGCTTGCGGTTGCCCATAACGTAAAATAATCACAGGTAGACGTGGCAACACTTGCGGTTGTTCCATTCGCATAACTAACAATAAAAGGAACCGGAACACCCGTAGCAGTGCTTCCATATATACTTGTATTTGTTGATGATGTAAAATAGGAAAAGGCGAGCGTGGCGGGTCGAATAAATCTTAAACCAACTGAATGAGAGGGGTATTGATCTCCATACACACTAGATGTTCCGGAACAAACTCCCATAAATAAATTCGGAGCAAGAATACCGCCCCCTATTACCGGATCGGAACCGGAATCAAAACAACAACGCATTCCAATTCTTATTTTTTTCCAATTATTACCGATGTACATTGTTCTAGCCAATCGATTCGATCCGATTAAAAGATATTGTTCGGGACCGGATGGATACATAGATTGTGAAATTAATAGAGGCATATTGTTTATTCTATTTTCGAGATACAAAGATTACTCAACCAAATTTTAAGACCATCAACATTAGAACTGGAAATGTTTATACAAACCGAATCCAGTGGTCCATCGGTTGCCTCATCAAAATTTGAAAATGAACCAACGTTCGAATTATAAGTATATCCGAGTTGGGACATATTTTGTGTTGACTGCTCAACTTGACAAGCAGTTCCTCGGTCGCTTACTGCGGCATTTGGAAGAACATTTGTCGAACCATAGTAAAATAATGAACAAGTTACAACGTTGGTGCTTATTTTACTAATTTCTGTCGATAGTATTAATCTATAACTTCCACTATTATCATTGGAATAACAAAGAGGTTGGGCTGCTGTTACTGAACTGAGGAAAGTTTGAACGTTTGATCCAGATGCTTTAAGAGAATGTATTTGACTGCGATAAAGTATTCCCGGTGGAGGACCAGCAAAGTTAAATTTCGTCGCAGTCCCTCGAACAAATATTCCTAATGAATGGGATACTGGGCTATCTCCATATACGCTTGATGTTCCCGAACATAATCCCATAAACATAAACCATAGAGGACCCGTGGAGGAAGAATAGGGAGTACTTAATGTACATCCTATTCTCAATTTTTTCCAATCTGTTCCGATATGTAAGGATCGAGCAAAATAAGATGCCACCCCAGTTGATCCGGATATTTCTATTTTTTTATCGGTTCCATCATTGGCAATCGTGGTATTTTCTATTATAGCATTTCCTACTACACGATACGAACCCGACCAACCAACTTCGCCGTCGTTAACTCCGTTCAAATCGGAGGAAGTTTCATATGATTCGAAAAAATCGGCATCCGTTAAACGTAAATAATTTGGTATAGCAGAATATGCTCCCATCCATCCATTTGTATCAGACCCGGAAGTATTTATTGTTGATCCCGTTGGATAAGAAGTGAAGTTGTCTTCGGAAACAGACGTAGGAGCATAGTTTAAAATCATTGCATACGGACTGCTCCATCCTCTACCAATACCTCCCAAACTTCGCAATCTAAAATTAGTAACGTATCCATCTAGAATCATTTGATTCGTTACATAATTATTAAAATTTGATTTAATAGAGGCGGTGGTAAAGTTATCTGCTTCTACACCGCTTGACCCACTCGTTGTTTTATTTGAGTTTTGAACGTTTGTAGAAGGAAATATGACAATTGGATTAACCATAGAAATCAGACCAAAGTATCTCCAACCAATATGAATGATCCATCAGGAACACGTATTAAACTAACGACAGCATATTGACCGGCTAAAGTTGTTTGACCGGCTCTATTTCGTATGATAACCGAAGAATCTGAACCGGTGACTATTAAAACTCCCGATCCGGATTGATAAATCATACACGAAAATGCGGAAGTAAGCGTGCCGGGAACGGTAATCAATGAAAGTGTTCCCATTGTAGCGGAAGCACTGGCCTCGCTTACTATTTTTCCATTATCAAAATCGGTCAGGGTATAAGAAGAGGTATAATGATTGAAATATCCACTACCTGTCAGAGCATATCCTCCACCAAAAATAACATCGGTTGTATTGACGATAGCAGATGCCGTTAAAACATTTTGAGCCCAACTTGAAGTAATAGGATATGTGGACCCTGTTTCAAGCCCCGTTCCGGTTCCACCGGGAGCCCAAGATGCAGACACGGCCCAAGAGGATGTTATTGGATATGTAGACCCGGTGGACAATCCTGAACCCGCATTCATAGCAAAAGATGCGGTTAATGCCCACGAAGCAGTTATAGGATACGTAGATCCTGTTTCCAGTCCAAATGAAATTGAAGGAGCCCAAGATGCGGATATTGCAAAGGACGAAGAAATAGATTGACTTGAAGTAATAGGATATGTTGATCCTGTTTCCAGTCCAAACTGAACCGATGGAGCCCAAGACGCCGAGCGTGCGAATGAAGCACTTACTGCAAACGAGGCAGTCCCGGAAAATTGTGAAGTATTCGAACCCGTCCAACTAGAAGAGAGATAAGCACTTAAGTTGGGAGATGATTGCGGTGCCCAGGAAGCACTTACTGCCCAAGAAGACGTTATAGGATATGTTGATCCGGTGGATAATCCAGTAGGCGTTGATGGAGCCCACGAAGCCGAAACGGACCAAGATGAAGTAATAGGATACGTAGATCCTGTATTCAATCCCGTTCCTACACTAGGAGCCCACGAAGCAGATGTGGCAAAAGAAGCGGTTCCTGTTAAACTGGCACTAATGTTTGGAACCGATAACGTATCAAGTTCCGGATTGTAATAAATAGAAGAAGTATCAATGTAAAGTATTTGACTTCCCGAACCAACAACAAACGGAACATAATAGTTCGTATTCGAGGAGGTTGCTTCTACTAAAATCGTAGATGCGGTAATGGACCCCGTAAAAGTAGTTAAATCACCACACGGCCCACAAATGATAAAAGCAGAGGGAATTGGAACGAGCGTTTTTTCTAGGAACGCAGTTCCATCTGCATTTCTTCGACTATAAACAATGTCGTTAGGATTGGCCATGTGTTTAATGAATTACTTACGATTTCTCAAAAACTCGTTGTCCTACTTTTCCAGCAATTAAAGCACTAAAAGCAAGCCCCCATTGAAGAGGAATGTCGGGAAGTGGTAATCCATGTACAACACACCAAATATAGGCAAATCCATGTACCAAGAGAATAAACCCGCCACCAACAAGCATAAAAACCCTCATTGAAGAGGTTCCACCTGTATTATCTTCCAACATTCCTCCAGCAAAAGGAGCCGTTGTATTCTCGGATGACTTTTCTGTTTCGGTTATATCATTCATGGTTTCCATAATTTTATCGTGTATATTTGTTTAGGGGAGCCCGAATCCATTTTCCGTTCACAAATACATAGATATATCCTCGTCCAATAGCAATGGTTCCTTCTTCTCCCGCCGATTTGGGAGGGGGACTATCGAACTTTATTTTTAGAGTGGATATATTATTACTGTTACTCATAATCCGTAAAAAGATTTAATGGGGCACGTCTCCAAATCCCGCCAGAATAAATATACAGATAACTATCATCATATGCCATCCACCCTTCTTTACCGGGAGAAGTGGGATAGGCAGGAGGAGCTTGCCATAAGGGTGTCTTTGCATCTTGATCAGTAGTAGACGATATCGTTTGAAGCGTGGATAAGATCTGGTGAACTGTCTTAGATGCTCCAAAGGTTCCTTTTCGGTCATCTCCCCACGTGACTCCCGGTCCCGGTGGTTCATCGCCCGCATTAAGATTTGGATATCGTTTGCTTTTCTGTTTGTCGGCATAACTATTGTGTTTAGTCATGTCATAATCAGTTGCAACAACTTCGGTTCCAATAATAATCTTCTTCGGTGTGAATAACTTGTCTGTCGTGGGATATTGTCGGTCTAAAAGTTGATAGGATTCCGGCAAAATGTAACCATTCGTAATGAGATTGAATTCGGTTCTGACAATTCTATCATCGTCGGAGTTCAATTCGATGGTATGGGAGAATCCTTCGGCCCGAACACGAAATCTAAACCCCCGAGGGCTTCCCCAATAATCTTTGGTGTTGAACTTTATTTTTTCAATGATTGGGTTCATTTGCTCATGATACTCCGTCCACACTATAAAACTATAAGTGAATACCATGTGGTCTGCCATAGTAATATTAAACACTTCATTTACTGGGGCGTTTTTAGATGTCAAAATAGAGAACTGAGTATATTTGTTCTTATGGGAGTTTTTTTGGATTACAGGGTACTTGATATATCGATTGAAGATTTCAACATCGTCATCGTTTTCTGAATTTGTCCTCCTAAAAATCATAGCAGGAAGTTGAAGTTTTCCTTGGCGATCCCGAAGAAATCCATCTCGTCTTGCGGCTACCCACTTTTCAGGAGATCCATAGAAAATAGGAACTTTAATGATGTTGCCTTCATCCACCACCGAAATCTGCATTTTTTCCAAATGATCAAACATTACTTGATCAACATCCATCAGTGTAATACGCTGATCTTTCTGTTTATCCGTATCTCTACGAACGGGAAAAGAACGATTTTCTCCAACTCTCTTTTCAGAGAGGGAGATATCTTCTTGCACCTGATTGGGAACAGGATTTTTGGAATTCCCACGCCAACTGGACATAAAATAGTATTGTTTTCCTCTCTATAAATAGTTGGATATGGGATGTTAAGTCCATCAAATTAAAATAACGAAATGTTTTGACTTTTATGTTTGTCTTATATGTATAGATAGCAAGTTATGGGACGAAAAGCCAAATACAAAACGGAAGAGGAACGAAGAGTCGCTCACAATGGATGGTCTCTTCGATATTATTATAAAAATCTTGAACACTGCCGAAAAAAACGCATGAAAAGATACTATGAGAAAATTAACCACAAATGAGTTCATAGAAAGAGCGAAGGAGATCCATGGAAA
>Ga0265297_10004295_pt1 | contig 23570 bp, 3 predicted proteins | sample Munlanlwell13791_FD_192502 | JGI IMG/M metagenome (GOLD analysis project Ga0265297, IMG submission 192502) | Leachate microbial communities from a municipal landfill in Southern Ontario, Canada - Leachate well 137-91 | ecosystem: Engineered > Solid waste > Landfill > Unclassified | place... | reverse complement strand
AGATTAGATGAACAGGTTTTTGTTGACGGCTTAACGGGAATTTTTAACCGCAGGTATCTTAATTGCCGCCTGCCGAATGAAATAGAAATGGCTAAAAGGCACGGATACGCATTATCGTTATTGATCGTCGACATAGATCATTTTAAATCCGTGAATGATGAATACGGACATCAGGCAGGAGACAGAGTTTTGGAAGAGATAGCAGGAGTTATAAAGAGCCAGATGAGACGGTCCGATATCGTATGCAGGTATGGCGGAGAAGAATTTGCAGCCATATTACCGTATTCCGCTGGAAGGGATACTTATTTCTTAATTGCCGAAGGCATTAGAAAAGCAGTCGAGAGTAGAGAATTTAAGGTGTTGAAAAATAAAGAAGAGATAGTTTTGAAGCTTGCCATCAGTATAGGGGTGGCTACTTTAAATAAGGATGCATCCTGCGAAGACCTAATAAGCAATGCAGATAAGGCTTTATACCAGGCTAAAAATACAGGCAGGAATAAAGTAATATTGTATAGCCCTTTTGATTCTATTTCTTCGGATGCCGCTAATCCTTGGAACAGATGGCTTGCCCAACCCATTTCTATGTCTGATCTGAACCTGGATATGTTCCGCGACTATGACTATCGTTCTACGGGTAAACCTTTTAAATCCGCGATCGGCTTTATTTTAGGTTCTGTCTGGGCAGAGATGGCGCTTAAGAAAGCCAGAGCTGCAGGAATTGCCGGTAATAAAAGAGTAGTTCTTTCTAGAGATGCCCGCAAGATCGAACCGGAACTATTGGATGCTATTACAAGCGCTCTTAGGTACCAAGGCCTTGAAGTCATCTATGCAGCGGCGCAAGGGCCGAATTGTGTAACTTCTTATTCGTGGGCAGTCCAGGAATATAAGCCGCTTATGGGTATATTTGTTACCGCAAGCCATGTTTCCCGCCCCGCAGGGGAAATTGTCCGCGGTTTTAAGGTGGCTATACTTAATGCTAAAGGCGGTTCTTTGCAGAGCCTAGCCACGCAAGAGATAAAGAAGATTTCCAGGGAGCGCGTTGTAGAGTTAATTAAACACCCTGAAATAATCACAAGCCTTGAGGCTTCCGAAAAAGGCGGCTTTATTGAGGCTGATATAAATGGAAACTGTATCCGGTTTAACGCGTTACTGGGTGAGGTTGTTTATCATGGTGCCTCTCTTTACGGATTAGCAAGAGAACTTCAGGAGGCAAACCGGCCATTAGAGGTGTTTAAAATTTGGGAGTATGGATTTCCTTTGGGCGATCCGCTTGAAGGAAGAAAAGTCGTTATAGAAGGAGCGCATACTCCCAGCGGCGTAATCGCAGCAGAATCTTTCAAGAGGTTGGGCGCAACAGTAGTTTTGATTAACGCAGATATCATAGAGGTAGAAGGCGAGCATAAGGCAGATCCGTCCATAGAAGCTAATCTTGCGGAGTTAAAACAAAAGATACTCGAAGAAAATGCCGATTTTGGCCTTGCCTTTGATTTGGATGGCGATAGGGGCGCTATTATCGTAGCTAAACCAGGCGCAAGGAACGGTGAGGTTGCCTTTGAGACGCTGGCCCCGGATAATTTAATCGTGGCACTGTTGCCATTTCTCAAAAATAAATGGGGCTATAATCCTGAAAGCACCGGTAAAAAAGTCGCCGTAATCCGCGATGTATTAGGAAGCTTTGCGGTAAATAATATGGCTGGCAAACTGGGGATTGAATCTTTTCAGACCGATGCGGGATACGTTTTTCTTAAAGCACTAAGAAGCAAGATTATATCGCAAGGTTACATAGTGCCTGTATATGGTGAGCGCTCAGGGCATTGCTGGCTGGATGTTTCCGGAGAAATTGAGAATCCTCTTGCGGTTGCTATTCTTTTTAGCGTCATGGTTAGCAAGGAAAAATATGCTAAAGGCCAGGCTTTTTCAAGGTTTGCTTTTTACGAGGCTTATCAGGGAAAGAGTATTCCTTATTTACAATCGCCACGATTCCAGCCGGCATACCATCCGTCTCTTTTAAAGAAACTATCAGTAGATTGCCGTAATAATACAGGCTGGGTTTTTGATGTGAATAGCCCGGCAAAGAATCCTCCGCAGGCCATTGTCGCCTTAGGTAAAGATACGGTTATACAAGAGATGTCCAGGGAATTTACCGTAGGTAAATCGTATGCAGCCGGTAACTTTACTTTTATTGTTAAAGAGTTTAATACTTGCAGAGACGTCTTCGAAGAAGGCGGACTCTTCAGGTTTGCAGATATAGTTTTTGGTTTAGTCGACGGTTCATTCGCCGGAAGGTTTGTCTTCAGGGCTTCTTCCAATGACCCGACTTTTGTCTGCTCCTATGAAACGCCGCTTTTAAAAGGAGAAGCCTTGGATTCGCCTGTGCCCTTAGAAAGGAAATCCGCTATTGGCGGAATCATCTTAGACTGGCTGCAGGAAAATAGCTATGCGCTTATTACAAAAAGCAGCTTAGAAGAACATCTGAAACTTTCCTTGGAAGAAGCGAATCAGAAAGCTAAAAAGTTAAACCTGGAGGCCCCGGAGCAGGATTTAATAAAATATAAATCAAATAAAGAGGCGAGTAAAATACCAGAAGTCTTAGAGGTTGATGCAGCCGCTCAGATTATCCATGTCTCTGCCCGGAATATCCGTACTGGCAAACACTCCTACACCTGGGGCAAGCCAGCTAAAGATTCAAATATCCTGAGGCTCTTAGGCCTAAATTATAAGGATATCCCGGATGAGGATATATCTGATGCTAATAAGGATAATCCTAAGAATGAGCCGGTTGGCGAGCTCTGGCTTGCTTCAGATGATCCGACTCATCCTTCGCAGGCAATCTTAGCTGATGGCTCAAAACTTACTCTCTCTGAATTCTTGCAGGAACAAGGAAGATGGGTTTTAGGAGAGAAACACTTTTCTAAATACGGCCCATATATGGCTACAATTATGAAGCTTATTGACGCCGAAAAATCGCTGTCAGTGCAGGCGCATCCGGCTATAGGCCATCCTAGCCGTCCTGCCAAACCGGAGATGTGGATGTTAACAGGAGCCGGCGCACGGCTCTATCTTGGTTTTAATAAAGACACCTCGGATGAAGAATTAAGGAAAGCTTATGCTGAAGGCAGATTAGAAGAGCTACTTTATCAATTAAAAACCAAGCCAGGTGATCTTATAGTTGTAAACGGCGGATTAATCCACGCCATCCGAGCCGGCACAACTGTCTGGGAATGGTCGCATGCTCCCACAGGGGAAGAAATTAAAAAAGGCGATTTGAAACGCGCTACTGTTTCTCCCTGGGATAGGACGGATGGCAAACAACCGCGGCCCGGAAAAGAAGATTTGGAAGGCACAATAGAAGTCTTAAACGATGCCGCAAACCGGGCAGGCATTCCTGCTTATAAAAAATTAGATTTAAATAGGGTGTACAGCCAAAGAACATCTATTTATACCGATCCGGATAATAACCGTATCGATAATCTCTTCGCTACTTCGGAAGTCATCGTGGATGAAATAACTGTTTCTACGAGGCTGCCTCAGTATACCGATGGCCGCGGCTACCCACTTTTTATCTTAGAGGGTTCTGTAGAAATCCGCGCCCCGGATAATACTCTTGTTACTACTCTCACCAAGAATGACTGCGTAATTATCCCTGCCTATTTAGGAAAATATATTCTTATAAATAAAACCAATGAGCCTTCGCGGATAATCCGTTGGTATGCGCCGATAGGGACTGCCTTTGATAAAAAAGTTAATGAGAAATTAGAGAGTATTTTAGAGCAGAATTGTTTGGTAAAGACAATTGCTCTGGTATTAGGAAGGCCGATAGAAAAGATAGCAGATATGTTCATCGAAGGCGGAATAACCCTATATAATTTAGAAGGCACGGAAATACTTTTAAAGAAGGCATTAGAGATCATCTGCGATGAATTAAAAGGCATAATCCGTCATTCCAGCATTATTACGGATACGCAGACAGGTGAAATAAAGGATATAGAGATACAATTCTGCCTTGGCACAATGCCTTTTAAGTCGATTCGTATCGAAAGAATAGGGCCTTTTAAGTCGCATGCGCGGATAGGCGAAGGGTATGCATATATTTTTGTTCCTGCCGGGATTGCGCCTTTGCAGCTTGCCATAAGAAAACTTTCTGATAAGGATTATGTAGGGATAGATGAAGTTTCTTATATCGAAACAAAAGTTACCGAGAAATTAAAAGAATTACAGTTTACCGATTTTGACCAGCACTTATTTGTCGTAGAAGGCAAACACTACCGGCTTTATAAAAAATTAGGCAGCCATCCTATTCACGTAAACGGAGAAACCCAGGGTACATATTTTGCGCTTTGGGCGCCAAATGCGCGTGAGATTGCCGTAGTCGGCGATTTTAACGGATGGAATTCCAGCTCTAATCGTATGGAGCGCGTAGGTTCAACCGGGATATGGCAATGTTACATCCCTAAAGCTAAAGAAGGGAACTTTTATAAATATTATATAAAAGGTTGCGACGGAATGGAGCGTTTAAAATCTGATCCTTTTGCTTTCTTCAGTCAATATCCTACACAGGAAGAACCTTCTAGGACTGCCTCGATTATTAGGGATCTTTCTTATAAATGGAATGATGATGTTTGGATGAAACAACGTAAGGATAAACAGGCCTCCAATGCCCCTATTGTTGTATATGAAGCCCATCTTGGTTCTTGGCGCAGGATAGAAGAGGATGGAAAATGGCGTTGGATGAATTATCGTGAACACGCAGAAAAGCTCGCTGAGTATCACGAGCAGGGATTAAAATTTACCCATGAAGAACTGCTTCCGGTTAACGAACATCCGTTTTATGGCTCATGGGGATATCAGGTGCTTCATTACTACGCTACTACTTCGCGCTATGGAACGCCTCAAGATTTTATGTATTATGTGGACTACTTACATCAAAAAGGCATAGGGGTAATACTGGATACTTCTTTTGCCCATTTTGCAAGTAATGGAGACGGCCTGGCTGATTTTGACGGCACAGAATTATATTCCCATTCGAATCCTCTTCAAGGAAGGCATCCAGATTGGGGCACGCACATACCTAATTACGGACGCACGGAAGTAAGAAGCTTTCTTATTAGTAATGCCCTATTCTGGATGGATGTATACCATATCGATGGTTTACGCTTTGACGCGGTCGCTTCAATGGTTTATCTGGACTATTCCAGAAAGCAGGGGGAATGGATCCCCAATATTTATGGAGGAAATAAGAATTTAGAAGCAATCAGCTTTTTAAGGGAATTAAACGAGGCAGTACACCAGGAATTCCCGGATGTTCTGACTGTTGCGGAAGAATCTACGGCTTTCGAAAAAGTTTCTTGGCCTACTTCTGCGGGCGGGTTAGGTTTTGACGGCAAATGGGCAATGGGTTTTGTTTATGACACATTAATAAAATATCTGCAGCTTGATCCTGTCTATAGGCGTTACCATCACGATGATTTGATCAGATATCTCAGTTATGCTTTTAGCGAAAACTTCTTCATTCCTTTAACTCATGATCTGGTTGTGCATGGCAAGAAATCATTATTAGAAAAGATGCCAGGCGAACTCTGGCAGAGGCTTGCCAATCTAAGATTGCTTTTTGGGTTAGTATTCTTTATGCCGGGGAAAAAGCATATTTTTATGGGCAGCGAGATAGCGGATTGTAAAGAATGGAATCATGACACAAGCCTGGATTGGTCCATTCTTAATTATCCGGAACATAAAGGTATACAGAATTGCGTAAGAGACCTCATTGAAATTTACCGCAGAGAGACCTCTTTATATCAGCTTGATTTTGACCCCCGTGGTTTTGAATGGATAGACTGTAATGATCACCGGCAGAGCGTTATCAGCTTTATTCGTAAAGGAGAAAATCCTGATGAATGTATCGTTGCTGTTTTTAATTGCACGCCTGTTTCCCGCGATAATTACCGCATCGGCATGCCTTGGGCTGGGCAGTGGCAGGAGATCTTCAACAGCGATGCTGACTGTTATGAGGGAGCTAATATAGGTAACGGCGGTAAAGTTATTGCCACAGAAGAGCCAATGCATGGCCGGCCTTATTCTGCGAGCTTAACCTTGCCTCGATTAGGTATGGTAGTATTTAAAGGGAATAAGAATGATGTAAAAGTAAGTAATTCGCCTTTCTTGCTGGATAAATCTTTAATCAGTGCAGAGAACAAAGAAAACCATCATTTTATAATTACCGAGAGCGGGAATAAGTTGGCATTCAAAGTAAATTCACTGCCTTCACCTATTAGAGGGCCAGCAACAGAAGCCTCGGATATTTTAGTAAAACTTATGCGCGGAAATTCCTGGCTTCAGGATCTATTTTTGCGTATCCACCAGCGCCCAGAAGTAGCGATAGAACTAACTGGCTCGATAGAAAGATTAGGTTGTGCCTCGGTTAATTTAATCAAGCTGCATCATATTATCCAGAGCCGCGCTCCGCCCTTTATCGCCGCGCTTACCCTTGCCGAAGAAATCCTGCATTATTATTATCCCGAGAATGAAGATTTGGTGCACCAGGCGATTTACCACTATATTGTTTCCGCAAAAACCCTCCCCATTTTTGTAGAAGAACTTCAAAAAGCAAAAGAAGAAGGAATTTATCTGCAAAAAGAATGCGAAGACCTGCTTGCCTTATTGGCTATTCATCCTGATTTAGGTAATTTAGATGAAAATAATATTCTTGGCCGGGGGATTAAACAATGGGCAAAAGAACACGGCTTATTTTTGTCCGGAGCCGGATGGGGTTTATATCATAGTGATTACTACGAAAGAACGGCCTCGCGCAGGGCATCTTACTTAAAAGAAGCCCGCTTCTTTAATATAGAACGGCTGCGAAAAGAAATTTTGGATGCAGCAAAGATGGCCGGCACAGAATTAGATAAGAGGACTGAATTTCTATTGAATTCCGGCTCGAGAAGGCAGTTGTTGGCGGTTATTAAAACCTGGGTAGTCTACCAGAAGTTTGCTACCTACGGGCATAATGAAATAAAAAGGGAAAGATTATTTGCGGATCCGGAGCTTAATGATGGTTATTGGGCGCATATTATTTTGGGGAAACTTCCCATCTGGCCCATAAACAAAGACGGCAGTTTTAATTTTAAATTAATCAAAAGCTTCCTGAACGCAAGGCTCTACTCAAATGAGGAAAAATCAATCCTGCCTGATTTGGAATATTACGCCAGCGATAAAGTTTCTTTGAATGACCAATACAAAAAACTGAGAGACTTCAATAATCCTGTTTCTTCGGCCAATGGCTTTCTCGCCGGTTTACTGGTTCTAGGCAGCTCGCCTGTTTTAGCAAATGATACGGCTATTAAAGCTGTCCAGGGTTCTAATCAAAATCCGGATGAGGCATTATTATACGTTATTATTATTTTTGGGTTTGCTATAGGCTTTTTTGTCGCTGGGTTTCTCCATGAATTCGGGCATTATTTGGCAGGAAGGCTCTTGATAAGCAAGGAGTGCGAAACTGTAAAAATAGAAGGATTCGAGATCGGCTCTTCTATGGGAAAGAATGCTACCCGGGTTTATACCAAGGAAGAGAGAGTCAGTTTAATAAGCACAATGTTATTCCATTCTGCAGGGCTTATTATGAATGGAGCAATTTTATGCATTAGCCTTTGGCTTGCGTTCGCGAGTTTTAAGATTACGGGCTCATTTTTCTTGCCGGGTGCTATATTTGCTTCTTTGGTCATTCCGAACTTCAGATTCTTTGTCCTGAACGCAATTCCGATCGAAGACTCGGATAGTATGCAATTTATCAAGTCACTGAAATTATATTTGAGAGGGTTCAAATTCGTAGATTTTAAAAATAAGATAGCATTTAAGCAGAGGTTTATTTCTGTTAGTAGGGCTTGGGATAATGTCAGGGAAGGTTTAAGAAGGCTGGATTTAAAATATCCCGGAATTTCCAAGTTAGTAACCGCTAAGGGGCTTCTCTGGCTGAATGAAGATGGTGTTATCCATTTGATAGATGAGGCGATAAGGAAAAAATATCCTCGCCAGGCTAAAGAGATTATAAGAGATATTTGGCAGAGCGCTCTAAGCGTGAATATAAGCGAATCCTGTCTGCCGCAAGATCAGGCCCAGTACCAATTGCTTAAAGAAGCAATGGAAAAGGGTATTGTGGAAATAGAAGATACAGATTTACCTTTTGGGATACAGCGTAGCAAACTCATCGAGTACTTGGCTAGGAAAGGTTTTATCTATAGCCACCAGTATATTTCTGATGGTTCTATTGTTTATAAAGGTAAGCATAACGGCACAAAAGACAGGCCTGTCAATCCTCGTGGATACAAAGACCAGGCATTATTGAAGCATTTACGTAGCGCTAAAATGGAAATTAACGCGGACTTGGATAATATCAAGAATGGCAAATTTGACGGAGAGATAGTCTTTGTCATCGGCCATCGCGAGGAAGAAGAAGATGCTTTATCAGGGGGGCCGAGTGTTTCTTATCTATTCTCAGAAGTTGAAAGGATGCGGTCATCGGGGAAAAGAAAGATCAAATATTTTCCTATTGTGCAGGACCCTCTATACAAAGGGACAGAGGATATGTTGATAAAAGCGGGAATTAAAGAAAGCGATTTAATCTCTTATGGAAGTATAGAAGAAAAAATCAAAGGGATCAGCCGGATGCCTCCAGAGATAAAGGGGAAAATAAAATTAATCCTAGCCGATCATAATAAAGTTGAGAGAGAAGAACTTAAGCAATTCGAAGTAATCCTGATAATAGACCACCACCCCGTATTAGGCGATATTCCGGTACCCGCAAATTCTATCATCGTAGATTCCGTATCCTGTACTGCCACTATCGTTTCCGGCCTATACCGTAAATATGGCATTAAACTTCCACAGGCAATAGCTTATATGCTTTTATGCGCTATTTTTTCAGATCTGGATGCAGTAGCTAGCCCGGAGAGCGGAAGCTATGGGTATATCTTAAAATCCAAAACTAGCATAGATGCTGATGTCGAGGAAATAAATAGGCTGGTTAAGATCTGTCAGGTTAAAGATATAGACGCCTTTATTGGCGAGCGCGCTAAACATATGTACTATACTCAGCATGCCACTGCGCAGGAGTTGATGCGTGACTCCAAAGAGTATACATATAAAGGCATGAGCGTATGCATCAAACAGGGAAAAATTTTCATTAAGGAAGAAAGCATAATCCATAAGCTGGCTCTTAAGAAAGATACAGTCGACCAACTTATTAAATCAATGAGAGAAGAAATGAAGCGTAAGGGCCACCGGATAATATTGCAGTCATTGACTGCTATTACTCACGATGAATACGGCTCTCACATGATTATCCGCGCCGATAAAGAAGCGATGAGGGCGTTGATCAGTTCTGCTTCCGAGGCAAAAGAAATTAAGACAGCTATAATCCGCAGTTTGTTAGCAGCTCAATCGATAAAAAAGCGCCTGTATCATAGATATGGTGCGCATTTTATGGTTACCGAGTATATAGACGAACTAAAGGGATATTTTAAAGATATATCGGAATCATCTTATCATGAATTAGTCCATTCGGCGATTCAGATATTGAATGAAAACTCTTCTATTCTTGAATACCCGCGTGCCGAGCACATCATCACGCTAAAACTAGAAGAGATTATTAAGAGATCAGGCTTGTCTTTTGATATGGCTAAAGTAATGAAGCTAAAACAGATTAGCGAATGCACCTATGAGGCGGTAATCCCCGGAGTGGGTTCGCGCAAGGCAGAGTTGTTACCATGGGTTGAAAAAGCGATAGATTTTCTTAGCTCTCGGGCAACTACGCGTTCAAAGTCAGAAGAGGAATTACCCAGGGCAAAATTAGTTGGGCATATAAAGCAAAATACATGGCAAGATACTAAATACAAAGAGCATCCGGCGCTTCAGGAGGCAGTAGAATTGTTAGAGCCGCGTATAAACAATAAGTATCCCGATGTTTTACCCGGTTTCTTAAGAATAAAAGAGATGATAATAGATCCGGGCCGCCTGAGAGCCGGGCCTTCGGATTTAATCTATGGCGCAGCTTATCCCCGTCGGCCTTCTTCCAAAACCGTCCTCTATCTCGACAGCTCTATTCTCGATAATCTTCGTGAACTTGCCAAAACCCTCCTTCACGAATCAGCAGAACTCTCCGGCAAGACTCACGCAGAGAGCCTATTGTTAGAAAAAGAATTTGATTCAAAAGAGGTCAAGCTGATAAGTTCTGACACGCCGAAAACCGGGCTTACTGATGAAGTGCAGTTAGTCTGGGAAACTATGACCTGTAGGGCAATGAGGAATTATTATGAAGAGGATGGGCACCCGTGTAAATGGTTCTCTAGATACGGCCCATTTCCGGCTTATGCCTGGATAGAAAAATTTCCCCAAACCAAAAAAGACCAGACCTTAGAAGTAAAATATGCAGGAAAAAGATACCAGGTGCCAGAGCTATTGTCAGGCTGCAGAAAGGCCCCGATTATGTCTATCGGCATCAACCCCAATCTGACAGCCTTCCACAAATACAGAATAAAAAAGACCCCTGGTGGCGAGGTTACAGATAAGACAAAGATAACCATTGAAGAATACGGCTTAAGAAAGATCTATCCTTATTTCGATAACATAAAACAGTATGCGGAACATTTCAGGAAAAGAACAATATATACGCATTTGATTGCTAAGGAAGTATTTTTCAATAACGAGGTAAATCAGGAATTTATCTACGAAATCGGAAAGTCCTTAACCATAAAACAGGAAGTAGTAAAAATGTATACCGCCTACAGGGATATACTTCAACTGTTTGGGAAAAAAGCGGGATTCAGTAGAGCCAAGATGGAATTAGGGGAGGACGTATCCTATTATAATATGATAGCTTGTGGTTCGCCAAAATGGGCAACGGGGATTGAGGAAGAAGGGGGTATCCCTGATGAGGCGATAAGAAACGGCTTGATTGAAGCATGCTTTAAGCAAAGAGGATACCTAAAAAGGCAGATAGCCCAGAGTAATCCTAAGGTCCTTATAATGTTTGGCCAGCCTATAGCAGACGCCTTCATAGCAGAGTTCAAGGATGATTTTATTGGCAATGCCCCTGCGCTGGGAACGCGGATATCAGATTTAATTCAGCAGAATAACTTCGCTGTAAAATTCAATGAAAGCAGAATAAGGGTGATATTTTCTCCGCATGCAAGCGGTAGCGCTTTGTATAATGACCCTAAACTTAGGTGCCAGGAAAGGATTGTTGAGGCTCTACTGGAAGAACTCGGCCCGGGAAAATTAGAGCTGGATAAGGAAACAAGGCATTTGAGAAGAACAGAAGGGCCATGCCATTTCTGCGTCAATGACTTATATCAGATAGAGGATGGCTGCATGTACGGCAAGCTGGGCCAAGAGGATAAGCAGGGCAGCAAAGAAGGCATAAAAGGCGGCCTGGTTACCCGCGAGATATTCTTAGGCTGGGTAAAGAGAAGTGAATTCCGGAAGTGTTTGGAAGGCTTGAGGGATTTTGTTAAAGCATACCAGATAAATGCACCACGTATCTTCAGAGATCAGTATCTTCCTTATCTCCAGGCTAATGCTCCGCCGGAAGCAATCAACGCGCTCCTGGTAAGGATGCTTAAAGCTCCCGAATTGAGTTCACTGTATGATGGGGAAAACAGGATTAATATTTTGATTGGGGCTTTAGGAGATAATGATCCGCAAATAAGTAGTTCATCTTTAGAAGAACTGGTGAAGATTGGCCCATCGGTTGTCGGTCCTTTAGAATTAGCATTAGAGAATAAAGGGTTAAAGTTTCGTTTGTCAATTATAGAAGTTTTAACTCGAATACCAGACGAACGGATTACCGGTATATTAGAAAAAAGATTAGAGGATCCTGTTGAGACTCCTGAAATACAGGGCGCAGTAGTTGAAGCTTTAGGAAAAATCGGCAATAGGGATAGCTTGGAGAAATTAAAGGGATCGGTGTTTATATCTCGCTATATCTGCACAATAGCTGTAAGGACGCTTAAAGATTTAGCTATGAAAGGCAATAGCCCAGCTGTGGAGGTATTATTGGACATCGTAAAGTTACTGAATACAAACCTTTCTATGTTTTCTGCTGCTGAAGATGCGGCTGATGGAGATCAAAATGAGGTTACTATTAGTGCGGAAAAAATAGAACAAAGAGTCCAAAGGTGTAAATTCCATCAATATATTGCTAGCGAAATTAAAGAGGCTATCATCGCCATCGGCCCTTCGATTGCCGATGCAATAATAAGCGTACTGAAAGATGAAAAAATATTGCAAGATGAAGATTGTGAATGCGGAGTAAGAATCTTAGCTCGTATATTAAGTAAGATAATTGATAAGCATAAATGTGTAGAAATACTAAGGGAATTATTACAGATAATGGAAAGATTACATACGGATTTATGGATATCTGCTAAAAATAATGCCCCTGAAATTAAAAGCAAGAAAGATGACGCTCGTTGTAACGTAGAAGGTTTATTTATAGATATAATTGATGCATTGGGTGATATAGATACAGAAGAGAGCACAGAGTTATTGAAAGAGATAATAAGAAATAACCCTCTTGGGTGGTATTCTCATCCGCGTGAATGGGCTATGCGGTCATTGTGTAATAAGCAAGCAATAAAAACAATCATTGAGTTGTTGTTAGAAGAGATCCGAGAATTAAAATATGATGATTCCAGTAATGTTGTTCTTACGGCTGTTGATTATTTGAAGCAACATATGGGGGACAAAGAAGTTGAAAAAGCATTAAAGGAAGCATTATCAGAGATAATAGCAAAATTAATAAAAGCACCGGAATATATAGATTTCGATAGCATGTTTACTTTAGTCCATAGTTATTATCCGTTGACAAATGCTTTAGCTGGTACAGGGGATGCAGATACGATCAAGATTTTAGAAAAGAGCCTATCTTTATTTTCTAAGAAAGCTCTTGAGAAAGATAACCATAATTATTCTGAGTTTTTCCCTGAGATCCAACGGCACACAAAAAAGATGATACGCTTTGCGAGAATGAAAAGTAGACATAAAGAGAAGCAAGGCGGTAGCGAAGGCATAAAAGGCGGACTGGTTACCCGCGAGATATTCCTAGGCTGGGTAAAGAGAAATGAATTCCGGAAGTGTTTGGAAGGCTTAAGGGATTTCGTTAAAGCATATCATATAAATGCGCCCCGTATCTTCAGAGATCAGTATCTTCCTTATCTTCAGGCTAATGCCCCGCCGGAACTGCTTAAAGGCATCCTTGATTGCGCCGAGCTTGGACCGTTACATATTTTTATCCGCCCCATATTTACCCGGAGAGTACTTAATCCCCAGCAAGATATTTTACTTTTACCCGCTCCTTTTTATACGGATGTTTTAGAGTCAATAAAAAAACTTAAAGGGGTAGAGGTTCTTCAGAGAGGCAATAAACAAATCATGATTTTGGTGAAAAAAGATAGTTATTCTCCCAGATTGATAAGAAATATAGAAAATTTGCTTAGTGAAACAAAGATCTTCTGGAAGAAAAAAACAGATTGTCTTCCTTATGGGCATGCCTGTTCTTTCTGGGTGTATCCTAAGTTCAGCTTTAAGGATTTCCAGATAGAGATCGAGCCTTCCGATAATACTGTAGTAGCTATTGAGGGAGAATGGGCGGTAACTTGTGCCTACGATAAGAACTATAAATTAGCCACTTATGGAGTTTCTACCTGTAAGGGTATATTGATATACAACCCCGCTACCAAAGAAGCAGCCGTAGCACACATTAATAATAATCTTGAACTTTTTAATACGGTATATGAAATGTTCGCGGCGCTTAAATTCATACCTGGCCAAGATGGAATTCTGCAAATATGGCTGACCGATAATATCGACTTAGAGGACGGCTATATCAAAGAGGCCTTGCTTTATAATTCGGAATACCAGGGGGTGCTTCCCAGGAATTTTATATTCAATACCAGGAATGGGGATTTGATAGAATACTCTCGCGAGTATGTTAAAGATATCTTCTGTAAGGACGCGAGCTCTGCAAGAAGAGTTGAGATTTTAGCATTTAAGATGGAAGACTCGATACCTTTCCACACAAAGATATACCATCCTGTTTATGCCGGAATAGGCAAAGAAGAAATAGTTTCTAATAAGGAAGAAAAGATCCTTGAGGATGCACGGGGATGTATGGATGCTTATACTATTACTTCCTTGGAGCAGAAGATGAGTTTTATTTTAAACGAAATAAAACACTCCGAAACTAATTTACAAGGAATTTATTATGAAAGAGTGTTCGTTACAAATGCAGAACACGAAGAAATGCTCTCCAAGGCGGTCGAATTCGAGATAGGACTTATAGGGCAACTCGCTTCTTTTGCGAATTTATGTAATAAAATCAAAAAGAATTTTATCTGGGATAATTTTGAGATTATGAAGGACGTATTAGTTGAGATAGCTAAGAAGAATACCTATAAAGGTAAATCTCAACTAGGCGAGGATATCCATGGAAAGATAAAGAATGCTTGTTTGGATACTTTAGGCAAGTTGCGGTGCACCATGGTAAACCAAGGCATAAAAGGCGGACTGGTTACCCGCGAGATATTCCTAGGCTGGCTAAAGAGAAATGAATTCCGGAAGTGTTTGGAAGGCCTGAGGGATTTTGTTAAGGCATATCAGGTAAACGCGCCCCGCATCTTTAAAGATCAATATCTTCCTTATCTTCAGGCAAACGCCCCGCCTAAAGAAATCCGCGCGTTCCTTGCAAGAGTCCTCAAGTCCCCAGAACTAAGCCCCTTGCACGCTATTGCCAAAGAGGCACCAGGAAAACGCAACACACCCAACAGGTTCCGGCAGCGTTTCTTCATTACAATTTTTCTTATTTTGAGTATTTTAACTTCCCAGCTGGCAAGCAGCTATGCTGTTCCTTTACGAAATGCCACGGCAGCGGATTATTCTGTAACAGCGCCTCAAAAGAAATCCCTCGATGAGATATTATTAGGCCTGGGCTATACTAAAGATAAGCTCATGTCGATTAAAAAAGAAATGCTCAAGGGCGTAAACAAACTAAAAAAAGCCAATGCCATATCGCCTAATTTCCCCTTGGCTAATTTAAAGAAACGGGTAGCCTCTATAGACACCCGCGATCCTGAAGCAGTAGTCAAATTTTTACAAGAATGCATGGCTAATATGCCTTTTCTTAAAGAGCTCCAGCGTTACCGCGGCGATATCGAGCCTTTATTTATCAGTTTTTACAGGTATTTAGACAATACAGACGCATTCAACCAGGTAATCGCATGCGGTAAGCCTGCTTCAGATCCAGCAGATAGTAAAACAGCCGGGAATTTAATTGATAATGGGCCTGCCAGCAGCCAATTGTTTTATATCCTTTTAAAATCAAGCGGGCTCGATGTTAAGAGTGCGGTTACTTCCTGCGGATACGCATTTAATGTCATTGCTTTTACGGATTGCTGGGTTTTTATAGATTTGAACGCCCAGTTAATACAAAAAATAGACAAGCAATTCTACGTTGAAGGGAGCCCGAATATCTTTATTTTAAAGTCTCGGAAAGATATCCCGCAAATAAACGAACTATTGTATGAGAAATTATCTGTAACATATCCTTGTATAGATATCCTTGACTATGGCGATTGCGGGGCTACTCCGCTTCTTGAGATCCAGCTTGCCAATGCTTATTTTATGTTTAAGGAATATACTTTGGCTATCAAGCATTATCAGAAACTTATTGCTTCGGGTTATCGGGGGATATCTTTATCGGATATATATCTTCATTTAAGCATCGCGCGTTTCTATTCAGGCGACACTTGCCAGCCGGTCATAGATTTAAGAAATGCGATCTGCCTTGCCCCGCAGAAGCATTATCTGGATGCCGAAATTATGCCCGCAGGCCTGAAGGAACTTTATAGCAATTCTATCTTGGCAAAGCAGAAGGAGAGGCCGGAATTATTACAGGGCTTACCCGATAAAGTTTATAGCCCGGAACCAGCGCAATTATCCACTAAAGAGTTATCTCTTGATAAAATTTTATCCGCCCTGCATTATCCGCCGGATAAAATAGCATTGATTAAAAATGAATTAGATTGGCTGTCAGGGGAATTATCAAGCGAGAGAGAAGGAGATGCCAATCTTTTTGGAAGTTTGGCGCCTAAGAAGATAAGCGTGACCGATGCTGATCTTGCGGCAGGATCCCTCAAGGGCTGGATGGGCAAGCTTACAGGCCCCAGTGTAATTTCTTATTCTCTGTTTAATAGGGATCCATTATTTACGCTGTTTTATACCGGTTTAGATGATGCCGATATATTTGAAATTATAAGCGCAGTTGAAGGCATCGATCCTAATATAAAAGAATGGATGATGTACGACTTGTTAAACAGCAGTTCGCAAAGCCAATTAATCCATATTCTTCTCTGCCGGGGCGGGCTAAGCCCCAAAGGAGCGCTAACTCTAAATAGCTCTTTTAATATTGTTGTTTATCCCGATTCGTGGGTATTTGTGAGTTTTAAAGAAGAGTTTGCGCGAAAGGTCGATTTTAAATATTACCAAGAGCAAAAGCCGCATATTTTTGTTTTAAAAGAAAAGCAGGATATTCCGCAAGTAGACGATAAGCTCTACGAGATTTTACAGGATCGGTATGCTGTCTTCCATATTATGAATGGCCCTGGATTTACTCCTTATATCCACAAGAAAATGGCAGATACGTATTTCCAATTACATAGATATGCGCAGGCCGCGCAACATTATGAGGCTCTTATTAATATGGGTTATAGCGGATTCGATTTAGCTGAAGTTTGGTTTAGGCTAGGGGCTTCTTATTATTACGCGGGAGATGTCAATAGAGCGAAAGGATGCTCCAGGAAAGCAATCGGCTATTATGAAGAGATAATAAATAACTACCCGGTGTTTAAAGCCAGTGCTTTCGGTAACGATGGTTCATCGTTGGCAACATGTTATTTTAATCTTGCGATATCCTACTTCTGCTCGGGTGATACTATGAAGGCATTGAATAATTTCAATAATGTAGTGGCGCTTGATCCGGAAGGCATAGAAACAGATATTAAGAATATGCCTAGGGAATTACAGGATCTTTTTCAGGCAAGCCAAAAGAATAAATATCCTTTGACGAACGTATATACATCAGAGATTGGCCTCGGTGGGAAAAATATAGGGGAATATATTAGAGAGAGATTCGGGGTTTCTGTTATTTCAGAAAGAAAACAGATTCTTAGCGATTCTGAATTCCGGATGTTAGCACAACTTTTATCTTCTCTTCCTAAGAGATTCTACAGGGATTTTGGTATGTTCAGGATGGTTGAGGGCATGCCCGGCGTACCGTTGGGATGGGCGATGGGTATTTCTGCTGCCCCAAGGGTTTCCATATCGCTCGACGATTATACTGTTGAAAGCAATAAAAGATACCTGCGGTTCGGCGATATGAAGTCTCTTGCCCTTGTGCCGCGTATCTTTATGATGGTGGATGTCCATGAGATAGCGCATACTTATCATTTTAGTGCCCCCGAGGAGATCAAGGGTAAGATCGCGGATCTTCACAAGAGATCAGGGGATGACTTTGAAAATTTTGCCCGGTCTTATGGGGCTGAAAATGAATATGAGGATTTCGCTACCATGGTGGATACGTGGTTTAGCGACTCGGAGGCCCTGCTTTTACGCGCTTTATACAATCACCAACAGGGTAACCCCGTTCTCTTGGAAAAAGTTTTGTTGGTTGCCGGAATATTTTCGCAGTGGAATACCACATATATGTACCGCCTGGATTTTAATGAAAAAGGAGCAGTTATTTACAGGAAACAAGTTGATCTACAGCGGGACGAAGAAGGTAATATAATCGGTATCGGCAAGTATACAGATTTTAACCGCATCAAGGTATCTAGTGATGCGTTGATTCCTCTTTCTGGAAAGGCCCGGGAGATAACAGTTTCTAAAGACGGCACATACATCTATATAGATGGCATAATATATAAATTACAAGGCAAAGAGTATTGCGAGTCACCTGAATTATTATTGCCAGACATAGAAAGGCGTAAGCAATACAAGGAGTTTACAGAATTTCCGCAGAGATTTTTCGTACCGGAGAAGAACCTATTTTTACATGCGCGCATTGATTGCGTTAAGGCCTATGATATCATAACCGGAAAATTAATCAGCGAAGCGGATTTATCTAATGAGGGTATTATCCGTAGCCCTGTTTTCCACTCTTTCTCTAAAGCAGGCGATTCTATCTTATTACTTTGGACAGGGTATCTGGATGAGGGTTTTAAGGAGCCCGCGTTGATACTCACGGATTTAGAAGGCAGGATTAAAAAGGATTTGCCTTTGAAGAATTTTAGCAGTTACGAGAGGATCCCGTATTTTGCCATAGGTACCAATAACCAGTTTGCCCTTGTTGTAATGGCGGATAATAGCAATTTGGTAGATATAAAAGAGCAGAAAATAATCAAAAATTTCGGAGCAAAATTCGCTCCTTCAGAATTAAATAAAGGGTATTCCCCCCGCCATGTTGCTTTAAGCGATGATGGTAAGCTCGCCTGTATTATCTATGGTTATTCTATAGATAGATACACAGATGAGGAATTGATCGTGATTATTGACCTGGAGCAGGAGAAAATTTTACATCTTTTATCTAACGAGCATAGAATAGATCCGAATAAGCCTGAAAGCAGGCTGCAAATCTCAAGGAGCGCTTTCCGTAAGATCATGATTGATGCAAAAGAAGGCCGTATACTTCTATGGAATAGGTCAGCCGGTATTTATGTGGTGGATATAAAAAGCGGGGAACTCCTGGATATACTTGTAATAGGCGGAGAGCCTATTACAGATGTGGCCCTGACAAATAAAGAGATTTACTATATCCTGTCTAATCGCAATGGCATTTTTCGTAAGCCTGTATCCGGGCATTTAGCTCTTCCGGCTGCCGAAGTGGTCCCGGCCCCGGTCGAATATAATAAATTAAAAGCAGTGCAGCAAGAAAAATTAGCTGCGCAGGAGGATGTGCATATTTCAGGTTTCAAGAAATTCTGTATAGAGATTGCCGCTAAAATAAACCCTTCGGTTAGATCTCTCCTGCGTATTATCCGTTCGCTGGTTCGGATTCTCAGTATATTTAATCAACCTGTATTTGCTGCCGAGATTACATATGAGCCGGCCGTTATTCCAGACGGGAGCCGTTATTTATTACCGGATCCTTCTGTAATAGGGGCTTATCAAAAAAATGTAGCGCAAGTTAGTAAAACAATTACATCGGATAACGTCTCACTTCAACAACAACCGTTTTTAAATATGGGTTTTGCTGCGCATCCTATTGCCGGCCCGCCTGAGCATAAACTTGTTTCGGATGATTCTGCTTTTGTTGCTTATATTAATAACACAGGCACGCGCCGCGTTCATAAAAGGCAGGATCTTATAAAAGATATTTGGGAAGATTGTAAATATATAGCGCAGGATAAAGAGACTTTGAAGATGCTGGGGATAGGATTAGCCGGGACAGGAATTTTGATGACTACAGGTATTGATAAAAATGTGCAGAAATATTTTCAGAGCGAACATCCAATAGCGGGTATTTCTCCCGTCGGAGACCGCTTAGGGAGTGGCGGGCCGGTAGCATTAGGCGCTTTATTGTACTTTGGCGGAGAAATGGGCGATAATGAAAAGATGGCTGAAACTGGCAAGGCGTTACTTGGAGCTTTGGCAATAGACGGGCTTACTACTACTCTTCTGAAAGAAATTGGCGGAAGATCCAGGCCAAATAAAAGTACAAGCTCACATGAATTCAATATGTTTACAGATAGTAATGCTTCTTTTCCTTCCGGCCATACTTCGAGCGCTTTTACCTGCGCGGCTGTATTATCGGAAATGTATGACGATAAGCCGCTCTTAAAGATAGTAAGTTACGGCCTGGCAGGGCTTGTGGCAGTTTCGCGCATAGAAGATAACAAGCATTGGTTTACTGATTGCCTTTTTGGCGCGTTTAAGGGTTATCTGATAGGTAAAGCAGTAGCAAATAAAAGCAAGCGCGATCATAATTTTGCAATAGCCCCTTTTTGCAATACCGGTAAGAGCGGAAAATCGGATAAAAATTATTATGAATACGGAATATTTTTCAAATTTGAATTCTAAATTAATTTATAGAAAATTATTTTTAAATTGCTTAGTTTGTGGTAAAATAAACAAGGATGGGCAGTTTAGTTTTATTAACAATAAAGGAAATATTATAGGCTTGCTTGAAAGGGGGTGAATAAATGGCAGGTGATAGATTAAATGGCGATAGCGATCGGCGGATATTTGAGAGATTTAATGTAAGATTGCCAACGAGGTTTATTGATTCAAGAGAAAACGTGGAAGGACAGGCAGAAACCTACAATGTAAGCGCTAAGGGGTTGGGTCTTTTGTTGGATCAGGAGATTAAGCCCAATATGCCGTTAGAATTATGGCTGGATTTACCAGACAAGGGGACTCCTTTGTATACTCGCGGAAGGGTAATTTGGACGACTCAAATTGAGCCACGCCTGTGGCAAACAGGAGTAAGCTTGGAAAAAGCAGAATTAATGGGTATTTCAAGGATATTCCGGGAGCCAGCCGCAGAATAAGGCGCATCTTTAGGCTTGATTAAGGAGGCGCTACCTATAATTTTCCTTGACAATAGATTTAATTATGTTATACTTTGTTAAAGTGTTTAATAAGTATCGTTTCGGCAAGAAGGGTCGCTTGACCGAATTGACTTTATGAGCTTTGGGAGGGAGTCAATCCGGTTTTTTTTATCTCCTAAACCTATTAAACCTATGAAAAAAAATACATATTTTTTAAATAAGGCTAAACCAGTTGTCGGGATTATAGTTTTTGCATTAACATTGCTTTTTATTTCCTCTAACGCCTATGCTGCCTTTGATCTGCGGGTCCGGCCTTACGAAGGAGGCTATGACCTGCGCTATCACAATATCGATTTTGAAATGGGCAGGCAAAATAAAGAGATAGTTGTAGATATTACTTCAGATATCAATAAACAATACCGCCTTATTCAGGTGCTTCAGGAGCCCCTGACCAATGAACAGGGCACGCGTATTCCGGAGAATAGCTTTACTATCTATGCCCTCCACGGCACTAATAAATACGGCACAATAACCACTGAAAGCGATACTCCTGTATTCTTAGGCAGGAGCATTATCTATACTTCTAACCAGCAAGGCCTCTCCGATTCTTTTACCTTAGTCTATGGCCTGACACTTCTTGACGGGCAGGAGCCAGGTTCTTACCGCGGCAGGCTGCAATTTACTCTAGAGCCAATAGATTCTACTCAGGAGTCCCGGACAGTAATACTCAATATTTTCGCGGAGATAGAAGCAAAGTCGCGCATTGAAATAACTACTGCCTCTGGCAGCAAAGTCCTGCGCCTTCAGACAGCTACACCGGAGAAGAGAAGCCAGGATATAGTAGTCAATATCCTGGGAGGATTAGGCAGGCAATTTAAAATCATGCAGTCTTTAAACCAGCCACTTATCTCATCAGAAGGTAGCGAGCTTCAGCCTCAGTATATAAAATTTATGGTCAGGGATGCTACGGTAGGCACAGGCCCCACCCAGCCCCAGCCTCTTTCTTTGCAGGATAGCCTTATTTATACTTCCGGCATAAGGGGCCAACAAGATACTTTTACCGTCACCTACAGTTTAGAAGACCTAGCTGGCCAGCCAGCAGGCAATTACAGCACTTATATTAAATATTTTCTTGAAGGCGCAGATTTGCAGCAAACGGGCCTCATCGATACTCTGAGGCTGGAAGTAGAAAATCCGCGTATTTTTGATCTAGAGATCAATCCGGAACTAGGCGGAAGAATAGAATTCAAGGATTTAAAACCCCGCCAGCCTCCTAAGGCTTATGAAGTATTAGTAGAAGTAAAGAGCAATACCTCCAGGCGTTATCAGGTGAGCCAGAAGATTACTTCAGGATTGGTGAACAAGCAAGGTTATGAGATTCCCAGCCAATATTTTACCTCCCGGACAGAAGGGGTAGCCGGCATCAAGGGCGCGACGAAACAAGATCAGGGCCAGCCGGTAAATAAAGAGAAGGACATAACTTTATTTATTTCAGATGACGAAGGTTCTCCTGCCAGTTTTAAGGTGATTTATGAATTGACTCCTCCTCCGGATGTGCAGGCCGGGGATTACTCCGCAACCTTGGTTTATTCGTTATTGGAAATATAAGAAATTGCAAAGCACTATGCGTAGTATTATGCCAGTAAAGATCCTGACGGTAATTTTAGCTTTGTTGGCATTAACCTATATACAGGCATATGCAGACGGCACAACTGCCACCATTAATATTGGCGCGCAGGTGGCGGATTGCCTGGATTTTACTTGGAATATGCATCGGCTCCTCGGTGATGAGGATCCTCTGGCAGGCGATCCCGATCAATATGCAATGGATTTTCAGAATATCAGCGAACTTGACCCGGCAACATACCCCGGCCGTATGTTTACCGATATCTGGTATGCTTTATTTTTATGGGTAACCGCGGATAAGCCCTATCATATCAAACAGACTACGCAGTCTTTAATGACACAAGACGGACAATATAATTTGGATAAACATTTTGTAGTGATACCGGCCTATAGCGCTGACGATGCATGGGATGGCCAGTATCCGCAAGGCGCAATAGGAAATGATGCCTTAGGCCCGGCTAGTTTAGTAAAAAACGCGGATATTCTTTATTACGGTAATGAGGGTAAAAGCCGCATTGTGCGGCTTTATTACAGTATACCGGCAGAGCCAAAGGTTAATGTATCGGGATGGGAGCCTATTCCCACATCTCAATTTTCCGGTGATTACCATAGCACAGTAACGATTACTATTACGCCGCAGGCGCCATAAAAGCTAATGAAGAGACTTTATTTTATAATAATCCTTATCACACTTGGTTTTGTAAATCTAGCCAAGGCTAATACTATCAGCTTAGAGCCGGCCCGCGTCCGTTTATCAGTGTCCGCTGGCCAGGCAAAGAACGGAACCATCCATGTTGATAACCCTTCCAATAAAGAAATGAAGGTGCGGGCGTATTTAGAAGATTGGCGTTATAGTTCCTGTAAAGACGGCACCAAAGAATTTTTCCCTGAAGGCACACTCGCTTCTTCCTGCAGCCGCTGGGTAAGTTTTTCGCCGGCAGAATTTAGTTTGCCTCCTTTTGGCAGGCAGGTAGTAAATTATACTATACATGTCCCTCAGGGCTCCAAGGGCGGCTATTTTTCGGTGATGTTCTTTGAGACCGATCTGGCAGAAGTCAAAAATACTCCGGATTCAGAAGTGCAGCTTAAGGCAAGGTTAGGCGCGTTATTTTCTATAGAGATAAAAGATTCTATTGTCTGTAAAGCGGACCTGGAAAGTTTAAAGATAGAGAAGGAAAACGATACTCTTAAGCTCCTGGCACAGTTCAATAATAAAGGCAATGTTGATATCGCACCGAAGATCCTTTTTCATCTTATTGACAGAGAAGGCCAGGTTTTATGCCGGGGAAAATTCGATGAGATCTTTACTCTGCCGCAGGATAATGCCGAGGTTACTGCCGCAACGAAAATAAAATT
>Ga0265297_10004294_pt1 | contig 23574 bp, 21 predicted proteins | sample Munlanlwell13791_FD_192502 | JGI IMG/M metagenome (GOLD analysis project Ga0265297, IMG submission 192502) | Leachate microbial communities from a municipal landfill in Southern Ontario, Canada - Leachate well 137-91 | ecosystem: Engineered > Solid waste > Landfill > Unclassified | place... | reverse complement strand
CGAGGAAGAGAAGAGAAGGCTCGAGACGGATATAGTATATATCGAAAAGAAGGCGCGCGAGCAGATAGGTTTAGTGAGAAAAGGCGAGATCGTTTTAAAACAAGATACATCTAAAAAATAGTATCAGAAGAGATGGTCCCCTGTTTAGTCATGCTGAATGGGGGACCATTTTTTTAAGCCACTAACTTTTTGGTCAACGAGAATTGGCTTAATATCCAAACGATCGCGAATGAGATAAGAAATACGAATAGCGGAAATACTATAGGTATTAAGTCGGGCGTAAATAGCATTGTAACAATTTTATTAACAGGTTTTAAGTATATGACCATTTCATGTATTACGTAAATGCCTAAGGAATACCTGCCTATCCTTGATAGTATTGTGGAGTTCTTGACTTGTGATCTAGATACCGCGAATAGAAATACTCCCGCGCCGTATGGAACAGTGCCGAGAACATAATCCATAAGATCAGGGATCATATTAAATGATTTCCATAAAAATGTTACTTCTATAAATGTTAAGGTCATCCCAAATATTATCAGGACCGCTGACCAGAGCGCTGAAGGGCGTATTTTACAAATAGAAAACCACCATCCTAAAGAAACGAATAATGTGGAGAAGAACGGCCCGTTTCTTGTATTGAAATTTACGGGCAGATGTATGCCTATGGGGGTATGTGCGTATGCCTTTCCAAGTAAGCCGAAAACAAATAAAGATATAGCGATAGGCATGATCCATCTCTGCTTTTTAAATTTAATGAGTATGCCGACTATTGCCAACCCCATCATTAACGCCGGCAGGAACCATAGATGCTCGCACCCTCCCCGTACAAAAAAGAGTACGGGATGCGCCTGCGCGTCTTTCAGAATAGCTAGTATGTTATTGGACAGGGAGTATAATAAGCCGCCGATATCAAATTTTACAATATTGTTGATGATGGCTCTGGATAAGATGCCGTACAGTAACGACCAAAATATAAAAATAGTAAAAAGTCTTTTTAAGTAGCTATAAAGCAAAGCATTGACGGACGTTCCTTTTAGCAATGATCTGCTAAACCAAAATCCTGAGGTTATGAAAAAGAACGGAACCGCAAAACGGCAGAGATTCTCAAAAAAATAGCATACAAGCATATTTTTCCAGAAATTTGGGACATGGAGGCATACGACGGCATATATCGCTATTGTCTTAAATGTGTCTATACTCAAATTACGGTATTTTTTCATATCAGTTGGCAAGGCATTTTTAAAAGCATTTTTCTCTTACGAGATAAGTATATAGACATAATTGAAGATTGTCAAAAAATGTTTGGCGCATTACGAAATGAGTCCAGAAGAGCCGTATGAAATTCCCTAAAGATCTTTGGCCCAAATGTTAAGCTTTCTCCGCGGAAAATATTTTTCGGATAATACTGCCGCGGAGAGCAGGGTCACAAATGGTATGAGCCATATCACCCGCATATTATACCTGGCGACCAAGGCGGAGATGGAAGCCGTGACTAGGGCATTGAGAAAGATAAAGAACAGTAGGGATATCATGAGCGCAAGAAGGCCGTACCTTCTTTTGAATAGCAGAATAATGATAAGAAATAATGCAGCCCTGAAGACCCATCTGTGAAACTTTTTATTCTGGAACTGAAATACCCTCACTTTAAGCGGAAGGCTAAGGCTCTCTCTGCTGGAGGCGAAATCGTCGAATTCATCAGGATATGCCGCCTTGATAGCGGGATAATCATTGATGGAACCAGGGAAATCCAGTCCGTCTCCTACGTCAGACTCCCGCAATAATAAGATGGTTTCTATCAGGCTGTAGAGAGTGATATCGCGGAAATTATCTTTAAAGGTGCGCATTATGATCTCCTGTGCCTCTTTTTCATCTTTAAAGATATCGTATTTTACATAAGGGGAATCCTTCGCCCATAAAATGAAGTTCGGTCCGGTTCCCTTCATGGATCGGATTGCATCTTTATATTGGCATGCCTGCCAACCGCTTGCAGGACAATAGTTATTCAGGGTTTTTGATACCATGCCGTAATTTATGAACTTCGCCATTAAAAATACGGACTTCTTGGGAGGGAATAACGAAAACCCGCGGCCCGTAATATAATTCAGCGCGCTGATCGATAGAAGGCTTACCAGCGTTACGGCTAGGAGTTTATTCAATATCTTTGGAATATAGGGATGTCTTCTTTTTAAAAAAGGCATAATGACATATGAAGCCAAAATAAATAGGAGAACGGTAAATATATTGGAGATATGGCCGAATAGCCCAAGCCATATCACTGCTGAGGCGAACAGAAGGTCATGCCGCTTAACAGAGATAAAAAATAGAACTCCTCCCAAGAAGATCCAGGCAGTAAAGATATCCGGCATAAGCCAGCTCGCGTATTTTGAGACATCCGTAAAAAGTATCAGGAGAGATAGTATCAAAAAAGCGATAAGTTCTTTAAATTTATTATCCTCAAGCATGATGCAGGATATGCGCATCAAGAGAAGCGTCGTGATCAGCGCTTGCGCGAAGACAACATTCCATAGCGACCAGCGTAACGCAGTAAAGATAATAAAAAAGTGATAGCCGATCGCCCTGCGCATTTCGTCGCCGGCAATGTAACCGTTCGTATCGGGATATGTGAAGGGAAAGCGGTTATAGAAAGCGCTCCATAGCATAGCGAAGCTTCCGATAACGCTAAGAGAGATGAAGTTGAAGAATCCGGCGAATTCTTTCAGCGGCCTGAGGCTCATGATATTATCGAAGTCCGGCGTTCTGTGGTGCTGCAAAAAAGGGTAAAAAGGAGAACCTTTTTACCCGGTGGTGAAAATTGGTAGCGGGGGTCCGATTCGAACGGACGACCTTTGGGTTATGAGCCCAACGAGCTACCAGGCTGCTCCACCCCGCAATGTGTTTATAATTATAGCAGAAGAGGGAAGGATTGCAACAAATTTTTTTTAATTTTTCCATATGCAAAATGTGCTAATTTTTTGAGAAGTTAGGTAGACAAAATTCAGATAGCTTTATATTGACTTAACTATAATAAATGATATAATACACCAATATGTTAATAAAATATAAAGACAGATATAGTATTCGATATAGAGTACTAATAACTTTAATTACTTCAATATTTCTTTTCAATGATATTGCCCTTGGAGTTGAGATGTTTGACAACTCCCATACGGATACCCTCTCCCCAACGTCATCTTTTCGCCCCATAGTAACCATTGAAGAAAAAGACGGCGGGCTTTCGATAGTTGAGAACCAGGAAGAAAAAGAGAAGCTTACCGGAGACCTTCGTGAAGATGCCGGTTTTGTTTACATTAATATATTGATAGGACAATTCTTAAAAGATTCAATCCGTGTCTCACAGCTCGGCATGACCGAAAGAGGCATAGCGGCGCGTCTCGAAGATTTAAAAAAGGCCATTGGTTCCGACCTGCCTCATATCGATTTCGGAAGATTCCGATATATGGAAATGTATTTAGACCAGATGACGGTATGTTTGCCTTATACACGCAAAGATGACGGCAGAACACAGCTCCTCCGTTATTATCTGCGCACCGATAATGGCCCTGTAGAATTCCCAAACCAAGTGCTGATCCCGGCCGGAGACGGTGTCTCTGTGGTGCTGGAGGATCCGCTTGCCGATGAGGCGGTTACCGGTGAGGCGCCAAAAGACATTGTGGCGCAGGCGATGAAACTTTTGAATTTGATGAATATAGCCCTTTATGGTTTTGATTTTGAATTTAATAGGATCTTGAGTGAGTTAAGAAGTTCCGGCTCTGTTCTCGACGGCCCGGCAGAGGAACGCATAAGGGCGGCTATCCAGGCCGAGTGCGATGCGGCGGATGCCATCATATATTCCAAGCCAGGCCCGGCGTCGGATGGATTTGGACCGTCGCCCGAAGAGATACAACGCAGGGATGAAGGGATAATTTTCATATTGGTCGGCAGACATAACGAGATCATCGGCTGCGATCACAGCGGAGATATATGGATACCGTGTTTAGATAAAGCGCATTCGGCCCTTTTTCAGGCGAATTTTCATACCGGGCAGATAGAACAGAGGTTGGAATGCGGCGAGAAGGCGAACCCCGCATTAGCCGAAGCCGCGGCAAGAGAATTATTGAAAAATTTAATGGATAAACCCGTGCCTCCAAATGCTACGAAGGCAAAACCTATTTTAACCCCGCCTGACAAAGCATCCTCTTTGACCCCGGAAAAACCGAACATACAGCAAACGAAGACCACGATCCGAAGTATTGACCGCGGTCCCTATACGGAGGTGCGTATCATAGCGCGCGCTGACCGCTCATCTAGTCTTGGTGAAGGCATCAACGCATGTCTTTCCGCGGCGAAACGTTTAACAGGCCTCCGGGGCCGTGTGGTTAAACACTCGCTATTTGTCAGTGCCGAGACCGATCTAGCGGTATCTGCTGCGGACAGACTAGCCGGCGAAAGAGCCGCTTCTATTTTCGGCGAAGATGCGCCCGCAATAAGCATCATAGCTCAGCCGCCTTTTGGGGCAGCTGTTGAATATGAATGCACGGTGATACTGCCGAAAGGCGAAGAGGCGCGCATAGAATACAGGCAGGTTAATGGGACGCGCTATGCGGTCATTCTGGAAAATGGGATCAAATGGGTTTACGCCGCCGGTATATCTGGGACAGCCTCGCCGGAAGATATACCCGCGCAGTCGGCATCGGCATTCGAAACGATGGAAGCGATACTGAACGCCGAAGGGCTCTCTTTCTCGGATGTATTACGCCAGTGGAATTACATTCCGCGCATCGTAGATCTCTCACCGGACGGTAAGAGGCAGCATTATCAGATGTTCAATGATGTCAGGGCCGTCTATTACAGCCATGCCTCTTTTGAATCAGGTTATCCGGCCGCTACCGGCATAGGCACATCCGCAGGGCCTGTCACATTGGAGTTTATCGCCGTCGGCTGCCGCGGAAGGCAGGACGTAGTCATAAAAGGCATCACGAACCTGCTCCAGACCGATCCGCACGCTTATGCTCCTGACAAACTTGTCGGCGAGGCCTTGGAGGAGAGGAAGAAGCCGGAGACGCCGAAATTTGAACGCGGCAAGGTTATCCTTATAAGACGCCCCGACGGATGGGACGCGCGTATATATGTATCGGGCACGGCTTCCATCAGAGGACCGGATACCATAAGCATAGGTGACGCCGCCGGCCAGACGAAGGTAACGTATGAGAATATAGAATATCTGATCTCCGAAGGCAATGTCATGGATATGGCCAATCTCGGATCTCTCGGACTTGATGTGACTGTAAGCGCCACTCTGCATGACATGATCGATGCCAGGACGTATGTAAAGAATAGAGAGGATGAACCGGCAGTTAGCACTGCGTGCTCCGGTAGTTTTACTTATCACCATTTGGTATGGGCGGACGTATGCCGACCCAACCTTCTTATGGAGACCGAGGGTGAAGCGGTGGCTCGGGTAAGCCCTCGAAAGCCCGTTCTCCAGGATCCCGCGCCTAGCGCAGCTAGAGCTTCACCTTATATAGACCGCCAGAGAGATATGCTGGCCGTGAAGTACCTTGTTTATAATTCGCCGCATGGAGAGGCATCGGTATTTACGTTAAGGGCCGAGCCCGGCAGCGCCGTAAGCCTCAGATTATTTTCAGAAAGCGGCAACGGCCAATATGCCGAAAGGTCTTTTCCTATGACACAGGTGACATCCGGCGGATTGTATGCCGTATGCGTTCCAAGATGGGCGAGTGCCGAAACCGGCGGCGGCACGATCATGAACCCCGGGCATCGCTACACATTTACATTCGAGGTGAGTACCCCGCATAATAGGAAATACAGGACCGCGGGCAAGTATTATAAGGCGTCCGCCATAGACCCTAATATTTCCGATCCCGACACGGCGTCGATCACTATCCCTAATCTCATAGAGCGTGATCATGATAATCCATTACCGCCATCAGTCAAAGAATTTGAAATTGGGAATGCGCCTGACACAATGCAGCCGTTTTTGAGATACCTATTCAGCCGGGACAGGGTCATAGCCGATGTCGACAGACATAATGATGAGGTTGGTGAAGAGCTTGTCCGGCAGGAGATGGCCTCGTCGAAGGCAGCCGGCGAAGCCTTGATAGCCGGCGGACTTGATGATTGGCTGAAGCGACGCGCGAAGGCACGCTCTAAAAGATCCCTGCCTGCCGCAGTCGTTGCCCGCGAGAAGATCATCGGTGCAAAATTCAGGGACAAGGTTATCGATATTGCCATGAAGGCAAAGGCGAAGAATGAAACGGTGATCCTGGGTCTCGACACGACCTGGATACCGCAGGGTTCAGGGATGGGCGAGCTTTTAGCCGAGATGGACAGACTGATCGAAAACTTACGCAGACGCGGCCTGGACAACATATTTTTTGAAAGAGGAAAAGGCGATGATGTGGCGTCAAAGATTATATTAAGGCAGAAGGAGCAGAAGACCAAATTCTCGAATATAATAGTTATAGGCAGTCAGGAGATATTGAATTCGGATCAGTTCAGCAGTTTAAAAGGCTCCTCACCTGAGGATGCGGCCTTGCTTATAGGCGTAGACCCCAAGAACCTAAAATATACATCAGGGATAAGGCTGCCGGAGATGTATCTATTGGCCATGGCATTGAACGAGGGGAAGACGATCCCGGAATTGGATCAGACCTTCATACTTATTGTTAAAACTCCGGACGGAAGACCGAGGATGTTCGTATTTATTCCAATCAAGCCTTTGGATCTCGAAAAGTTCAAAGATATCTATGAACTGCATCGCAGAGAGATCGACCTGAAGGCCTAGATCTTGTTTATATGTACGATCTTTGCCGGAGGGAAGCCGTTGAAATATGTCGAAGATGCCGTGCTGTAGGCCCCTATATTTTCCGCATATAGAAGATCGCCTATCTGAAGATCCGGCAGTTCCTCTGCTACCGATATCGTGTCGAAGGCATCGCATGTCGGGCCGAAGACTGAGCATACCTTAAGTTCGCCATCCTTAAACGATCTAAGCGGATAGACACAGTGGTCGAAGACTATACCGGAAAATGTGTGGTAGACCCCGTCATCGAGATAGTAGCATGTCTTGCCGCTGCGCGTCGCCTTGCCAATTATTTTTGTAACGAGCGTTCCGGAGTTCGCTACCATGAACCGTCCGGGTTCAGCTAGTATTTCAATATCTTTAGGGAATAGCCTGTCGATCTCCGCGTTCAACTTGCGCGCGAGGGTCTTAAAGGACTTTACCTTATTGTGGTATTTGACCGGAAATCCTCCGCCTATATCGATTATCTTTATCTTGTGGCCGCGCGATTCGGATTCCTTGAATATGGACGCGGATAATTGAAGGGCCTGCATATAGTTCTCGAAATTATTACATTGGCTTCCTACGTGGAAACTTAACCCCTCCACGACAAGGCCGACCTTTTTGGCTTCCAGTATAAGATCGACCGCCTCCCCGGGATCAGCGCCGAACTTCGAAGAGAGCTCAACCATCGAACCCGTATTAGGAACTTTTATCCTGAGCACCAGACCGGCATGCGGACAATGCTCCTTTATCTTCTTCAGTTCCTCTATATTATCAAATGTGACGAGAGGCTTATATTGGTCGAGCTCATGCAGAGTCTCTGTCTGCTTTATGGTATTGGCGTATATTATCTTATCCCAGATAAAATCCTGTCTCTCTTTTGCCGGCAGTTTTTTTATGTTCTCATGCACCAGCATGAATTCCGGGAAGCTTGCCACATCGAAACTGGCCCCCATCTTGTACAATGTCTCAATGATCTCGGGGTTGGAGTTTGCCTTAACCGCATAATAGGCCTGCACTCTCGGCAAGCTCTCTTTGAATTCGGCATAATTTTCCCGTATCTTGGCATGGTCTATGACCATGACGGGAGTGCCGTGTTTCTCGGCTATCCTCCTTAGGCCGTCTATCTTATCCAGATTTTCATCCGTCTCTTTTGAAGCTATTTTGACTTTTGTGTCGCCGTTCATATCGAACTCCTCATTAGGATTTAGCTCAAATAATTAGTTAATCTTTAAATAGAAAGTTATGGAAAGACCACATGTGTTTTTTGTCCAGATGGGCTTCCGGATTTTCCTTGAAGAATATCTGGTAATTGGTGAACGGCGTCCAGTCCGACGCTTCGGAAACGAATTGTCCTAGATACGGCTTAGCTATGCGCAGGATGTAATCGTGAGGCAGGTCGTCGGGAATACATACGCCTTCATTCGGGTTCTCGATCATCCACATCGCGGCGCTTACAACGCCTATCGCCACCTGCATCGTCGTGGCGTTCTGATGGCCGACGAGCTTTCTGGATTCTTCTATACTGAGTATCGATCCTGTCCACCATGAGTTGTAGCGATGCCCCATCAGGAGGGCGCCGAGTATGTCATCCCCTTTAGTGATCTCGTCGTTCATTATGCGCCACTTGGGCTGAAGCTCGTAATTTCTGCAGCGTAGTTCGTGCAGGCTTGACAATGTCTCATGGCACGGCATGTATGCGTAATGTACGGTCGGCCTGTATATGGGCCTGCCGTCTTTCCATACGGTGAGCTTGTCCGATATTCCGAACGCCTCGCCGTGCCTTATGACCATCCCGACTATCTCCTGGTAAGGTATCCATGATCTGACCCATGTATTCATCCCCATCTGGGAAAGGAATATCTGGTTGCCGGGTCCATATTCCGGAAGGTTCGCCAGCTCCGGGAGATATTTTTCGTGCGTGCCCCATCCCATCTCGGCAGGGGATATGCCTTCTTCCCGTAATCCCTCAACAGACCATGTCCCGACGAATTCATCAACCTCTTTCGGCCTATTGGTGATTTGGGTATCGCGCTCACTGCAATGTATGACCTTTACGCCCAATTCCATCGCGAGGTTCGCGAAATTCTCTGCGCGTGCAAGTTTTTCGACGGTCTTTTTTGCCTTCTTCGGTGTAGCCGCATCCTTTATGAATTTATCGGCTATATCCAATATACCCTGTTTTGTGAAATGGGATATAAGGCCGGGATTGGCGCCGTGATCTACGACGGCCGTAGTGGAGCTGTTCCACTTGGAGGTTATTCTTCTGAGCTCCATCTGTCTGTAATAGAGCGATTTCTGGAAAGGGCTTTTTTCATGTATGTTGGCATACGGATCCCATTCCTCTACGGAGGTATTGATATACAGGACTTTATTATCGTGGCACCAGGTCAATATGTCTACGCAGCCTATGTTCCATGCCAGATCTATTACCAGACCGCCGCTGGAGACGTGTTTTGACAACTCTTTAGCTATGTTTATCGGCGTTATCTTCTCTTGAAAATATTTAATGCCTTTCTTGATCCACGCTCTCAAGGCCTTGCGCTTATCCTCAAAATCTATTACGGTTATGTTCTTGTGTGGGATCTTTATGTGCTTCAATAATAGCGGGATCGTGCATTTGCATACAGAGCCGCAGCCTATGATCAAGACCTTGTTCTTGAATTCTAACATTACCCTTCCTCCCGAATAATTTTATGCGGTAACTGATTTTTTTACATTTTACATTGATATCAGACCTATGTCAAGTAAAGTGCGAATGCGTTCCTTCGTCCGGCTTTCTTTGATTGACACACTATTTAATATAATATAGAATATTATCCTACAAAAATAAGGAAATAAAAAGATATGATAGAGCGTTATTCACTGCCCAGGATGACCAAGATATGGAGCGAAGAGAACCGTTTCAAAAAGATGCTTGATGTAGAGATATTTGCATGCGAGGCCCTGGCTAAACTGAAGAAGATACCGAAAGAATCGCTTTTCCAGATACAGAGGCGCGCCAGATTCGACGTCGATAGGATCAAGGAGATAGAGGCCGCCACCAACCACGATGTCATAGCGTTCCTTAAAAACGTTTCGGAAAATATCGGTGAAGACGCCAAGTACGTCCATATGGGGCTGACCTCAAGCGATGTCCTTGATACAGCGCGCTCCGTGCAGATGAAAGAGGCCTGCGACATACTTATTGATGACGTAAAGCGCCTCATGGTGATCTTAAAGAGGAAGGCCAGGCGGCACAAGAATACGCTGATGATCGGACGCACCCATTCTGTCCACGCCGAACCCATGACCTTCGGGCTTAAGATGGCGTTGTATTTTGACGAGATGGGCAGGAACCTCGAGAGATTAAAACGCGCCCGCGAAGTGGTATCTGTTGGAAAGATATCCGGCGCTGTCGGCACCTATGCCAACATAGATCCGTTCGTCGAGTCCTATGTATGCAGAAAACTCAGGATAAGAGCGGCCCGCATATCTACGCAGGTTCTGCAGCGCGATCGTCACGCGGAATTCCTTACCGCTATAGCGGTAACGGGCACTTCGCTGGAAAAATTCTCGACGGAGTTCCGCAACCTTCAGCATACGGAGATAGGCGAAGTCGAGGAGTACTTCTCTAAGGATCAAAAGGGTTCCAGTGCGATGCCGCATAAAAAGAACCCCATCACCTGCGAGAGGATATCCGGTCTCGCCAGGATATTGAGGGCAAATTCAATGGCCGGTATGGAAGATATGGTCCTTTGGCATGAACGCGATATATCGCACTCTTCGGTCGAGAGGGTGGTTCTGCCGGATTCCACGATACTGCTCGATTATATGATCAATAAATTTATGGATGTCGTAAGCCATTTAATAGTCAACGAAGACAGGATGATAGAGAATCTTAATAAATCTGGCGGCGTAGTCTTCTCCGGAAGGCTGCTGCTTGAGCTCGTCAATAAAGGTCTTACGCGGAATGAGGCGTATGATAAAGTCCAAAAGGTGGCATTCGAAGCCAGACGCGATAAGATCGTTTTTAAGGAAGCGCTTCTTAGGGATGACGGTATGCGTTCTATATTGAATGAAAAAGAGATAGAGGAGATATTCAATTTCCGATATCATGTTAAAAATGTGGATAGGATATTCAGGCAGGTGGGAATATAAAATTATACGTAACCATAATAAAATTTGGTAATGGGAAAGGTTAAGAAACCAGTATCGGTTAGGGTTAGGGCAGTGTCTAATCAAATTCTAAGCACTAAATCCTAAGCTCTAAACAATATAAAATTTCAAAGCACAAAATTTAAAAACGCAAGGCATGAAATTTAATATTTTAAAATTTGGAGTTTAATATTATTTAGTATTTAGATATTCGAATTTAGAAAGTAATATAGCCGTCAACAGTAACCAGCGGAAGAGGGGAAAATGGAAAAATTAAAACAGATATATGAGGGCAAAGCCAAAAAGTTATACGAGACGAAGGATAAGGATATGCTTATCCAGGAGTTCAAGGATGATGCCACCGCTTTTGACGCGACGAAACGAGGCACTATAGTGAATAAGGGAGTGATCAACAATAAGCTGTCCGAGAAGATCTTCGTCCTTCTGCAGGCGAACGGCATACCGACTCATTTCGTGGAGCGTTTAAACGACAGGGATATGCTGGTAAAGAGAGTGAAGATCGTTCCGATAGAGGTCACCATACGGAATATAGTGGCCGGAGGCATGTCCAAATTATTAGGTCTGGAAGAAGGCGTCATTCTTAAAGAACCGGTCTTGGAATACCACTACAAGGAAGACAAACTTCATGACCCGCTCATAAATGAATATCACGTAAGAGCGCTTGGGATTGCTGCCGACGAAGAGCTCAAGGCGATAGAGAAATATTCGTTCAAGATAAACGAGATCCTCAAGAAATTTTTCGATTCCAAAGGGCTCATCCTTGTCGATTTTAAGCTTGAGTTCGGAAGATTTAAAGACAGCATCATCCTTGCCGACGAGATATCGCCGGATACCTGCAGGCTTTGGGATAAGAGAACAAAAGAGAAATTGGACAAGGACCGTTTTCGCAGGGACCTGGGAAATGTCGAAGAGGCGTATCAGGAAGTATTGCGCAGGGTGATGGAGTAGAAGCTAGCGGATAGCGTTTAGCGTATAAAGATTAGTAAGTGTCATAGTATCAAGTATCAAAGTGTCATGACAATGATACTCTGACACTTGACACTATGATACTTAATCTAATGACAGCTGAAAGCCGAAAGCCGATAATAGATGAAAAAGATAACATACAAAGACGCAGGGGTCGATATAGACAAGGCCAATCGCCTCGTTAAGGATTATAAGCGATTTGCTTCGCTTACCAGGATAAAAGGTGTGCTTGGAAACGTGGGAGGTTTTGGAGGGTTCTTCAGGCCGGATTGGAAGCGTCTTCGCGACCCGATCCTCGTCTCGTCCACAGACGGTGTGGGGACAAAACTGAAGATAGCTTTCCTGGCAGATAAACATGATACCGTCGGCATAGACCTGGTAGCGATGAGCGCAAACGATATACTCTGCTCCGGTGCCGAGGGCCTCTTCTTTTTGGACTACATATCCACGGGCAGGATAGAGTCGAGCGTCTTACGTGATATAGTTAAGGGCATATCCATTGCCTGCCGCGAAGCGGGATATGCGCTGGTCGGAGGCGAGACCGCAGAGATGCCCGGAATGTATAAAGACGGGGAATATGATCTGGCCGGGTTTGGTGTAGGTATAGTAGATAAAACCGATGTGATCGACGGAAGAGGTATAAGGCCTGCCGATGTAGTATTGGGATTGGAATCGAGCGGACTGCATTCGAACGGATACTCCTTAGTCCGCAAGGTCTTTACGAAGAGGGAGCTCAAAAAGTATTCCACGGAACTTTTGAAGCCGACACGCCTTTATAGTAAGAGCATATTGGAGTTGAAAAACAGGGTGAAGATAAAAGGCATCGCCAATATCACCGGCGGGGCTTTTTACGATAAGATACCAAGAATAATACCCGAAGGGATGGCCATAGATATATATACAAATTCCTGGGAGCCCTCCTGGATATTCTCTCTTATACAGGATAAGGGCAATGTCGACTACCGGGAGATGTTCCGTACTCTAAATATGGGCATAGGCATGGTCCTTGTCATGGACCTGAAGAGCGCAGGTCTTGCCAAGACGATATTGAAGGGCATGGGCCTGAAGTCGCACATTATAGGCGAGGTCGTGCGGGGCAACAGGGAAGTTGTGATACGCTAAGGATATGAGATGAAAATACTTGTTATAGGCCAGGGCGGCAGGGAGCACGCGCTATGCTGGAAGATCGCCAAGAGCAGTCTTTGCGATAAGCTATATTGCGCCCCGTCTAACGGCGGAATATCAGAGATAGCCGAACCGGTAGATATAAAACCCGAAGATCTTGAGGCGTTGGTTAAGTTCGCTAAGGATAACTCCATAGGGTTGACTGTTGTGGGTCCGGAAGTGCCTCTCGTAAAAGGAATAGTCGATATATTTGAGAAAGAGAACTTAAGAATATTCGGTCCGAAACGCTCTCTTGCTAATTTAGAAGGCAGCAAAATCTTTTCAAAGAATTTAATGAAGCGCCTCGGCGTGCCCACGGCCGATTTTGAGGTATTCACGGATAGCTCCGAAGCCCTGAAATATTTGGACGGTAAGACAGGTCCGGTCGTGGTTAAGGCGGACGGTTTATGCGCGGGCAAGGGCGTCATTGTCTGCAAGACCACAGACCAAGCTAAGGACGCTGTTAAGAAGATGATGGTTGACCGTATATTCGGCGACGCCGGAAGCCGTATTTTAATTGAGGAATGTCTGGTCGGCGAAGAGGCGTCTATAATAGTCGTATCGGATGGCAAGAATTTTGTTCCGCTCGCTTCAAGTCAGGACCACAAACGTGTTTACGATAATGACATGGGTCCTAACACCGGAGGCATGGGGGCTTATTCACCCGCTCCCATAGTGACGAAGGCATTGTTTGATAATATATTAAAGTCGGTGATCGCGCCGGTTATAAAGACCCTCGCGGATGAAGGTATGCCTTATAAAGGCGCCCTTTATGCCGGCATAATGATAACCGAGAAAGGCCCATTCGTCCTCGAATTCAACACGAGGTTCGGAGACCCTGAAACTCAGGCGATAATGCCGCGGCTCAAGACCGATCTCGTAGAGGTGATGGAGCGTTCGATAGATGGCAGGCTCGGCGGATATACGTTGGAATGGGACGAGAGACCGTGCGTCTCTGTGGTGATGGCATCCGGCGGATATCCCGGCCATTATAAGAACGGTATGGAGATATCCGGATTGGACGAAGTCAAAAAGATGAAAGACGCGGTCGTTTTTCACGCCGGCACCAAGGCAGGAAGACGCGCCACAAGTAAAGGCAGAGAGATCCTTACTAACGGCGGCCGCGTGCTTAACGTGACGGCGCTGGGTAAGGATATGAAGCAGGCTATAGGAAATTGTTATGCGGCTATCAGCAAGATATCGTTCGATAGTATGTACTATAGAAGCGATATAGGCGCCCGTGCGATCAGGCATAGCGCCGTAAACACCCGTTAAAATCGGTAACGTAAAAGATTAACTATATAATAAGGAACAAGACCATGGCTAAAAAAAATATAGTTGCTGTCCTGATGGGCAGTGATTCAGACTTGCCCGTGATGAATGAAGCGATAAAGGTTTTGGAGGATAATAATATTCCGTTCACCGTTAAGATATCCTCCGCGCATCGTTCGCCGGATGATATTGCGAAGTTCAGCAAGGCCGCCAGGAAAAATGGGGTCAAGATAATTATTGCCGGCGCCGGAGGCTCGGCGCATCTTGCAGGTGTCATCGCCAGCCATACGACATTGCCGGTAATAGGCGTCCCAATGGAGACTAAAGAACTTAAGGGGATAGACTCTCTCTTCTCCACGGTCCAGATGCCTTCAGGTGTGCCGGTAGCCACTATGGGTATAGGCAAGAGCGGCGCGAAGAACGCCGCGATATTGGCCCTCGAGATATTGAGCCTTGAGAATAAGTCTATAGAGAAGGCCCTGGCCGCGTTAAAAGTGTCCCTTGCCGAGAACGTCAGAAACAAGAACGCTAACTTAAAGTATTGATGAGCTCTTTGAATAAACCGAAGATATTGAAGGTAGATCCCTTTAATCCAGATGCCAAAGATATAGAATACTGCGCTAAGATGATCAGACTCGGGCAGCTCGTCGCATTCCCTACGGAGACCGTATATGGTCTGGCGGCTAATATGCTCGATCCGCGCGCGGTAGAAAAATTATATAAGGTTAAGGATCGGCCCCGCTCCAAGCCTTTTACGGTATTGATACCGGATATACATACGATCGCGGATATGGGGTGCGCATTGACCGGAAGCGTCAATGCCCTGGTCTCTAAGTTCTGGCCCGGTCCGCTTACCATAATCTTGCGTTCGAAGACCGGCGAAAATATAGGTTTCCGGATGCCGGCTAATAAGATAGCGCTGCTCTTGGTCAAGGCCTCCGGCGTGCCGGTGGTTGTTCCGAGCGCCAATCTTAGCGGGTCTCCGGCCCCGACGAATGCGCAAGACGTTCTGGATCAGTTATTCGGCAGGATAGAACTGCTGATCGACGGCGGCCAGACGGAGGTAGGCGTAGAATCCACCGTGGTGGATATGACAGGCAGTTCTCCGAAGATATTGCGTGAAGGGGCCATAAGCTCTCAAGAGATATTAAGGACGGCGGGTAATGAATAAAATACTATCGGTCCTTTTTGTGTGTACCGGCAACAGCTGCCGGTCTATCATGGCGGAAGGGCTCTTAAAGAAACGCTTAAAAGAATTGGGGAAGACGCATATACAGGTACATTCTGCCGGCACCAGGGCCATGGACGGGCTATCTCCGGTAGATAATACGATCAGCGTGATGAGCGAGGCGGGTGTGGATGTATCGGACTATAAGTCGACGGACCTGACCAATGACATGATAAGGAACTCGGATCTGATATTGGTCATGGAACCGACCCATAAGATAGAGGTGTTAAGGCGGGTGCCGGAGGCGTCATCCAAAACATATCTCCTGAGGGAGTTTGGAAAGAAGAACAGGGAATCTGATTACGGGAGCCATGAAGTGATTGATCCGATCGGAAAATCCCTGGAAGAGTACAGATTCTGTCTTTTGTCTATAAAACAAGAAGTGGAAAGGATCGCGGAGCTTTTATGAAGATAGCCGTAGGTACGGATCACGGCGGGTTTGAGCTTAAGAATAAGATCGTCGAGTTTTTAAAGAAGGAAGGTTTTCATATCCAGGATCTCGGAACGCATTCCAAGGATTCCTGCGACTATCCCATGATAGGCTTTGAGGTTGCCAGGCAGGTCAGCGAGGGCAAGGCAGACAGGGGGATACTCATATGCAGGACAGGCGTCGGCATGGTGATAGTAGCTAATAAATTACATGGTGTCAGGGCCGCGGTCTGTTACGACAAGACAGTGGCAAAATCTTCACGAGAGCATAACGACTGCAATGTGCTCGTTCTTGCCGCCGATTATACCGATTTTAAAGAGGCAAGCCAGATAACGAAGTTATGGCTGAATACGGAGCATGCCGGGGACCGTCATGCCAGACGAGTTAAACAGATAAAAGAGATAGAGTCAAAGTTGAGGCCACATTAAATGAGTAATTTAAAAAAGAAAGACATAGAGATATATAACGCCATAATCAAAGAGACTAAGCGCGAGAACGACAACCTCGAGCTGATAGCAAGTGAAAATTTTGTAAGCGAGGAGATCCTCGAGGCCCAGGGGTCGTGCCTGACGAATAAATATGCGGAAGGTTATCCCGGCGCCCGGTGGTATAACGGCTGCCATAATGTCGATCTGGTAGAAGAGATAGCCATAGATAGGGCCAAAAAGATTTTTGCCGCCGAGCATGTGAATGTCCAGCCGCATTCCGGCACCCAGGCGAATATGGTAATATATTTTGCGATGCTTAAACCCGGCGATACCGTCCTGGCACTTGATCTGGCCTGCGGCGGGCACCTCTCTCACGGCAATCCTCATAATTTCTCCGGGAAGTTCTACAATATGGTCTCTTACGGCGTTGATAGGAAGACAGAGACGCTCAACTACGATGAGATAGCGGAATTAGCAAAGAGACATAAGCCGAAGATGATACTTGCGGGTGCATCCGCGTATCCAAGATCGATAGACTTTAAGATCTTTAGGAAGATAGCCGATTCTGTCGGGGCATTTCTCTTCGTGGATATAGCCCATATAGCAGGCTTAGTAGCGGCGGGCTTACATCAGAACCCGGTCGAATACGCCGAATTCGTTACGTCAACAACACACAAGACGATGCGCGGCCCCAGGGGCGGTTTTATCATGTGCAGAAAAGAGTTTGCCAAGAAGATCGACACAGAAGTATTTCCCGGTCTTCAGGGCGGGCCGCTGATGCATGTAATAGCCGCTAAGGCCGTATGCTTTAAAGAAGCCCTGGAGCCTGAATTCAAAAATTACCAGTCCCAGATATTAAAAAATTCAAAAGCCCTGTCGGATGAGATGGCCGGCCTCGGCTACAGGATAGTTGCAGGCGGCACCGATACGCATCTATTTCTCGTAGACCTTACCAATAAGAATACGACCGGCAGGGATGCCGCCGCATCGCTCGATAAGAGCGGCATAACCGTTAATAAAAATCTGATCCCATATGACCCTAAACCGCCTCTTGTGGCCAGCGGTATACGTATAGGCACTCCGGCCGTTACTACGCGGGGAATGAAAGAGCCCGAGATGCGGCAGATAGCCCGTTTGATCGATAAAGTGATCACGGATCCGTCCGGCGAAAAGAACCTGGCCTTAGTGAAGGCCGAGGTGGCGGGGCTAGTTAAAAAATTCCCGCTTTATAAGGACCTAATAAAAAGGCTTGAAAGAGAATGAGAAAACGAACCGACGGAAGATGCGCCAGGCCTACCTGGGATGAGTATTTTTTAGGAATAGCGGATCTCGTTTCGCAGCGTTCGACTTGTCTAAGGCGGAAGGTGGGCGCGGTACTGGTTAAAGACAGAAGGATCCTCGCCACTGGGTATAACGGCGCGCCGAGCAATATAAGGCATTGCAGCCAAACCGGATGCATAAGGGAGAAACTGAATGTCCCCTCAGGTGAAAGGCACGAGCTCTGCCGAGGCCTGCATGCCGAACAGAACGCTTTTCTGCAGGCCGCCTTACACGGGACGAGCCTTAAGGACGCGCTCATATATTCCACCACCCAGCCCTGCGTCATATGCGCCAAGATGATAATAAACGCCGGCATAAAAGAGGTCGTCATAAAAGGCGATTATCCCGATAAGCTCGCTAAAGAATTTTTAAAAGAAGCTAAGATCAAAGTACGAGTGGTGCGCTGACAGTTCGCTTAACACGGTCCTTTGCCGATCTGCCCGGGCAGAATAGACATATCTCGAAGGCCCGGATACTATAAAGACAGGGGTGAAGAATGAGATACTTTATCGTTTTTCTGGCTATCCTATTATCTCCTTGTTATCTATACGCCGAAGGTCTTTCCACATTAATAGAGGTAGGTAAGGCGCAGGCCGACATAGCGAAAGAGGCCGATGAGGAAACGAATAATTTTAGTAATGTTAAAAAAGGCGTAGAGGGCGGACGGCTGAAGTCCGGCCAATCCAAGGTTGATATAAGAAAACAGTACGGCGATCCTGTCATAGAATTTACGAAAGAGCAGAATGGCCGCGAGACCTGGATATATAAAAGCGCCGCCTCATCTTTTTTTAAAGGGGCCAAGATATATCTCTATTTTGACGACAACGGTATCCTTGCGGAGATAAAGACGGCCGGCAGCGGAAAATAGGGACCAGGAAGATATAACGATGAGATGCCCGTATTGCGGAAGCAAAAAAGATAATGTCATAGATTCCAGGGTCTCCAAGAATGGATCGAGCGTTAGGCGCAGGAGGCAATGCTTAAAGTGCAAGAGGCGTTTTACTACCTATGAATATGTGGAGATGCTGCCGCTGATGGTAATAAAGAAGGACGGACGGCGCGAGCCTTTCACTAGGGAAAAACTCATGAACGGGATAATAGTCGCGTGCGAAAAAAGGCCCGTAAGTATCAAGCAGATAGAGAAGCTTGTGGATGATATCGAAAAGGCCCTCGAGAAGAGGCAATCTATGGAGGTCGGGTCCAAGGAGATAGGTGAACTTGTTATGAAGGGCCTGCACTCTCTGGACGAGATAGCATACGTAAGATTCGCTTCGGTCTATAGACAGTTCAGGGACGTAGGGCAGTTCATGAGGGAACTGAAGACGTTCTTAAAGTGACCGTATTTAAAATCAGTCACAAGGTCACCAAGTCACAAAGTCACAGGATTAGTCGTGCGTCGTGCGTTTTGCGTCGTGCGAAATTTTATTTTAAACAATACGCACCACGCACTACGGACAACGCACAACGAAAAACCATTGACTTAGCTTACTTTTCTTGCTATAGATCAACATATTAATTCAAAAATCTTATGAAAGAAGCGCTCTATTACGAAAAGATGGACGGTAAAAGGGTGCAGTGCCATCTCTGTCCGTATAATTGCGTTATCCCTCCCGAAGCCCGCGGCGCCTGCGGCATCAGAATAAACAAGGAAGGCACCCTCTACAGCGAGGTCTACGGTAAGACGACCAGCATCGCGCTTGACCCGATCGAAAAGAAACCGTTATATCATTATCATTCCGGTGAATATATATTATCGGTTGGAACAAAAGGCTGTAATTTTCACTGCAGCTTCTGCCAGAATTGGCACATCTCGCAGGATCTTGACGTCGCCACCCATGACACAACTTCTGAGGAGATAATTAAAAAAGCCAAGGAGGTAGGGTCGTTTGGCATAGCCTATACCTATAATGAGCCTTTCATATGGTATGAATTTGTTTTGGATACGGCAAGGTTGGCAAAGAAGAACGGCCTTGAGAATGTGCTGGTGACGAACGGCTATGTAAATATGGAACCTCTTCAGGGCATCCTGCCTTATATAGATGCCATGAATATAGACCTCAAGTCATTCGACGACGATTTTTATATAAAGATCTGCCGCGGCAGGCTGATGCCCGTCCTCGATGTCATAAAAGCGTCCGCCAAGATCTGTCATATAGAGCTGACGAACCTGATAATACCGACGCTCAATGATTCGAAGAAGACGATCGAGGCGATGGTGGACTGGATATATGATAACCTGGGTCCTGAAGTGCCGCTGCATTTATCCAGATATTTTCCGTGTTATAAGATGAGTCTGCCCCCGACGCCTGTTGATACTATGGAGATGGCCGAGAGAATAGCGAAAGAGAAGTTGAGGCACGTATATTTAGGAAATATTTAAATAGCCCGTAAAATCTGCCGTCTCACCTATAATATTTTTCGTAGTCATCAAAATTAATATTTACAGTAGAAGCCTTTTCCGCGTTCCTGAGCCAATCCTCCAAAAACTTTGCTTTCTTCATCTGCAATACGTTATAGCTGTATTTTTCCTTCTCGGTATTGAATTTTTCCTGGTCGAACCCTGTCGTCTCGAGCAGTTTAAATACGAGCGCGCCTTTGCGCCCTTCGATGACACCGGACATATCGCCCACCTTGAGCTTTGAGGCCTCGTTGGCCAGCGGCAGAGCTTCTCCTATGCCGTCAAGGTATTCCGATTTTGCGAAGAGGCCCGTCTCCTGCGTCTTCATGCCGAGGTTCGAAACCGCTTGCTCGAATGAGATCTTATCTTTTTCCATCAACTCTTTTATCGCCGCGTACTTCTCTTCCATATGTTGAGCGGCCAGAGGCTTCGCCTTCTTTTCCGCCAGCAAGGTTTCGATGCTCGCCTTCACATCCTCAAAATTAGAGAACTTCTGCGTGTTATCACTCTGGTCGGGTTTGTTTTTAGATAAGAGGAATTCGTTCTTATGCGTATCATAATATTCCTTGGCTTCCTCATCCGTCACCTTGGTCTCGCCGACAAAATCGCTCACATTTGTTATTACATATACCACTTTAAATTTATCATTCTGTTTTCTATATGCGGCCAGTATCTCTTCGTCCGTGGCCTTTAGATCCTTGGTCAGCATATCATTGAATTTCTGTATGGCTATATTTTCCCTGACCATCTCTTCGAAGCTTCTTGGGTATACTCCCATATTGTTCTTTAATATATATTCATAGGATTTGCCGTCAAATTGCCCGTCCCTCAAGAATATGGGGTGGCTCCTTATGAAGGCGATAACCTCTTTGTCGGAAACTTTTATACGATATTTTTTCGCCTCACGCGCCATTATCAATCTGTCCCAGGCCATCTTTCCGATGAATGGGCTGCTTTGAAGAAAGACCGTAAGTATCTGCGGCTGATCGAAGTGTTCCAGCGTAACGTAACATCTGATATTCTGCAGGCTCTGTGCAAAATCGTCGAAAGAGACCTTCTTTCCGTCAATCAATCCCACAAAGCGCGGCCCGCCATCTTGCGATCTTCCCGAGTCTCCGGTGCCCCACATGACGAAAGCGGGCAGTATCAGTATCACAAGTGCCCAGAATATAAATTTTGCTATCTTCTTGCTTCTTAATATCTTTAACATCTTAAGATCCTCTCTTTGATGCTTCTATGCCTTATTATGCGTCGAATGGTCAATTATAGTATTAGCATTAGATTATATTTTAAGCCGGACCATTGTTCAAGGAAAATCGATTTTGCCAAAACTTTTTTACCAATAGTTGAACCGGTGTCAACTTTTATGGCCGTCTTTCGCTTACCCAAATATTCACTTCGGGTCCTGCCATTGGTGAAACCTTTTTTTATTGGGCTCGTATGGGGTTTACAATTGGACTTATATCTATACGGGTATCTGTATTGCCCCATCCCATACTTCGCCCTGTGCGAAAAGGCTTCACCAATGTCACCCAATAGCATAAAATCTTGTAACCAACTCACACCCATCTTACCTTGACTTTTATATATATATTATGTAAAATTGATAAACATGTAAAAACCGCGCCCTCGAATACGAGCGAGGGAAAATTAGCCTCTTAATCCTAAGAGGCCTGTGAAAAATCGGGTTTTAAGAAGGAGACGTATGACGGAAGCGAAGAATAAATTAAAATTGGGCATACCTAAGGGCAGCCTTCAGGAAGCCACTGTCAGGTTGTTCAAAAAGGCCGGTTTTAATATAGGTATAAGGGAGAGATCGTATTTTCCATCCATAGATGATGATGAGATAGAGCTGGTGCTATTCAGGGCCCAGGAGATGTCCCGTTATGTAGAAGATGGAATACTCGATGCCGGTATTACTGGAAACGACTGGATACTCGAGAATGGGTCTAAGGTTGTCAGGGTTTCCGAACTCATATATTCCAAACAGAGCATGAGGCCGGTCAGATGGGTTCTCGCTGTTCCGCAGGAATCTAAGATAAAGTCCGTGAAGGACCTAAAGGGAAAGCGCATAGCTACTGAGCTGGTGAGCGTCACAAAAGAATATCTTAAGAAGAACAAGGTGAGCGCCGATGTGGAATTCAGCTGGGGCGCGACTGAGGTCAAGGCCCTGATAGGCCTGGATGCCATAGTGGAAGTTACGGAGACCGGTTCAAGCCTGAGAGCCAATAATCTGCGGGAGGTCTTTACGATATGCGAATCGACCACGCAATTTATCGCAAACCGCAAAGCTTGGATGACGCCCTGGAAGAGGGATAAGATAGAGAACCTTTGTCTTTTATTGAAGGGGGCCATACTTGCCGAAGAGAAGGTCGGCCTCAAGATGAATGTTTTAAAGAAAGACCTGAAGGCTGTGTTAGGGCTACTACCCGCCCTAAAGAAACCTACCGTATCGAATCTATCCGATCCTAACTGGCTGGATGTCGATACCATAATAGATGAAAAGGTAGTAAAGTATCTTATACCTAAACTTAAAAGAGCGGGCGCTCAAGGCATCATAGAGTATCCGCTGAATAAAGTAATAGACTAACGAAAGGGGGGTGTCCCTATGCCGTGCGGCAAGAAGCGAAAAAGAGCCAAGATGGCGAAGCATAAAAGAAAAAAAAGAATGAGAAGAGATCGCCATAAGAAGAAATAGTGTTTGATCGGCACTTTGACCCGCCCTTTTGGTGATAATTCACGCGCCAAAAGGGCGGGTCAAGTTCCGGGACGCCCAAAAAAAGATAGTGCGACGACGAATAATAATTTTCCTGGCAGTTTTTATTTCCATACTGATAATTGCGTTTAAAAATAATTTGAACGCGTTAATAAGCGGAGTTTTAAGGAACGCCCTCCCATCCTTAAAAAGTTCGGTTTTAATAAGCAAGAAACGGCCTGCCCCGTCTTCCCAGACAATAGCCCATTATTTAATGGGCGTTATTTATGACAACGAGGCAAAGATAGATAAGGCCATAGGTGAATATAAAAAGTCCTTAACTTCCGATCCCAAAATCGGATATGTGCATACGCGGCTGGCCGCGGACTATCTCTATAAGCGCGACAAAGACCAGGCTAAGAAAGAGCTTGAGATTGCCAAGTCGATCGATCCGACCGATGAAAGGCCGCGGCTACTCTTGGCGTTGATATATGCCTCTACGGGGGATCTTGAATCCGCCGGCAAGGAGTGCGAGGGGATAGTAGAGTTCGATCCAAAGTCTGTTTCGGCATTGAGTTCTTTGGCAGATATATTGGTTACCCAGAATAAGCTTGAGGAGGCGTCCCGTGTCTATGAGAAGCTGCTCGAGGAGAAAAAGTTTTTAACGGTTCTTTATTTTAACCTCGGCGTTATATATTCAAAATTGG
>Ga0265297_10004293_pt1 | contig 23574 bp, 15 predicted proteins | sample Munlanlwell13791_FD_192502 | JGI IMG/M metagenome (GOLD analysis project Ga0265297, IMG submission 192502) | Leachate microbial communities from a municipal landfill in Southern Ontario, Canada - Leachate well 137-91 | ecosystem: Engineered > Solid waste > Landfill > Unclassified | place... | reverse complement strand
TTTTCATCCCAATAGCCCCAGTGCAAATGCCCACCAAACAATATCGGTCCCAATTGACCTTCCGGTGAATCATACAGGGTGGCGACTTGTTCCGACTCTGAACCTAGCATTGTGAACATCTCCTAATCTGTTATTTGGCATAAATTATCAAGCCGGCATGCGCACGTATTCAGCTTTGCATTTTCTTTCGTTTAATCTGGACAGATCAAATCACAACGTCATATCAAAAACTGCATATAAAACCGGCTTTGCCCGATTATAAAGGCCCTTATTGCTAAAGACTACTTTTATATCGACTGCCGACTGCCGCTAATAGCCAATGAAAACTATCCAATTTTATAGGCGGCGATCCGCCCTATCAATCGGGCGCGCTGCATTACCAAGATTTTATCAACCAGCATGCCAAACCGGGGTATTTGGCGAAGCCTTTTCAGGGAATAGTTTTGTGTTATTTTCGTCAACCATTCAAGGATTCCAAAATAGTTTAATACTGACAGCGCATTAAAATAATGAAAAATGGATTTCAATCTGTCTGATGCCTATAATGCAAAAAAAACTTAACCGAAAAATGGTATTTATTGGGAGATCGTGGCAATGCACAATATTCTGAAAGAAAATTATTTTAACGAATACTATTCCAGCGGATTCGTGGAAACAAACTTATCGTTACCCGATGAACTGGTGGATGAAATCAAGCAACACTATCTAACAAAAGCGGAAGGCCATAACGACTTTCCGAAATTTTTCGTTAATAACGAGCATCAGGTCTATATGGAAGGCCGGGCATTAGGCCTTTTTTTTAATACCTTCCCCAATATCGCCAAAAAAATGGTGAAAAAACTTTATGACAAGACCTATAGAAAAGCCGTCTACGGTGAGCAGGTTTATATAGAAAAAGTTTTAAAATACCTGTTGGAAAACGACTTTCAGCGATTCTTTAAAACCCGTTACATAGTCGCTTCTTACGATATGTATCTGCGTAACGACTATCTGCGTTCAGCAGCCGGCATACATACCGACTTTCCCAACTTCCATCATTTTTATGAAACCGAAAATGACATTACCATATACATACCCCTGGTCGATCTCGATGATGAAAACGGCGGCCGGATTCAGGTGCTGCCGGAAAGCAAATTAAAAGTTCCCGGCAACATATTACTGAAATTCCTATACCAGTATTTTTCAGTAGACAGCAGCAACCTGGACGAAGACGGCTATGTAGACCCTGACAAAATCAGCCCCGCAGCCACTGCCGCTTTTGTCAGGAGCAAGCCGCATCAGGATCTGATGAATCTGTATAAAAGCGTTATCGGTCTGGCTAAAAGCCACTACGCCGACGACTTTCTAATGACTACCGAAACCAAAGGCAAGGTGCTGCTGTGGAACAACAAAAATTTCCATGCCGCCGAACGCTGGAAGAACGAGCAGATAGACCGGGAAGTCTATGTCATCAGGATGTTCCCGATATACGACGTCAATATCAAATTAAAAAGAAACCTTCACGGCAATCTGTTCAACAACTTCCTGCTGGATACCGAAAAGGGAGAAATCCACCGCTACGATCATCAGATTGACCTCAGCCAAATTCCTGCCGAGGCCAAATTGGAATTATGAAAGCAGGCTGATTACCGGGAACAATGAAGCTCAATCATCATTTTTGTGCGCTGACAAAAAGGCACAGCCCGGTGATTGAGTTCAAGTGATAATAAGTCCACAAGATTTCAGTCAGCTGGACAATATTCAGATTGCCGTTATAAAACTCTTCGTGAATCTTGTTTACGGTATGCAGGAAATGCGCGCCCCAAACCTCTCTGCTGACATCATTGATGATAATGTTGCTAAAACCCACCTCGGATAACAGCTCCCGGTATTCCTCTACCGTTTCTATATAATTTTCAGGACTTGGAAACACAGCGTGCTGCACCAGTCTTTCCCTGGATGTGAACAGCGTATCGGATAAAACCAGGCGCCCTCCGGGCTTGAGAATCCGATACGCATCTTCAAGAAATTTCCTTCGGGTTTCAAAATGAAATGCCGCTTCGATGCACAGAATATTGTCGAAAAAATTATCGTCAAACTTCATGTCAACTGCATTCATAACCTGGGCATTGCATCCCGGCGCATTCTTTCGAACTGATTCCAGCTGTTTTTCCGATATATTGATCGCCCAGACATTCTCGGCCGGATAATGATTCAACAAACGACGCGTTGACGCCCCCATACCGCAAGCCACATCCAGTATGCGCCCTGATTTTTCCGGTATAAAATCAAGCAAGGCGTCTTGCAGCCGCTCGGACGCGCTGTTCTGCGTGGTCGTCGTTTCATCCCAGTAACCGATATTCCTATACTCGGTTCCGCCAAGCAAAATACCCATGATGCCGTCGCGGCTGTAAAACGCCTGGTCATAATAATTATTAATCTGACTCGCCAGGCTGTCCTTGTCGCAACTGCTTTCGGCTAAACTCGGATCGGCATCCTTGCGGCGTGCAAACTCGACATCATCAGGCGACTGACCGACGACTTCCGTCTCAAATGTAAAATTCTTGACCAGCTTGGCTATATCATCCGGCACATAGCCGATCAAATCGATCTGCGCGGAAATACTGTCGAATAATCGTTTTTTTAGCAGCTCTTTCAAGTCATACTGATCAGTCATCGTTCATCCTTTGTTAATTACTTATAAAACAGATTGTCAAAACCAAAAAATTATTGTCTCCAGCACAACACTCAGTAATGCTAGTGAATTAAGCCTATTTCTCTATTCAAAATATAGTTAAAATCGCCCGCTATCGAATATTACAAAACAATAAAATAATCTAAATTATTTTTGCGCACTAATAAACAAACAAGCACCCATTACAGCGTTTGCGTTGTAATAATTCCACAATGTTTCAGTTAACTCGATAATACCAATGTCACCTGAATAAAATTTTTCATGAATCCTGTTAACTGCCCGCAAAAAATGAGCCCCCCAGACATCTTTGCTCTTATCAATAATAACGATAGAGCTAAATCCGGCATCCGAAAGTAACTCATAATATTTTTCGACAGTTTCAATGTGATTCTCAGGACCATGGTACATAGGGAGCTGTGCCAATCTTGCTCTAGAGGTCAAAAGAATATCCGACAAAACCAGATAACCGCCCGGTTTTAACACGCGAAAAGACTCTTCAAGAAATTTCTGCCGGGTTTCGAAGTGCATTGCAGCCTCAATACACAAAATACTGTCAAAAAAATCATTATCAAATCCCATGTCAACGGCATTCATAACCTGAGCATTGCAACCGGGTGCATTGCTTCGGGTTGATTCAATCTGTTTTTCCGATATATTGATCGCCCAAATATTCTCAGCCGGGTAATGATTCAGCAAACGGCGCGTTGAAGCCCCCATCCCGCAAGCCACGTCGAGTATTCGCCCTGATTTTTCGGGTATAAAATCGAGCAAAGCATCCTGTAATCTTTCAGATGCTTGGTCCTGGGAAAGAGTGGCCTCGTCCCAGTATCCTATGTTTCTATATTGGGTATCTTGATAAAGACGCCCCATCATCCCGTCGCAATCATAAAATACTTGGTCATAATGACCATTAACCAGTTCGGCAAGTTTTTCCTTATCGGGCTGATTGCTAGCAACGATTGCTCCATTTTCAAATAATCCGGCCTCAAGTTCCACATCATTTGATGCCCGATCAGCATGTTTCGTTTCAAATGTGAAATCTTTAACCAGCTTGGTTATATCATCCGGCACATAACCGATCAAATCTATCTGTGCGGAAATACTGTCGAATAATCGTTTTTTTAGCAGTTCTTTCAGGTCGGTTTGATTTGCGGTCATTATTAAAAGCCTGGTTGGAAAACAACGGCTGATTTATTTTTAATAAGCCGTATTAATTTTATTTGATATTCGGTAAAACGCTGACATACTCACAACTACACCGAACAAAGTCAAGCTGCGCTGAACGACATAAACCGAAACCCTAGCCATATATAAAAGCGTTGATGCATAATACCGGCATGACGCCACGATAAACAAGGAGATAAATATGCAAAGCATTCTGAATACGCAATATTTTAATGAATACTTTACCAACGGTTTCATTGACACCGGTGTTTCCCTGCCCGACGGGCTGCTTGAGGACATGAAAAATCATTATAAAAATGTCGCTGAAGTCCGCAACGACTATCCTCAGTATTTCACTAAAAACGAACACCAAGCTTATCTTGAAGGAAAAATCACCGGTTCTTTGTTCTCCCTGCTCCCCGGACTGGCCAACAAGATGGTCACAAAGCTGTACAGTAAGTCCTACAACAAAGCCATTCATCTTGAGCAAACCTTTATTGAAAAGGTGTGTTCGCATTTATTGCAGCAGAATTGCCAACGTTTTTTTAAGACCCGGTTTATTGTCGCGTCCTACGATATTTACCTGGGTAACGACCATAATCATCGGTCATTCATAGACATCCATTCCGACATACCGAATTTTCATCACTTTTATGAAACCGAGAACGATATAACGGTATACATCCCGCTTATTGACGTTAACGAAGATAACGGCGGTCGCTTAGCCATTCTGCCGGAGTCCAAATGCAAATTAAAAGTTCCGGGAAATGTGCTATTGAGGTTATTCGAGGATGCATTTTTAAATATCCCGGCCTATCTTGATGAAAACGGCTATATCGACAGCGATAAAATCGACGCCACGGCAATGAAGAATTTTATCAATGGCGCACCCTATAAGGCATTAATGGAGAATTACAAAATCAGTACAAACTTTGTCAGAGATTATTATGCCGACAAGTTTATAAAAAATGACTGGCAAGCAGGCCAAGTTGTTTTATTTAACAACAAAACCTTCCATGCCGCCGAGACTTGGCGTAACCCCGACTATAACCGGGAAATCTATATGATCCGGTTGCTCCCGATCTACGACGCCAAAATTCAATTGAAAAAGACCTTGCACGGCAGCCAATTCAACAAGTATCTGATCGACACGCAAACCGGCAGCATTCAGCTTTATCAAGACAGCGTGGATTTAAGCAAAATTCCGCAACAGGAAAAGCTAAAACTCAGGGCTTAAACACCGGCGACCCATGTCTGAAAATTCCGCAGGCATGGCACAACATAATGGGATAAACGCTACAAAAATATCTGTAACCGCCGGTTCATATAGTCGGCAGACGCCTGCATCAGGTGTTCGCCAATGGCATCGACATGACGATCCCGCCAATCCTCAAGCGATGTACCCTGAACCCATTGGTTAAATGCGCCCAGAGCCGGGCCGGTGTGCACCTGATAATCCACACGCTGTTCGCTGCCGCCTTCCAGGGCAAGACGCATGGTGTGGACAAAGTACCAGCGAAAAATCAACGCCATCATAACCTTTGGGCTGCGTTCCGCTTTTTCAATTTCTTCGGGAAACTGCTGCTGGTAATAGCCTTTTGTTTCCTGATACACCTCGTCAAAACTGCGCCTGAAGTATTTATCCTGTATTTCCTTACGGACCGGGGCGTCGATAAGATCCAGCGAACCGTAATTTCGCCAAAGATCGTAAAGCTTATTGGCCCTGGCAGGAAAAAAAACGCCTTTCTTCATCACCTGAATCTTTGCGCCCAGTTCAAACATGTCTCCGGCCGGAGCATAAGCGGTATCCTGAATGTTTATCCCTTGAAGCATGTCCTTGACCCTATCGCTGGTTCCTGCCTCCACGGTGCACTGGTTAATCGAGCCGGTGACAATAAAATCAGCGCCCAACATAAACGCGCATGCGGCCGACTCAGGGGTACCGATGCCTCCGGCAGCACCTACCCTCACCGGTTTCCGATACTGATATTGTTGTTGCAGACCGTCCCGCAAACGGATAATGGTCGGCAGTAGAACCGAGGCAACGCCCATATCGGTATGTCCACCGGAATCCGATTCCACGCAGACATCCGAAGCGACCGGCAACCGCCCGGATAAGGCCGCCTCCTGTTCCGAAATCCGGCCTTCTTCGAGCAGACGACTGACGATCTGTTCCGGCGCCGGAGCCAGAAAAAGCTGCGCCACCTCGGGCCGTGAAACTTTGGCGATCACCCTGTTCGGGACAATCAAACATCCCTGAGCGTCAGTACTTACCCCCTTCAACCTATACTTGACCAGCGCCGGCGTAATCTGCATATAGGCGGATGCTTCGATATTATGTACGCCGTAACGCAGAAACAGATCCACCGTATCCATTTCCTGTTTCGGCCGGGACAGGTCGGATAACAAATTCATTCCGTAGGCCTCTCCGCGACACAAAACCTGCTGGATATGCGCAATTGCCGCTTCAACCACTTGCAACGACATGCCACCGGTACCGTAAAAACCGAGATAACCGGCCTGGCCCATGCGAATCACCAGCTCTTTGGAAGCAATAGCTTTGGCCATTGCACCCGCCACATAGGCATAACGCAGACCGTAATCCTGTTTAAATTGCTCGGAACCTAATTTTTCAACTGTAATCATGGCACTACATTTATCTGGTTTTTGATTGCAGGTCAATCGGGAAAAAATTTTAAAACAATAAATTCGACTACACCAAAAACAACCTTGATGCCGCACAATCATTATGCTAGTCTCTGCGAAACAATAACAAACAAGGAGACACTATCGTGACAACTAAACAACCAGCCGAATCAAACGCAGTACAATCTGAAGACACCGAAACTTCCCGCGAGAAGGCCGCCAATCTTGTTATCAGCAAATACACCGGCTGGGCGGCAGGATCCGGGGCTATTCCATTCCCTTTCTGGGACGTGGCGGCCATTGCAGCCATTGAAATAAAAATGGTCAATGAGTTGTTGGATATCTACGAGAAACCTTTTTCCGAATCGAAAACCCGCTCAATTCTCACCATTCTGATCGGCAGCCTTTCGCCTCAACTGCTGGTCGGAGCAACTGCCGTCACACTGTTCAAGGTAGTACCGGGCATTGGTTCTGTGCTGGCGTCGTTGAGCATGCCCATGCTTGCAGCAGCATCCGCCTATGCCGTTGGCAAAGTCATGGTCAATCACCTGAAAAATGGCGGCGACCTGTCTAATTTTGACCCCAAAGCTAAAATAGATGATTTCAAAGCTGCTTTTGACGAAGGCAAGAAAAAAGCCGATCCAGCGGCGACATAAATCCTAGTTGCATTCAAAACCTTTCAGGAGCGTTGTCGTTTAATAACGAGACCCAAAGATGCCATTTTTTTATTTTTTAATGTACCTGCTTTTATGCATGGTTATCGGCCTGGCCGGAAGGAAACAGCCGTTAGGTTTTAACGGCCTGTTTCTGCTTTCTTTCTTCCTGTCCCCGGTCGTCGGAATTATTCTGCTTATTTTGCTTTCGACTTTTAAGGCCGAACATTCACAATCGAAATAAATCTTTACCGGACAGCAAAATACAAACTTCAACCCAGTGAATCTAGTTCATACTTTTCTGAATGAAACCGATGCCCCAAAGGGGAAAATCGCGTTTTATTCAATCCTGGCCGGACTAAGCAACGTTTTACTTCTGGCAATCCTCAACACCTCTGCAGAACACGCATCGAACAGTGAATTCAGACTGATAGGCGTGGCTTTTTTTGCGGTTTGCCTGCTCATTTACATACTCTCCCAAAAGTATGTGTGGCGGACGGGAACAGAGCTTGGCGAAAGCCTGATAGAGGCTATCCGCATTCGGATCTTTAATAAAATCTCCGGCTGTAATTTTGAAAACCTTGAAAAAATAGGCCAGGCGGAACTGTATACCGCCATTAACCAGCACACCTATACCCTGTCGCTGTCTTCATTGCCGATTATTGTCTCGCTACAAAGCCTGGTCATCATCACATTTACCACGCTGTATCTGGCCTATCTCTCACTGGCGGCATTTTGCCTGACTTTAGTATTTATTCTGATCGCCGCCTGGATGTCTTACAAAAGAAGCCAGAAAACCAATAAAGTTCTTGATATTGCGATTGCAAGCGAGCAAAACGTCTACTATTCGCTATCCGACTTACTCGAAGGTTTTAAGGAAATAAAGCTGAACCACGACCGCGAACAGGACTTGCTCCGTTCCGCCGGTGTTCTGGCCGGACGGGCCAAGGACAACCGGATTCGCGCCAATCTGGATATGGCGATCAACTTTATCGCTATACAGAGTTCGTTTTATTTTTTAATGGCGGTACTGGTTTTCCTGGTTCCCCAACTGAGCATTGCCGCCTACCCTGACACGGTTATTAAGATCGTCACCGCCGGACTGTTTTTAATGGGGCCGGTAAGCAATGTTTTCGCCTGGATGCCGACTTTTACCAATGCAGAAAAATCCTTATCGTTGATTTTCAAGACGGAAGCATTACTGGACAAGCATCAGGAGCTGTTAAAAAAAGACTGCGTCCTGTTCCCTGCATTTGAAAAGCTGTCGCTACAAAAAATCCGTCATCAATATCGCGACGAGTTCGACGCTGTCAATTTTTCAACCGGTCCGATCGATTTACACGTCCGGCATAATGAAATCCTGTTCCTTACCGGCGGCAACGGCTCCGGCAAATCCACGCTGATCAAACTTTTGCTCGGACTGTATCAACCCTGCGACGGACAAATACGCCTTAACGATACGCTGATCTCGGCAGCCAACATCTTCGCCTACCGCAACATGTTTACCGCGATTCTTGCCGATTACCACCTGTTCTCACGCACCTACGGTATTCATGAAATCGATCAACAGCGCGTCGATGACTTGCTCAAGCGCATGGGCTTAAAAGAAAAAACCGGCTTGATCAATGGCGAGTTCGACACCCTTAACCTGTCCACCGGACAGAAAAAGCGTCTGGCGCTGATCATTTCGATACTCGAAGACAGACCGGTGATGGTTTTTGACGAATGGGCCGCGGACCAGGATCCCCAATTTCGCAAGATTTTTTACCATGAAATCCTGCCCGAACTAAAAGCTAACGGTAAAACCATTATTGCCGTTACTCACGATGAAAAATACTTCGACTGCTGCGACCGGCACTTCCATATGGAAGAAGGCTTGATCGCCGAAGTAACCCATTCCAGGAAAAAATAAACCATGTTTAACAAAATAACTAACTGGCTTGAAACTCATCGTCTTGAAATAGCAATCGCGCTGCTCTTAGCCGCACTGCTGTTTCTATCCGCCCTGCCCATGATGCTGATCAGCATCGATTCAGGATATAAAGGCGTTCTGTGGCGCCGTTTTTTCGGCGGCACAGAAATGGAGCGCAGCTACGGGGAAGGCACGACGCTGATCTTCCCGTGGGACAAAATGACAATCTATGACACACGACAACAAAGGGAAACCGTTGTGTTCAACACCATCAGCAAAAACGGCCTTAGCGTCCTGGTTGAAGCATCCATTCGTTTTCGCCCCTTAGAAAACTATCTGCCCGAACTGCACCGATATATCGGCCCGGACTATATCAATATATTGTTGATACCGGAAATGGGCAGCCATGTGCGTAACGTTATCGGTCAATATGAACCGGAAGAACTCTACTCCGTGAAGCGAACATTGATCGAAGAGCAAATTCAACAAAGCATCAAAAACGGACTCGGCACCTCAAACACAAATGAATCAGCCGGCCACTATATCTTCGTTGATGAAATTTTAATTCGCGACATCACGCTTCCTGAAACCGTGCGTAATTCGATTGAACAGAAAGAACAGGCCAAACAGGTCGCGTTAGCCTATGAATTCAGGCTGCTGGCCGAAGAAAAGGAAAAGCTGCGCAAAAAGATTGAAGCCGAAGGCATCCGCGACTTCCAGAGCACCATTACCGACGGCATATCCCAGAAATACCTGACTTGGCAAGGCATCAATGCAACGGTCGAGCTGGCAAAATCAAATAACTCCAAAGTCGTTGTCATCGGCTCCGGTAAAAGCGGCCTGCCGATCATACTGGGCAGCGACTATACTGCCGGGCCGGCGGATAAAGCGGATAAATCCGACAAGGCGGACGCGAATAAACAATAGACGCCGGGATCAAGCCAGCATCGGCAATCTCCCCCGAATCGCCTTGATATTTTCATTGTCATTACCAAACGGCGTCATAATCGGCATAACCCGGTTATGTAGGCTTGCCTGCAGGTTGTATTTTGTAAACGTCGCCATATTCCCGGACGGCCCTATATCCAGATAAACCGCCTGCGGATTGTTGCGCTGGAATTCAGCCAACGCCTGCCTAAATTCAATCGGTTGCCGTATCACACGCCACCAGTACGCCGGCGAAAACCTTTCCTCCACTTCATCTCCGCCCATCGACGTAGCGCAGGAAACAACCGGTATTTTGGCGGAACGATAAACGCTGCCCGCAAACATCGTGCTAAAGGTATCCTTAGCCGCCTCCACCAACGATGAATGAAAAGCCACGGAAACCGGCAAAAGCTGATGAGGAATATCCTGCCGCCTGAGTTGCCCTGCAATTTGCAGGATTTTGCTTCTGAACCCGGACACGACAAAACACCTGTCAAAATTAACCCCGGCCAGTTCGCAACCGTCTGAAAACGCAGGGTTGGTTTGAAAAGTATCGACATCATCGATAACGGCCAGCATCGCGCCGCCGCTGCAATGCGAATCGAATAACCGGGCCTGCTTGATAATATCAAACAGCATGACCTCGACATCGGCGACATCCGCCAACGCAGCCGCCACAAACTCGCCCAGACTCGCGCCGAACAGATAATCCGGTGCCGGCAAATTCTCGGCCAGAAGCGTTTGAGCCAGCGAGTACTGCACCATAAAAAGCGCCGGGTGCGTATACAAGATCTGTTCAAAAGGCTGGCTTAGAGACTGCTTTTCGTCATACAGCATTTCAACGATCGACTGCCCGACATAATTGGCGGCAAGCTGATCCAGCCTGTCCATCCAGAACCTGAACGCCTCGTTCGTGTTATAAAGCGCGCTACCCATCTGGAAATACTGGGCGCCTTGCCCGGAAAACATCCAGACGATAGGCTTTAATTGTTCAGTTCGAGTATCCTCAGTCATTTATCACCTGTTTCAGACATCCAATGGCGCAACGATGACTCTACTCATCCCTGGCAAACCGGAAATAACGACAGTGTACGCAAATCGCAGGCACGGCGACAACCTATAGTTAGATTCAGAATTAATTGTTATACTCGATTAAACGCTGCACCTGCTTGTTACCCCAATTAATGGTCACATAAAAAAATGAAAACTTACCTGTTTCCCGGCCAAGGCTCGCAACATATCGGTATGGGCGAAAACCTGTTCGATACATTCCCTGACATGACTGCAACAGCGGATGCAATTCTGGGCTATTCCATCAAGGAGCTTTGCCTTCAAGACCCGAACCGGCAACTGGGCCGGACACAATACACCCAGCCCGCACTCTATGTTGTCAACGCCCTCGCCTACAGGCAGCAGCTAAAAGACAACGGCGAACACCCGGACTTTGTCGCAGGCCACAGCCTCGGTGAATATAACGCGCTGGAAAGCGCCGGTGTAATCCGCTTTGAAGACGGCCTTAAACTGGTCAAAAAACGCGGCGAACTGATGAGTACAGCGCCTAAAGGCGCGATGGCGGCGATCATCGGCCTGACCTCAGACAAAATCAGCGACATATTAGCCGATAACGGACTCACGTCCATCGACATCGCCAACTATAACGCCCCCACCCAAACCATCATATCCGGGCTGGAAGCGGATATTCAAAATGCGCAGACCTATTTCGAACAGGAACAGGCCATGTTTATCCCGCTGAATGTCAGCGGCGCATTTCATTCCCGCTATATGCAACCGGTACAGAACGAATTCAGCCAGTTTCTGGACAGTTTCACTTTTGCTGCGCCGAAAATCCCGGTCATTGCCAATATCCACGCCCTGCCCTATCAAGCCGACAGCATCGCCCGGAATCTGGCGGATCAATTGACCCACTCAGTGCGCTGGCTGGACAGCATGCACTATCTGCTGCAACAAGGCGACATGGAGTTTCTTGAGCTTGGCCCCGGCGACGTGCTGAGCAAACTGATCATAAGCATCAAAAGCCAGTTCAAACCGAATACCGTAGCGCAAAGCAGCCAACCCAGCCCTGCGCCGAAATCCGCCGACAACCAAACCACTACCCAGCCCGATAGAAAACAAGACTTAAAAACGCCGCAACAACGGGTAATCGACTGGAACCGGTCATACCCCATCGGCACACAGGTTAACGCAAAAGGCTACGACGAAATACTGACAACCAAAACCCAGGCTGTGATCCTGTTCGGACACCGCGCCGCCATCTACATGCAAGGCTATAACGGCTATTTTGCGCTGGATGAGGTCGAGCCGGTCAAGCATGCCGCCACGCCTGCATAACCCGATACAACTGACGATTTTTATTGTTCTTCCTCTTTCCAGCCAATAACACAACTGCACACTCAATTTCAGGACTCTAAGTAAATGTCGAGAGTAAAAGACAAAATTGCGCTCATTACCGGCGGAAGCCGCGGGATTGGCGCCGGAACGGCCAGACTGCTGGCCAGTGAAGGCGCTTTCGTCATTATCGTCGATATTCTTGACGATCTGGGACAGGCTGTGGCGGAGAGTATCGGTAGCCAAGCCTGCTATTACCATCTGGATGTTTCCCGTGAAGCGGATTGGCAGGCGGTTTGCGACGTCATCCGCCAACAGCATGGACGTTTGGACATCCTGTTTAACAATGCCGGGATTTCCGGCTTCGAGGAAGAATTCGGCCAGCGACCGCAGGATGTCGAGCACATGTCGCTCGAAGACTGGCATACGATACATGCCGTCAACATGGACGGCGTATTTTTAGGCTGTAAATACGGCATTCAATTAATGAAAGCGCAGGGAGGCTCCATCATTAATATGTCGTCACGCTCCGGCATGGTCGGCATGGCGCAAACGGCGGCCTATTGCTCAAGCAAAGGCGCGGTGCGTAATTTAACCAAAAGCGTGGCGATTTATTGCGCCCAATACGGCTATAAAATCCGCTGCAATTCGCTGCATCCAGGCGCGATCTATACCCCTATCTGGGACAGTGTCATGGGCGACACGCCGGAACAAAGAGCGGAAACGCTGAATTTTATCAAAAGGGGCATTCCGCTGAACGAAATGGGAACGCCGCTTGATGTCGCCTACAATGTTTTATATCTGGCTTCCGACGAGTCCCGGTATGTAACCGGCTCGGAAATGGTGCTCGATGGCGGCATTATGGCGGGCAGCACTGCCACATTGCAGCATACGGATGAAAAAAACTAGGATTGCCCACCGGTTAAACAAACACCTTCCATATCCCCCTTTTTCCGCCAATCTGCCAATATTTGGAAAAACGCCTCCGAGCCGCCGCCATAAAAACCGGCTATTTTGGCGGTTTTACCCTCGCCGGGTTTGCCTTCGTTATTGTAATAACCGGGGGTGCATTCCTGATAATATTTCATACCGGCGGCCGCAAAACTGTTGATGACATCAACCCATTGATCCTCCGCTTCTTGGTTCACTTCAACGGCCTGCATGTTTTGCTTTTTTACCTCGCCGAGGATGTAGGCGATATGGGCGCTTTGCTCATAGAGCATATGCGTGTAGTTGGCGGTATACCCGCCTTGGGTCATGCCCAGAAAAAAACAATTCGGAAAATGACGGGTCTGAAGACCATGCAGCGTGCGCATGCCGTCTGCCCATTTCTCGGTCAGCGTCAAACCGTCCCGCCCATAGACTTCAAAGCCTGATCGTCTGGGATAAGCGGTTCCCACCTCAAAACCCGTGGCGAAAACCAGGCAATCCAGATCATAACTCTGATCGCCGACAATGGCCGCTGTTTCGGTAAGTTGCGCCACGCCTTTGCCCTGGGTATCCACCAGCTTGACATTCGGACGGTTAAAAACCTGAAGATACTCGTCATTAAAACAGGGGCGTTTGCAAAATAAGCGGTACCACGGTTTAAGCGCGGCGGCTGTTTCGGGGTCGGTTACGATACTGTCGATACGCGCCCTGACCTGTTCCATCTGTTCAAAATCAAGCATTTCGGACAGTTTTTCCATGTCTTCCGCAGCCGGCTGTTCCCGATAAAGATGTTCGGGGAGCTTGCTTAAGTTACGCATGATGTTAGTCAAACCGTCATTAACCTGGTCCTCGTCCTGGCCGATGCCGGAGGTAACCCGGTTAAAATTTTGCATGCGCGCCTGCTGCCAGCCCGGACTCAACGTTGTCGCCCATTCAGAGTCGGTGGCTTTATTATCGCGCACGAGGACCGAAGAAGGCGTGCGCTGGAAAACATACAATTGCCCGGCGGATGCTGCAAGATAGGGAATGCACTGAATGCTGGTGGCCCCCGTTCCGATGATGCCGACCCGTTTATCATGCAGTTTGTCCAGCTTGCCGCAGGCATCGCCGCCCGTATAGCCATAGTCCCAGCGGCTGGTATGAAACATCTTGCCTTGAAAAGTCTCAATACCCGCTATACCGGGCAATTTAGGCTGGCTGAGCGGACCGTCAGCGAGACAGATAAAGCGCGCTTTCATGCTATCCCCACGGTCAGTCGAGACGATCCAGCGTAATAAGGCCTCGTTCCAGCGCAGCTCGGTCACTGAGGTATGAAAACAGGCCTTATCATAAAGCCGGTAATGTTCAGCAATGGCGCAGGAGTGGGCAAAAATTTCCGGCGCATTGCTGTATTTCTGTTTGGGGATATAGCCGATTTCTTCAAGCAACGGCAGGTAAATATAGGATTCAATATCGCATTGCGCACCCGGATAACGATTCCAGTACCACGTACCGCCAAAATCGCCGCCGCGCTCGACAATGCGGACATCCTCAATGCCCGCCTCCTTCAGCCGGGCCGCCGCCAACAAGCCGCTAAAGCCGCCGCCGACAATCAATACCTCCACTTCATCATGCAGCGGTTCACGCGCCTGAACCGGCGTATAAGGATCTTCCTGAAAACGGGCGTACCGGCCGTCTATTTTTATATATTGCTCGTTACCTTCCTGACGCAGGCGTTTATCCCGTTCTTCGCGGTACTTCGACCGCAATTCATCGGGATTAAATCGCGGCTGTTTTGCTTCTTGGTTATTTTTCATCGGTAAACTCGCCAAACGGATAACTCTTAAGCTACGAATCTGCCTAAGAACATGTATAGCAGTTACCATGAAGAGCATGAAGGACATGAAGATTTAAATCCTTCATGTCCTTCATGCTCTTCATGGTTTAAAAATAAAACGGGCTCACGTTATTTTATGCACGTTCCTATGAATGCCCGGCTCCGTTTAATAAATCCAGGTCAGGACTAAAGTTGAAGTTAAGCGGCCGAATATCTCCCGCACATTCCGGGAAAAGATGTTCTATTTTTTTCCTCTGCCGTTCAGGCCACTGAGCCACAAGCAGATCATTCGGGACACTGCACCCATCGAATTCCCTCTCCCGCATGAAAATACTTTTTATTCTGGCCTGCATGCCGGCAGGCAGAGCGGGAAAATCGGGATTAAAATTGAGGCTTAACAAAGTTCTGTTTTCATTCGATGTATTGGCGTAGGCGCTGTGCAATAATCGCGTATCCTTGACGACAACGTCGCCCGGTTGAACCTCGATTGCAACCTCCCCTTCCCATGATTGATAAAGCGGGTGCTCGAGGTTCTCCACTCTGGACAGAGATGAACCGTATACCGCTGGAACTTCATGAATCGGGTGCCTTTGATGATGACTGCCGGGTATAACCCGAAGGCAGCCATTGTCGGGCAAAGTCGGGGAAAGATAAATCATCATGTTGACCTGGGGAATCCGGTCGGTATAGGAAAGCGGATCATCCCAGCCCCACCAGTCATGATGCCAGAACAGAGGCGGACTGGCGGGCGGTTTGCTGATAATAGAACCGCTGCTGAACACATGGCCGCCTAAATCCAGCTCGTCAAACAGCGCCGCCAACGCCTCGTGGCCGATGATTTCAGAAAAATCGGGATAGTCCGATATATCGACCAGACAACCCTGGGACTTGAACTGGGAGCGATGGTTTTCAGAAACATGCTCCAGCGCCTTATCGCACCATTGGCCGATTTTTTCGATCATGGACTGATCAAATAGGCTCCGAACAATACAATAACCCTGCCGTTCCAGCTTTTCCCTGTTTGTTGATTTCATTATTTATCCCCCTGTAAAACACACGATGTAGTTGCCGTCTCAAAGAAACGCCTCAGCAGTAGTTAGACGTCAACCGTTTAAGATAGGTCAGGGACTCCCTGACCACCGAATAGTCCACACCAAAATCGACCAGACAGGCAATTTCATTGACGCCGGCCGCTATCGCCTGATCGACAATATCCCGGCCGTCTTCGACGGTGCCGAAAATTGCGCCGGTTTTAAAGTAACGCTGGTAGGCGTATTCCAGCATCTTGCCTTTTTCCGCCTCGTTAAGCGGGGTACCGCCGTTTTGATCGACGGCCGCTTTCAGGTGCGCATCCAGCGAACTTTTTATGTAATCCTTAAAAGGCGCTTCCACGGCCTGTTGCACCTGCGCCCTGTCCCCCAGCATCAAGGTATGCAGCATTAATGTGATAACCCCTTGCTCCGGGTCAAGCCCCGCCTCCTGCCGGGCGCTTCTGTACAACGCAATCTTTTTTTGCATCGCATCCAGGTTGTTGCCGTACAGCATCGTAAAAATGTTATAGCCCTGCCTGCCCGCATGAATAAAGCCTTCATCATTCTGCGTAACCAGCAGCCAGACCTTCAGTTCCGGTTGCAGCGGACGGGGATAGACCGCAATCGGTATCTGTTCGCCGCCGGGCCCGGCAAACGGCACGGTTTCGCCGCGCCACAGCTTTTGCACGATCGGAATGGCTTCGCTGCATATTTGCCGCCGGTTCTCGTAGTTTTCCGGCGACAGGATAAAATCGGGCTTGTTCCAGCCGGAGCCGAAGCCCAGGTCGACACGGCCTTGCGACAGCACATCGTTCATCGCCCACCATTCGACCACTTCAGCCGGGTGATGCAACGGCAGCGAGATACCGGCGGTTCTGAAACGGATGCGTGTCGTCTGGGGTATTAAATGCGCCGCCATAATCGCGGAGTTGGCGTAAATGGAGCCGAATTCATGAAAATGCCGTTCCGGCAGATAAACCGCCTCAAAACCTTCCTTGTCCGCAAACAGCGTTATGTCCCGCATGAACGCGTATTTTTCCGCATCGGAAATATCTTTCCGAACATCCGAAAAAAACAGGAAACTGAAACTGATGTCCGCCTTCGCTTGTTTCGCCTTATGCGCGGCGGGCTGAATGCCCAGCAGCTGTTCTATCGTTTGTGTCATGGTGTGTTTTTATTGCAACAGGGACTTGCTGTTCTGCGCCGTTAAATGCCTGGACAGCGTTTCGACCGTGGAAAAATCGATCAGCCATTGCGGTTGCACCGGCTGTTTCAGTCTTTTCTCCAGCCGGGTCGCCAGCACCATCGCCGAGATCGAATCCAGCCCGTAATTCTGGAACGGCTGGGTAGAGTCGAAACTCTTCAGTTTCAGCACTTCCAGCACGGTATTTGTGATCACCTGCGCCATATCAACCGGTTGTTCCTGCGCTGCCGGTTGCGCTACCCCGGCAAACAGCAGCTTGTGTATCCGGTGTATCAGGTTCGGTTCCAGGTGTTTGATCCGGTCCAGGCTGATCACGTCGGTGATCCTGTAGACCGGCACCTCAAGACCCGAGCGTTTTTCAGCTTCCCATTGATCCAGATGATGCAGGATTGAATTTTCCGGGACGGTTTCAACAGGCGCTTCGGACTTGGCCGCCACAGCCTGTTTTCCGGCTTCAACGGCATTGAGGTTCGCATACAGCAATTGCAGCCTGACCTGCTCAAACTGCTGCCGGTCGAGATAGCCGATAAACACCCTGCTGTCCTCCGTGCATGCCAGCGCCTGTTCAAACAGCGCCCGGCCTTCCTGATTGGAAAATGTCCGTATGCCGAGCCGGTGAAAATTCTCTTCTATCGCCGCAACCCTTTCACCGGCAATCCGGGTAATGGCTCCGCACTGGTTCCAGTCCGACCAGATGATCGTTTTGTAACACGTATGATTGTTTTGATGGTGCTGATAAGCGCTGAAAAAATCGACAAACGAATTGGCCATCGCATAATCGCCGGCGCCGCGGGCCAGATGCGGCATAAGCCCGGTCATCGACGAAAACGATACGAAAAAGTCCGGCGCATCCGCCTTGAAAAGCGCATGCAGGCTTTCCAGGCCGTTGACTTTAGGCTCCCACACCTGCTTCATCCGCTCCAGATTTTTGCTGACAAATCCGGGGTTATCTGAATCGGAATAAACGCCCGCACTGTGAATAACCCCTCTGATCGGCCCCAATTTGGCGCGGATTTTTTTGAAATAACGCTTCAACGCGTGCTGACCGCTCAACGAGCCGGTATAAATCTGAAGATGCTCAACCGCCTTGTCCAGCTCAATCAGCTCGAGCAGTTTATTTTTGATATACAAAGACAGGCTGTCGTTATCGACCGCCTTCGACCACGACTCCCGTGGCGGAAGTTGTGTAATCCCCATCAACACCAGCTTATTGCAGCCTTTGGCGGCAAGATACTTGGCGATTTCCAGCCCGACGCCGTTGGTTCCGCCGCTGATCACATAAACGCCGTCCTGCGCAATCGGCAATGCCTCTCCGGCTCCAGCTTCGACGGCCGATAGGACAGGCGCAAAACGCTGCCCGTCACGGTAGCACAGTTCAGTTTCCTGCAATTCGGCGTCAAACTCCTGCATGATGATTTGCCTTAATTGTCCGGGCCGGTCATAAGCTGTTTGGTCAATATCGATAAACCGGGCGCTGACATGCGGATAATCCGCGCTGAGCATTTTGACCAAACCGGCAAACTTTGCGCCCGCCAGGCTCATCTGCTTGTACTGAAAATGCTGCAAGCCTTTGGTGAAGTATAAAATCGCAATGTCGTTATAAGTGCCGATGAGGGTTTGATAGAAAACGGTTTTGCCCGGATTGTCGGCATCGCTGTCTTTGGCCGTATCGTAAAGATCGCTCAAATCGATAATGTGGCTAATGTTATCGTACTGGTCGATCAGGATGTGGGCGCTGATTCTGACCGATTCGGCATCCTTGTAGTTGATCGAATTCTGGATCTGACTGGGCAGAACGCTGTTGTCGCCGATCAAAATGACTTTGTTAAAGTCTTCCGGTTCAAGCAGTTTCCGGGCAATTTGCAGGGACTCATGGTTAACCAGAATCAGCACCGTGCCGCGATCGGCCGGGTGCGTCACCGGTTGCGGCTGTTTTTCCCGCCATTCCTTGTTAATCAGGCAGATATGCTCCGCGACCTGTTCGGCGCAGCCGTTCCGAGCCAGACGCTGCCCTGCGGCATAATGGATTTGCCTCAACTTGGTGAACGGTTCAGTCTGCGCGCCGAAAGCCAGCCATTCCCTAAACAAACGCTGCATTGCCGCGTTCAAGTCGCCACAATCATCCTGAGTAACCAGCACACAGCGCGACTGTTCCGGTTTGACGGCTTTGCTGATCAAGTCTGCCAGCCGGTCGGCCGCAACCGGGTCGGTCTGCATGAAAAACAAGACGTCCACTGGGCTGTCGCTGCCTTGATCGGACAGCACTTTCAGGCATTGCTCGATCGCCGATGTATCGGTCGGCTGTGTTCCGACGCCTCCCAGAAACAACAAACAATCGGGCCGTTTCGCTGCCAGCCCGTCGTTGATTTCAGTGACGGCGCAATAACTCACATTCGAGGAATCATCGAGGCCGGACGCCTGCTTCAACTGCGTCAGCAGGTTACTGAATGCAAGGCGTTCGCCGTCATCGGCGTAGATAACGGTAAGCTGTTTGCCTTGATAATGCTGCAAGCGGTTTTGCCAATCAATCGTGTCCGGCAACTCGCTGCCGCGCCACAGCTCGCTATCTATCACCGGTGTTTCGCTGCTGCGGCAGGGCTTGCTCTCAACGGTGTCGTCTTCAACGGCTTCGGTTTCCGGTATCCAGTAATGTTCGCGGGCAAACGGATAGGTCGGCAAACCGTGCTTTCGCCGCGCCTGTCCGGGCCGGTATAACGACGACCAGTCGACCGTTTCGCCGACAACCCAGCGTTCAGCCAATTGCCGTAGCTGCTGCGTTGTAGCTTCCCCTTGAATTGTGCCATCGGCAGCTGCGGCCTTTTTGCCGACTTCACCGGCAACACAATCCTGATCGCTTGCGCCGGTCAACGCGTAGTTTGATAACCTTGTTCTTAATTCGTCAGCCGTGTTCGCGACAATCGCCAGACGATGATTCAACGCCACCCTGCCGACCTGAAAGGTATAGGCCATATCGCTCAGGTTGATTTCCCGGCTGTTGTATTGATCGGCCAGATAGTCGCTGACTGCCTGCGCATAAACCGCCAATTGCTGCCCGCTTTTTGCCGACAACACCAACAGCACCGGCGTATCCGCTGCAACTGCGGCCGCAACCTGCGGTAAAGGCTCTTCCAGCACGATATGGGCGTTGGTGCCGCTAAAACCGAATGAGCTGACTGCAACATGACGCTTTTGCCCGACCGGCGCGTCCCACGGTTTACACTGCGTATTCACGTAGAACGGGCTGTCCTCTAAATCGATATGCTCGTTCAGTTCCTGATAATTGATGGTCGGCGGCAATTGCCTGTGCTGTAGGGCCAGCACCGATTTGATCACGCCGGAAACACCGGCGGCCGTCGCAAGATGCCCGATATTGCTTTTTACCGAACCCAGCGCGCAAAAATGCTTCCGGTCGGTAAACCGGCGGAATGATTCGCGCAACGCGTCCACTTCAATCGGGTCGCCAAGCTTGGTTGCGGTGCCGTGCGCTTCAATCAGCTGGATATGCTCCGGGTTGATGCCGAATTTTTTGTAAATACCGGTTTCCAGGCGGGTTTGCGATTCCTGGTTCGGCGCGGTAATGCCGTTGCTTTTACCGTCCTGGTTGACGCCCCAGCCGCGAATCACGCCGTAAATATCATCGCCGTCCTGCTCGGCCTGCTCCAACCGTTTCAGCAACAGCACGCCTACGCCTTCTCCGGGGACAAAACCGTTTGCGCGTTGATCGAAGCTGTAACACCGGCCGTCCGGCGACAACATACCGGCCTTGCTCATTTTGACATGAATCTCCGGGCCGTTGATCACATACACGCCACCGGCCAACGCCAGGTCGCTATGCCCCAGCACCAAGCTGTCGCAAGCGCCAGCCAACGCGACCAGCGACGAGGAACAGGCGGTATCGATGGACAGGCAAGGCCCTTGCAGATTCAGGAAGTACGCGATACGCGCGGGCAGTATTGAGACCGACTCGCCCATCAGCGCCTGCGCGCACTGCGCCTGACCGGCCATCAGCTGGCTGTAATCGCTGACCGTGCAACCGACAAACACGCCGCACGAACTTCCCGACAGATCGGACGGGTTGTAACCGGCGTCTTCAATGCAACTCCAGCTGGTCTGCAGGAACAAACGCTGCTGCGGGTCCATGTACTCCGCTTCCGACGGCGAAATATTGAAAAATAATGGGTCGAACACATCGACATCATCGAGCAGGCCCATGCGCTTGCATACCGTCTTACCGGGCGCATTCCTGTCAGGATCGTAATATTCGTCAACCGACCAGCGCGTGGACGGAATGTCCGAAATACACTCGCGCCCCTGCACCAAGTTCCGCCAGAATTGCGTCACGTTATCGGCTTTAGGGAACTGCCCGGCCATGCCGATAATTGCAATCGACTGGGTTGCGCTATTTTGATTGCGGTTTTGCTGCGGCTCGGACTGCGCCACGCTCTCGGCTCGAACCGGCGGCACAGTGACCGTCTCCGGCTCAACGGGTTGCCGATCAATGGAGCCCGCCAATGCAAATGAACAAACAAGAACCGGTTCGCTTTCCTGCTTGCACGGTTGTTCTGTCGTTGCAGTAGTCGTTGTCGCAGCAACTGCCTGTTGAGGCTGTTCCTGATTTTGGAACAGACCCTGTTGGCTTCCCGACTTCAGCAGGTACTGGTAAAACTCGGCCAAAGTCGGATAGCTGTAGACCTTGGTTGCGCCGATGGATAAGCCATAGCGTTTGTTGATCGCCCTGATCCAGGTGACCGCGGTAATCGAATCCAACCCCATGTCGATAAACTTCATGTCATCGTCGAGCGTATCCGGGCCCATCAACAGCTCCCTGGCCAGGGTTTCTCTGAGCCATGCCAGCAATTGATCGCCGTTTTCCTGAACCGTTCCCTTATCGATAGCTGTATCAATAGAGGGTTCCGATTGCGGGTATTCCATTTGCGACAGCACAAACTCGGTAAACTGGGTCAAGGTCGGGTAACTGTAGACTTTGGTTGCGCCTATCGACGAACCGAACTGTTTATTGATCTTTCTGATCCAGGTGACTGCGGTAATCGAGTCCAAACCCATATCGATAAAGGCCGTCTGATCGTCGACCTGTTCCCGCTGCATTTGCAGCTCCTCGGCCAGACTTTGCCTCAGGCTTTCAAGCACCTGCTGCGGCGACTGGTGGCTAGATGCCCGCGCGCCGCTCATTGGAGATTGCACCGGATCGTCTTGCGCGGCGGCCTCATTGAAATGGCGGTTGATGTTATCGATGACGTCCTGGTTACCGACGAAGGTCTTGTCGTGCATCGCCAGTTCCTGCGCAAAAACGTCCGGCAAGCGCTGCCGGATCGACTCGCTGCGCCGGTTCTTTTGCCGCACAAGCTGATCTCTGGTCGACAACGCCAGATGGTTGGCCAGCGCCAGTGCGTAATCGAACACCTCTCTGCGTGACATGACCGGCATAGCCATGCCCCGCCGCTTTAACTCCCGGCCCTGAAACTCCCGGGCGGTCAGTAAAACTTCCCGGCTTAAATCGTGGCCCAGCCGCTCCGGAAAGATCAGCGTCGAACCCGCGCCCGGCGTAAAACCATAGAGCATATACGGACTCTGGTAGACACTTTCCTCGCTGTAAACCGCCCAATCGCAGAACAGACCCATCGCCCACCCGGCCCCGATCGCGTGTCCCTGCATCGCCGCAATCACCGGAATCTCGCAGGCAAGCGGCATGCTGTAGCTCTGTTCGTCGGTAAACCGGGCGCTGCCGTTCTGGATCGCCAGCAAGCCCTGCTTGGTGCCGCCGCAGGCAAAATAATTATCGTAACCGGTCAGCACCACCGCCTTGTAGCCGGGCGTGTTGTTGATATGCTCAAAGGCCTCAATGACGCCGCTGACAAACTCCGGCGAAAAGGTGTTTTTGCTGGATCGGTCGCACAGATTCACCACCACCACGCCGTTGCGGTACTTTTGCAGCGTAACCACATCGGAATCGAGCTTGACCGGCTCCGGCGATTCCGCACCGGCAGTTGCGCGGCCTGGAGACCAGACAAACCCGGCATCCGGCCTGTTCGTATCAGCCTGCCCTGGCACTCCGGCTACCGGCGTAAACGGAGCGGCAAGGTTTCCAGTCAACTGCCTGATCCGTGAGGATAAATGTTTTTTTAGTTCAGCCGACGCCGTGCCGGATATTTGCGCGATGCTGCGGGCTGTTTCGAGCGCATAGCCGTCGATCTCGGCCTGCCCGACAACCGGCATCGTCAATCCGGCCTGCCTTAATGCAGCGCCGCTCAAT
>Ga0265297_10004292_pt1 | contig 23580 bp, 22 predicted proteins | sample Munlanlwell13791_FD_192502 | JGI IMG/M metagenome (GOLD analysis project Ga0265297, IMG submission 192502) | Leachate microbial communities from a municipal landfill in Southern Ontario, Canada - Leachate well 137-91 | ecosystem: Engineered > Solid waste > Landfill > Unclassified | place... | reverse complement strand
GGATGCCAATAAGTGCTTTTTTCCCGTCTCCCGCGACAATGGTCTGATACCCGGCCTGGGAAACCAGGTGACACAGGTATTCAGCCTGGGTCCGGCTGTCCTCCACAATAAGGATCCGGCCTTCTCCGGGTTCAGGTTTTTTCCCCGCTGTCACGTCATGGTCTCCAATGGTTTAGGGGTATTTTATGGGAATATTCCGGCATTCTCCCCCGGCAGGTTTCCCGTCACCAGCATACCCGGCTACGGGGCTGGTATCGCATAGGCGTCAATATCTGGTTGATATTTCATAAGCATTCCGAAATGTGATCCGGCAGATCCGCCATTTCCTGTGCCATAACACTCATGTCGCGATAAATATAATAAACCTGTGACGAAAATAAAAGATGATTTTAGCGGTATGGACCGGGCGGGAATTGAACACGCGGCCTCTTCAATGCCAATGAAGCGATCTACCACTGATCTACCGGCCCGCTCCTACCTAATAGGATGTTATAGGTTATAAGAATTGGGCTTATATCCGAGCCCGCAGGTCATGTGGTTTCGGTATGGTTCAACAGGTTCTGCGCAAAATGCCGGAGCATGACCTTGGGTTCGGATGGGGGGACCTGTCGGGAGAAATCTCCCCAGGCCCTTTCTGCCATTGCAAGCGCCTCTGTCCGGCATTTCGTAAGTGTTCCGGACTTTCGGATAAGGGCAATTCCCTCATCCAGAACTTCCGGATCCTTTCGCAAAGGTTCTGAACAGAGGATCTGCCGGAGCCGGGTGCGGTCCGCGCTGTCCAGCAGTTCCAGCGCCCTGACAATCACGTATGTCAGTTTTCCCGCAGCCAGATCGTCCCCCGGCCTATCGCCAGACCCAGGGTCTGGTAAAAAGCTCTGGATATCATCGGTTACCTGGAATGCAATGCCAAGTGCCCGGGCATACGCAATACACGCCGCCCTGACTTCAGGAGTCGTTACGGCAAGAATGCATCCTGCTTCAGCGGTCGCAACCGCTGCCGAAGCGGTCTTGAACTCGTACATCCGGAGAATCTTTTCTGCCATGTTGTCATCGGTCCACATGGCAAGGTTCTCTTCATTCAGGTTTTTCGTCCAGTAAATATCCTGTGCCTGACCAAAATGTCCCCGGATAAAGGAATTATGGGTAATCCGGAAAAACTCGAGGCGCTGGGTATCCGAAAGGTCGGGATGCGTGCTGAACAGCACCGAAGGCAGGAAATACAGGGTATTTGCCGCATTGATGGCCACATCCGTCCCGTACCTGTGGTGGATGCAGGTGTCACCACGGCGGATATTTGCGCCATCCTCGATATCGTCAATAATGAGGGTTCCCGTGTGAGTTAATTCAGGTACTACCGAGAGCAGCATCTCGTATTTTTCTGAATTGAGCCCAAGCGTTTCGAGGAGGAGCATGCCAAATACCGGTCGCCAGTTTTTCCTCTTCCGGGAGAGCAGATCCCACGATGGTCGGATGATTGTCTCATTGCACGCCGTGATATCATGAATCCCGAAGGGGGCACCGACAAACCTCATGAAATCCACATCATCGGGATTTTTGGGAAGAAATGATTCTATACAGTTCTGGATCCGGGTTACGTGGTTCCCGATGTACTGCTCGAAATCAAAGATATAGCCATATCCCTGCAGTTCAAGCCGGGCGGTGCCGGAGAACGGGTCGTTTCCAACGTATCCCGTGACAACCGCTGCACCTTCCCAGATTGCCCGCATGGGGCCCAGGACCGGAATTTCCTGGTCGTCAGTGACCGGCTCCAGGACGAACCGTGCGGAAATTTCCGGAATTTCAATCTCCTGTGCCACCGGATAACGGATATGTGTTCGCTCACTGGTCCAGAACCGCACAGGTTGCATGACAAAATCTGTAAATGTCCGGACCTCCCCGCCCTTCCCAAACCTCGCAGCGAAACGGTTGAGTATGTCACCGTTTTCCGGGTTGCGGAAGGTTAAAAAGATCCAGTCAGAGCCGTCTGCTCCATTGATGCCTGCCCAGTCCCACCCGGAGAGGTCACCCCCCTCAGGACTCGATAGGAACCACCCCGTGTTGCCCCACTGGTGATCGAACCATGCCGTTCCCATCACGGGGTCATCCCCCATGTACCCTGAAAGGGTAAGCCGGGGCCGTGTGGCATACGTCATGGTCCTGCCTGGCATTGACCCGATCTTTTCCATAGCATAGCGGGAGGATTGTGGTCTGAGATGGAACCGGCACTCCCTGTCCCTGCCGGTCGCACCTAACGAGATGTGAATTCCGGTATCGGTAATTCGAAATGACAGGTCGTTCCATGAAAACGAAAAGGGATCCTGTTCCAGTACCGGCTTTTCTTCATCTAACCTGATGGGGGCTGGTGGCCCGTAAATCCTGAGTTCTTCGATATACGTCTCAACAAGCGCCTGGTGAAGACCCGTAGATTTCAGTTCGCGGGCATAATCAGAGAGCCGGTCGATGATCCGGTGTTCTGCCCTGCTGGTAATGGAATTTTCACCGGTGGCCGGGTCCAGTACCGAGATAAGTACATAATAATTATCATCCGGTGCTGTTCCGGCTTTGGAAAGATCAAACCGGAAGATGCTCAGCATGAAATGCCGGTGCCCAATCGCTGTACCCTGGAATGAGCCCTGTACAAACCACCATTCCATGGAGTTTTCAGGATGCAGTGCTTCCCCGATGATAACGTCCCGTGCACCTGTGGAAAATCTGGCAGTCCCCGGAGTGGATTCATTCCGTGGAATACACCCCTGGGGAAATACTGTACCATCGGCCATGCTTTATTTCTCTTCTCTTACCAGCAGTTATTTTCTTTGAATATCCCACCCATGTGGTTTCACCTCACGTACGCTTCAGGACACCTGCGGCAGGAAATAATAAAAATTCGTGCGGGGATTTTTTGTGATTGGATCATCGATGGAATCTCCATGCGGAATTCAAAAGGTTTAATGCCCTTCTGAAAAATGTATGAATGATGACATACCGAAAATCAGGATTCATTCTTCTGCTGGTCTGCCTGCTCTTTATTATCATGCCCCCCGTTCAGGCAGCCTCCACGGATGCGTCCCTCTCTGCGCCACTCATTGCCGTGAGCTTCCCCAATCTCCTCCAGGAAAAGCCCAAAACGCAGTGGCATTGGTCTGAATTCAGGGAGGAAGGTAAAAAAGAGTTAGAAAATGGTAACTATGAGGATGCGATCGCAAATTTCAATCAGGCTGAAATGGGGGCGATGACCGCCCCTCGAATAAATGATAATAGACAAGGTAACACTGAACTGGAGATCGCGACCCTGGAAAAGTTGAAAGGTGATACATATGCGAAATGGGGTGGTCACGAAGCCGAGAAGCAGGAGGCATACAAAAAAGCTGCCAAGTATCAGGCCATAGCAGATGAGAAAGGTTCAGCCTGGGACTTTGGCTGTCTCATTGTAACTGCCACGTTCGGGTCTCCCATGGCAAGCGAGGTGCAGCTGGTCAGGAGCTTCCGTGACGATTCGATTGTGAAGAGCTATACCGGGTCCCGCTTCATGCCGGGGTTCAATGCATGGTATTACTCGTTCAGCCCGCAGGTGTCCACGTATATCAATGAACACCCGGTTACGAAACCGGCCATGCAGGTGCTAATAACCCCGATCCTCCAGATCGTCCTCATTGCCCAGATCTTTTACTCTGCCGTGAGTTTCAATCCTGAACTGGCGACGATTGTTGCCATTATTATCGGAAGCACCCTGTTCGGCCTTATCTATCTTTTCCCGACTGCCCTGGCGGGTGTGTGGATTGCCCGTCTTCGCGGCTGGGATGGCGGGAATATCCGGGGTATCTGGCCGGCAGCGGTTGTATGGGGAGCACTTCTCCTGGTGATCGTTGCAGGTTCGGCATTATCACTGGACCTGCTTACAACGGTGGCATCGGGGCTCTTTGTGATTGCAACTATCATCCTCACGACCGGTGCACTTTTGTTGTCACTATCCCGGTATATTGGCCGAAAGGGTGCCGTTCAGGGATAAATATTTTTAAAAATTGTTTTTTTTATTTTTTTTGCGGTCCGCGGGAAAATCAGAGTCTAGGGGGAACCGGCGGCAGGATGACAAGGTAAAACATATCAAAGACGATGGATGCTATTCCTATCAGTATTGCGAGGCAGGCAATAATCAAGACCGCACCTTTCCGGTTCTCGGGTCTGGCGATGACAACGCCGCCTATGATTATGGCAAGGATCGCGAGAAGATACGGGTACCGGAACCATGAGCCAATGCCGATTAGAATTCCCACAATGCCCAGCCCGAGCATTGCCTTATTCCTGGGCGGTTTTGCAACGGGGGCAGCGACTCCTGCCCCGGGAACCGGGGGTTGAACCCCGGCCGGCGGGGGCGGATAACTGACCGGTTGTGCCGGGGGTGGTACTTCGACCGGCGTTACGGGAATTACTGCCGGCTGAGGTGCGGGTACCTGCTGGGGCTTTCGCAGGGGTCGGCCACAGTTCTTGCAGAACTGGTTGGTATCCGGGTTTTGTGTGCCGCATTCACCACAGAACATGATATTTCCTCATCTGATCGAAATGTTCAGTTGGACAGTAGAAGAACATTGCGTTTTCATCAGGTTTCTCGTGACAGGGAATCGGAAATGGCATTTTTTTAAAACGTACTTTAGAGATGTCCATGGAAAAAATGCGCTCTCTCCCGTTTTTACGCTTGCCTGAAAATCGCTCGGGAAAAAATTACGCTAAGTATTAGTGTTGCTCCTGCCAAATCTTTTGAAGAGCTGGGCGGATGAAAAATACCCTAATATCACAGTCAATGGAGGTCATCACCTCCTGTAGAAGGTGGCGCTGAGATGCTCGGGATCATTGGTGGTACGAGCCTGCTCTTCTCCACGCTGCCGAAACTGGAGAAACGAGACGTTGCTACGCCATTCGGCAATGCCGAACTGCTCTGCGGCGACAATCTCGTGATGCTGATGCGTCACCAGCACAACCGGCCGCCGCACCGGATCAACTTCCGTGCAAACCTTGCGGCCATGGCCATTGCCGGGGTTGAAAATATTGTGGCGTTCGGATCGTCGGGATCACTCAAACCGGAGATCGCACCCGGTACGCTCCTCATCCCCACTGATTACGTCAGCGTAACCGATATCCCGTCCATCCACGACCACGCGATTGAGCATGTCCGTCCGGAACTCTCGGAATCGCTGGCGCAAAAACTTGCAGAGCTAGTGCCCTCCGCACGGTTCGGCGGCGTGTACGTGCAGACGCGGGGGCCACGGATCGAGACGATTGCTGAAGTGCAGGCGCTTGCGGGAATTGCTGATGTGGTGGGTATGACGGTGGCGTCAGAGGCAACCCTTGCCTGCGAGCTCCACATGAACTTTGCTGCGCTCTGCACCATCGAGAATTATGCAAACGGCCTCGGGGACGAGGTGCTGACTTACGAACATATCGTGAACGTCTCGCGGGAGCACCGGGACAGGAACGAGCAGATTGTGAATACGATCATCCGGCACATGAGCTGAAGTACGGACTGGATCATTATGGCTGAACACGAGATACAGGAAATTTTTCAGAAGAACCGCTCCCTGCTGATCACGAACATCATTGTTGAGGGCAAGGCTGCCGATATCCTCATTGATGAGAAAGGGATCATTGCCGAGATCGGCACAAGCGCAAGAACAGACCGCCGGTGCGAAGCGGATTTTATCATTGATGGCGAAGGCGCCCTTGCCATCCCCGGTCTTGTCAACACCCACACCCACGCGGCCATGAGCCTGCTGCGGGGCTATGCCGACGACATGATCCTCCAGGACTGGCTGGCCCAGAAGATCTGGCCGCTGGAGGCGCACCTGACACCTGACGATGTCTATTGGGGTACACGACTTGCCTGCCTTGAGATGATCCGGGGCGGGACGACCGCTTTTAACGATATGTACTTCATGATGGACCAGGCCGCAAAAGCGGTGGATGAGGCCGGCATCCGGGCCGTGCTCTCATACGGGTTCATTGACCTCTTCGATGCGGCGAAGCGCGAGAACGAGTGTAAGGCAACCGAGAACCTTGCCGCTCATATCCGGTCCCTGAACAATCCCCGGATCAAGGTGGCAGCCGGTCCCCACGCCCCGTATACCGTCTCGCCCGAAGGACTGAAGTGGTGTGCGGAGTTTGCACAGGAGCAGAAGATCGGGATCCACATCCACCTCTCGGAGACCGAGAAGGAAGTGACGGACTGCGTTGCCCAGCACGGCAAACGCCCGGCCGCCCATCTCGATGCCTGCGATATCTTAACCCCGCACACGGTCGCTGCCCACTGCTGCTGGCTGGATGCAAAAGAGTGCCAGCTGCTCGGGGAGCGGGGCGTCTCGGCATCGCACAACCCCTCCAGCAACATGAAACTCGCCACCCACCGGGCCATGCCCTACCCGGAGCTTGTCTCTGCGGGCGCAAACCCATGTCTCGGGACCGACGGGTGCGCCTCAAACAACAACCTCGATATGTTTGAGGAGGCCAAGACCGCCGCCCTCCTCCAGAAGTTCTTCTGGAACAATCCCACGATCCTCCCGGCGCACGAAGCCCTCGCGATGGCAACGGCAAACGGCGCAAAGGCGCTCGGGTTCCCGACCGGAAAACTTGTTGCGGGCGCTCCTGCGGATATCGTCCTTGTCACCACGGCGGCTGCCTGCAACACGCCGCTCCACAACGCGACATCAAATCTCATCTATGCCTGCAACGGCGGAACGGTCGAGACCACGATCTGCAATGGCCGGGTACTGATGCTCGACCGCGAGATCCCGGGCGAAGCGGCGATCCTCAAAGGGGCAGGGAACGCCGCCCGCGAACTGGTCAAGCGGGCACAGTCCGCATAATCCCGATCTGCCATGCACCCCCCACACCCCCGGTCTGCCCCGGTCCTTCCGGCGCTCCTCCTTCTTTTTCTTGTCGTAACCTGTGCCGCAATAGCCGGTTGTACCACCGGCACCGGGCACGGGTCAACGCTCGATCAGAACACCACGGGAGACCTACGGGCATATTTCCTGGACGTCGGCCAGGGCGATGCGTCGGTAATCCTGTTTAAGGACAAGGTGATCGTCATCGATAGCGGGGAGGTCGATCAGAGTGAGAATGTGGTTACCACCCTTCGGGAACTTGGTGTGAAGAAGATCGACCTCCTGGTAGCCACCCACCCGCACTCCGATCATATCGGTGGGATGCAGAATGTGCTGGAGAACTTCAAGGTGGTAACGGTTTTGGACTCCGGGACTCCCTCAACTTCCCCCCTGTACGAGCGGTTCCTGAAGATGATCGAGAAACAGGGTATCACCTACATCGCTGCCAGGCAGGGGCAGACCATTGATATTGATCCCTCGCTGCGGATACTCGTACTCTCACCGCCAGAGGATCGGACCTCTGACGATCTCAATGCCAACAGCATCGTCTTACGGATCTCGTACGGCACGGTGAACCTGCTGTATGCCGGAGATGCAACGGCTTCTGCTGAAGAGGCAATCACAAAGACCGGCTACCCGCTGGACGCCCAGGTGCTCAAGGTCGGCCACCATGGGAGTTCCGGATCGAGTTCGGCATCGTTCCTCTCCCGCGTGAACCCGGATATCGCCGTTATCCCGGTCGGGAACGCGAATGATTACGGCCATCCGCACAAGGCTACGCTCGACAGGCTTGCTGCAGTTGGGTCCATGGTCTTCCGGACCGATACCGACGGGACGATCCGGGTGACGAGCGACGGGAGCACCATCGGGGTTGCGACTGAGAAAGGGGATGCAGGGTTCTGGAATGCGGCGGTGTATGCAACAACGCCCGCTCCCGTAATTCCTGTGATGACAGCCGTGACGACTCATACCCTGCCCGTTGCCACCCCGGATATCGCCAATCATGTCCCGGCCATCCCTTCCAATCTCACGCTGCCAAATATCCAACTCGGCAATGCCTCATCGGTATATATCAGCGCCGTGCAGTTCGATGCGCCCGGCGATGACCGCACCAACCTGAATGGTGAGTGGGTCCGAATCGCAAACCGGGGCACCGGGCCGGTACTCATTGCCGGCTGGACGCTCTCCGACCGCACCAACACATCCCCCTATACCTTCCCGGCCCTCGTCCTCCTGCCGGAAGAGTCCGTCACGGTCTATACCGGGAGCGGTATGATGAACGACACTGCCATTTTCATGGGGCGGTCCTCGCCGATCTTCGGAAACAACGGGGACGTCGCCATCCTCCGGGACGGGGCCGGTACGATTATCGACCAGAGTAACGGAACGGTGACATCATGAGAGTGACCATCGACCGGATCGAAGAGGGCATTGCAGTCCTGATCATGGCAGATGAAGGAAACCCTCGGTTCACGCTGCCGCTCTCCCGGCTCCCTTCCGGCTCCCGCGAGGGGGATGTGCTCACCCTGACACTGGAACGTGATGAAGAAGAGACCCGTGCCGCAAAGGACCGATCGGCCTCGCTCATTGCCACTCTCCGGGAGCGATGATCCCTGACCTGGTGCAGTGAGGGACATTCCGACATATTTTTCCAGACAGAGAGCGATTTTGAGAGATATGGCACACCATGAAGCGTTCGAACACCACGATCACCCCGAGCACAAGGAAGGATCGAAGACCTGCCGGGTCTGCTCATCTGCATACTCCCATGAACAGAACCCGTCTCACTTTGGTATCTGCAATAAATGCGGGTACAAAATTCTCATCATTCTCTTCATCATCATGATCTCAATCTCCTATGTTGCGTGGTTCGGGGTTTTTTAAAATCCCCTTTTTTGGATTTTCGTGGACATCCGGGACAGTCGGGTTCCTTGGCTCGAACGGTATGGATCTTCGGTAACGACTCCATGCGGGGACGATTGCCACCCGCCGCCAACCGGCAATATACGACGTTCAACGAATGAACTGGTGAGAACGATGAAGATTGCATTTGTTGTGTACGATGGCATGACCCTGCTGGACTTTGCCGGTGCTTTCGATCCGGTCTCCCGGCTGCATTTCATGGGATTTGTTTCGGATCTTTCCTGTACCCTCTGCGCCTGGACCGAAACCGTCCGGTCCTCGGAAGGTGCCGTTCTGGCGCAATGCAGCACACCGGCATCGCTTAAGGAATTCGATTACGTGATCGTGCCCGGGGGCGATGGGGTCCAGGGCCTGATGAAGGACCCGGTATTCCTGCACTGGATTGCCGAGGTTACGGAGACCACGACCCTTGTCGGGATCTGCGGGGGCTCGCTGCTTCTTGGCGCTGCCGGGCTGCTCCGCACAAAGAAGGCCACCACGCACCCGGCACTGATGCCGGTGCTGGCACATTTCGCCCGCGAGGTCTCGAAAGACCGGATCGTGGATGAGGGTCGGATTATCACGGCCGGTGGCGTGACTGCGGCAATTGATCTCGGGTTGTACCTCTGCGAGAAGATTGCCGGGCCTGACGTACGGGAGAATATCCAGCTCCAGATGGAATATGGGTGTTACCAGCGAACGTGAATATGGGAAATTGAAAATATCCAGAGTATTGGACATTTTCAAGGTACCTCGCGGATCAATCCAAAACGATGGCTACGGCATAATCCTCTGCCATATAATGACTGCTATCCGGTATACCCGTTAATACACGGTATTGTTGTAGATCTCTTATCTCCGACCAACCTGTATCAGTAACAGTGCCATCACGATACCCAGGGCCAGAATATGAGGTGAAATGCCGGATGGTTCGGGTGTCGATGGCAGAATCTGCGTCTCTATGCCCGAGACCCGTGAAAATTTTACTATCCGGTCGTTCCCCGAATCAGCGACGTATACGTTTCCCTCAGGGTCCAGTGCAACTGCGGATGGACGGAATAACTGTCCCTGCCCGGTCCCCTTTAATCCCCACTGCATGAGGTATGTCCCATTGGAATCGAATTTCCGGATCCGGTTGCTCCCGGCATCGGAAACAAAGAGATTTCCTGTCATATCGACAGCAAGCCCAAAAATATTACCGGCGTCCCGCCATTGTCCGCGTGAGTCCCACATCGTCAAAATGTTCCCGGTAAGATCAAATTTCCGAATAATGGGATTGTGCGTATCCGTTACATAAATATTTCCATCCTGATCGGTCGCAATTCCCGACGGGTGGGAAAACCTCTCCTCATTGAGCCATTCAGTATTCCGTTGCCAGAGGTATATCCCGTCTGAATCGAACTTCTGGATACGTTTGTTGCTGTAATCCGCAGCAATTATATTCCCGTTTTGATCCGCAGCTATTCCTTGGATCCCGAAAAATTGCCCGGGACCATCACCTTCAGTTCCCCATTGCATCTGGAATGTCCCGTCTGAATCGAACTTCTGGATCCGGTTATTCTGGGAGTCGGCAACAAAAATTTTTCCGGTTGCATCTGAATCAATATCATGAGGGCTGATAAACTGGCCATCACCGGTTCCGTGCGTTCCCCATTGTGCCAGATATTTCCCGTCCGTATTGAACTTCTGGATCCGATCATTTCCATTATCAACCACATAGATACTGCCATTACTGACCGTGATTCCCGTGAGTTTCCTGAACTGTCCGTCCGAGTTCCCGCCACATCCCCATTGCATCAGGAATGTTCCGTTGGTATCAAACAGCTGGACACGATGATTGTTGGCATCTGCAACATATACGATCCCGTTGTTATCAACGGTAATTCCTCTCGGAGAAGTAAATTGCCCTTTTCCCGTGCCGGTCTTTCCCCAGTACGTAAGGAATGTTCCGTTTGCATCGAATTTCAGGACCTGTGTGTTATAGGTATCGGTAAGATAGAAATTGCCATCTCCATCAAGAGAAATGCCATGGGGTGATGGATCGCCAGGTTTCCTATCATTTTTTGCATACGACTTCTACTCGTGAAGATATGCTCCCGATGAATTGAATACTTGGACTCGATCAATCGTGGCATCGATCGCAAGAATATTTCCGGATTTATCGACTGCAATGCCTGCGAGACCCTTGAATTGCCCCGGGCCTGACCCCCACTGCATCAGGAACGTTCCGTTCGGATCGAACTTCTGGATCCGGTTGTTTCCTGAATCGGAAACATATACGTTCCCGTACATATCTGTGGTGATATCGAGGGGGTTATCAAACTCTCCCGTCCCGTTACCCCGCGATCCCCATTTTGTCAGAAATTTCCCGTTTTCATCGAATTTCTGGACCTGTGCATAATATTGATCCGTAACATAGACATTCCCGTTTTCATCGACAGTAATCGCACATGGATCTTCATCGTGTCCTTGATTGAGGCCGGTGGTACTCCACTGCATGAGGTACGTCCCGTTGGAATCGAATTTCTGGATAGCATTAATTCCGTAATCCACGATGTAAATGTGGCCGGATCCATCGGATGCGATTGAGGAAGGATGAATGGGAGGATCTGATGGTACCGCCCATTCGAAGGTGTAAGTTTCAGTTCCGGATACTATCCCAATACCGGATACCAGTACGAGAAAGATGATGACTATGCATTGTACTGACTTATGTGGTGTATGCGGGATCATGTCATCCGGGAATTGCATTAACTTGCACCTTTCATGATAGTCTCCTGTTCAAATCCCGTCGACAGTCGTGTCACGGTTTACGATTATTTTTCTTGATTGAATTGCCATTCGCGTTGTGAGAAATCATTCACTCCTCACTTCGTTGCCCCGGTAGATGGGGGTGGCGGTGTTACAACCGGCCCGCCATCGACTTTCCATCCGCGGAGTCCGTTCTTCAGCAATTCCCGGTTTGCCGGAGTGTAATTATATAAATACACAAAAATCTCTATGCGGCCATCCCCCACACTTAATGTATGACCGGCCAGCTGCATATCAGGATCCTGCTCGAGTCGATTCATCTCAGACCGGACAATCTCCTCCTCCTTCATCATCTCCGTATCCAGAATAATCGTAACATTCCACTCATCGATTTTTTTGATTAGCGGACTATCGAATTGCCGTTTACCCATCCCGATAATATAAATAATAATTTGTTTATTCTTTTCATCAATCTCCCACTTGTTAACAGCAAATGGCTTTTCTTTTTTTAGCTGATACAGTTCTGCATTTACTGACTTTGGAAATTGTGGATATCTCATGTATTTCATCATGTAATTCAACTCCGTTTCTGAATTGGATTGCCCCATCAGATCCGGTGTAAGAGCAATCCCAAGTGTAATCGCAGATAGTATTACAATCATAAGACCGATTATGACCTTTTTACCCATCAGCATCTCACGAATTGTTCTCATCCGTCGTTACCTCCTATGGAGGATATATGCATCGAGGAATTCCTTGAGGATTAATCATAAAAATTGCAGTGGGATAATTCTCTGCTTCATAATGTCCGCAATCCGGGATTCCTGTCACTTCAAGGATCTCCAGTTTTGTGTCCTCGGCCTGAACCCCCGCCGGGATCTGCCAATCCCTTCCCGGGAGGATGTTGGAGTTATTATACTGGAAAAACCGCCAGCTGGAAGTAGAACGAACGTCTCCTCCCAGATACTGGGCGCAGATTGCATGGAAATGGCCGGTTTGCTGGTTCGTTACCCTTCCGATGTATACATCCAGATTAAAGACATCCTCCAAATAACAGTGCTCAGGACACCCCGGCCTTTCCCTCCAGTAACATGCAGACAAAACATCTGAAAACTGCTCGCTCTGCCCGGCGCGTGCGAACCGTATCACGGCATTTTGTAAACATACAGCTCCGGTTTGCCATTGCCCGGACCCGCCTTCGCAGTCTGAATCACCGCAACAATAATTCATGATCTGATCGAATTCGTTAAGATATGGGCTTGAAGGAACGTGGCAGTTCATCCAGTTTCCCCAGTCGCTCCATCCACCTCCTGTCATCATCACACCTCCAGCAATCCTTCTTTCATCAGGTACTGGGGAAGAACCCAGCCGTTGCAATACACGACATTGTCTTTCTGCTGTACGATATCTGCACCGGGATATGTCTGAAACGCCCAGAACCGGTTGCAATAGTCCCTGTATGAAAATCCGTTCTCCTGAAGCGGTGTTCCTACTGGCTTTTCCTTTATCGTTCTGTATACAGAGTGGAGATCTCTGCCGGATCGGAACTTTTCATCAGAACCGCATTCGTGGAGAAAAACCGAAGGCTGGTAACAAATAGCGTTTTTATTTTCTGGTTTATCGGGCAATTTCAGATTTTTATTGCTGCATTCCCCTATGATTGCCAAGTCATATTTTTCCAACCTGAGATCCTGAACAAATTTATGATAATCATAGTCATACCACATCAGGTTGGGAAAAAAATCCCAATACTCTCCTGGGAAAGCCCCGACTGCAATTACTTTTTTATTGCTTTTTGGAAATTCCATCATCGGCTCAAACGAATCGGTACGTAGTTTTTCAGGATTATGCAGGATAGTGTTTTTATCAACACAGGGATCGTCCAGCGGTGTGGATACCCCGGTAATCACTGGCTGTACCTTCTTCTCAAGGTGGATTTTTTTGCGGGTTTCTTCCCAGAATGCAATAATTTTCGGGTCTGTGGAATACGGTTTGACAAGTTTTTCAATGCTGTCCGTCCAGTTGTTTTTCCAGTCCTCGGGAATAATTTCATTATATTCAGCGAAGAGATCAAGAAATGCAGCACCGATAGGAGAATAAGCCGTTGAAATCGCGATGATATAAGCATCGAATCCTTTCGGCATCCATTGTTCCAATGACTCACGGTTCTTGGCTGCCTCAAGGGGAAGACTGTACTGGAAACATCCATTCTTCAAATATAATCCGACATCAGATTGTCCTTTAATCTTTTGCAGACAGGCAACTTTTTTCCCTTGCTCTTTGAGATAGCGTTCAAGTGCCAGAGCAGTGATAATTTTCCCTTGATCGCAATACGAAGCTAAAACATAAACATCAGCCATAAAATAACCTCTTGCAACATGTCTGGAACTGATCTCTTGTGCCATGCTGGTGGATCAGGTCCCAGAAAAGAACATTCTTAATTCTTTGAGGGTACTTTCCTACTATTTTCTGGTTTCTTGAACAGTCCCAATACGTCCCATCCGGAAGAACAGAAATTCCCAGTATCCCTGCAATACAACCTTTTTCAACGCAAGTGTCGAACACTTGGATACGATGTCTTTTAAGTTTCTTCCGGACATCGTTCTTGAGTGTAACCCACTGGGTAAATGTAAGGGGCTCCAGACCGTTGTCCTGAATTGGTTGATAGAGATTAAAATTTAAAAGAGAGGATTCGGTTTTTCTACATAGATCAATAATATGATCAATACATTTCACGTTTTGTTTATTAACCGTAAATGAGATACTGTGGTTTATTCTCCTCGCTTTGAGAATTCCCAATCCCCCTACAGCTTTTTCATAGCTACCCTCTCCCCGAATCGAATCATGGGCTTCTCTGTCCCCATCAACACTGACTTGGATCGAATCCGAAGCCTGAAATGCATCGATGACCTCGGGAATCCGAATTCCATTTGTACTTAAAACAACCCTGCCGCATAATTCCCTGACTATCCTGCAAATCTCGGTAAACTCCGGATGAAGAAGGGGATCGCCCCCGCTCAGGATAATGGTATTTTCTGGTAAGGGAAATCCCGTATCCAGAAAGTCAGCGCAGACATTTCTTACCATATCCAGGGGCATCGCAGTATCTCCCTTATTCAGGTAACAATGTCTGCACCGCAACTGGCAGTAATCGACGATATGCAGGTCGAGGAAGTTTGTGGGCATTGAGCATACTTTTTTAGTATAAGTATAAATTTTTTATGTTTTTTTTATAAATTGCATCATCATATTTATGATGATGCTTCATATTCGTAACAACTAAATTCAAAAGATAACGAACGGTAACACCGCATCATAAAATGAGATTCTCGTGATTATTGCACTACTGTCCAGAATAATCAGACATCGGTTAATCCTATTCTCAACAAAACTATAAAAAAAATTCAGAATGGTGAGATTTTCACGCAGTCAGGATCTTTTCGGCTTCTTCAAGCCCGAGCACCTTGATCGACTCGTCCCGCATCTTGTACTTCTGGATCTTGCCGGAGATGTTGATCGGGAAGTCATCCACAAACATCACATAGCGCGGGATCTTGTAGTGAGCGATCTTCCCCTTGCAGAAGTCTTTCACGTCCTGCTCGGTCATGGTCTGGCCAGGCTTCATCTTCACCCATGCACAGAGTTCCTCGCCGTACTTCACATCCGGCACGCCGACCACGTACACATCCGAGATCTTCTCGTGATGGTGCAGGTACTCCTCGATCTCCCGCGGGTAGATGTTCTCCCCGCCCCGGATCACCATGTCCTTTAACCGGCCGACAATCCTGAAGTAACCCTCCTCGTCCATGGTCCCGAGGTCGCCCGTGTGGTTCCAGCGGTCCTTGTCGAGCGTGGCATGGGTGGCCGAGGGATTGTTGTAATAGCATTTCATGACGCAGTACCCGCGTGCGCAGATCTCACCGATCTCGCCATACGGCACGATCTTGCCGGTTTTGGCGTCGATGATCTTGAGTTCCGTGTGCGGGAATGCCCTGCCGATCGTGGAGACCCTGCGGTCGAGCGGGTCCTCGGTCGTTGTCATCGTGACACCGGGGCTCGTCTCGGTCTGGCCGTACACGATCACGATCTCACGCATGTGCATCTGCGTGTTTACCTGCTTCATCACCTCAATTGGGCAGGGAGAGCCGGCCATGATGCCGGTCCGTAAGGACCGGAGATCGTATTTCGAGAAGTCCGGGTGGGAGAGCTCGGCAATGAACATGGTCGGGACGCCATGCACAGCGGTGCACCGCTCCTTCTCGATGGTTTGCAGGACCGATTCGGCATCGAAGGTCGGGGCTGGCAACACCATGGTCGATCCGTGGGTGACACAGGCAAGGTTACTGAGGACCATGCCGAAGCAGTGGTAGAACGGGACGGGGATGCAGAGCCGGTCCTTCTCGGAGAATCGCATGCCCTCCCCGATAATGTAGCCGTTGTTGAGGACGGAATGGTGCGTGAGGACAACGCCCTTGGGAAAGCCCGTGGTGCCGCTCGTGTACTGGATGTTGATCGGGTCGTCGAACGAGAGCCCTTCGCCCCTCTCGGCGATATCGTCCATCGTCATCTCATCCGCCTTTGCCAGGAAGTCGCCCCACGTGTACATGCCATTATACGGAATGTCGCCCATGAAGATCGCATTCTTCAAAAACGGAAACTTCTCGCACGAGATCCGGCCGGGCTTGCACTCGTAGGCCTCGGGTACCGCTTCGTAGAACATGCCCACGTAGTCCGAGGTCTTGAAACGGCCCTGCACGATCAGGGTCGAGATCTCGGCCTGCTTGAGCACATACTCGAGCTCGTACGTACGGTAGGCCGGGTTGATGTTCACCATGATGGCGCCGATCTTGGAGGTCGCGAACTGGACCACCACCCATTCGGCATGGTTCATGGCCCAGATGCCGACCCGGTCGCCCCGTTCCACGCCAAGTCCCATCAGGGCCCGGGCGACGAGGTTCACCTGTTCGGCGAATTCCCGGTAGGTGTACCGGATATTCTGGTGCACGGACACGATGGCCTCCGTGTCCGGGTATTTTGCTGCGATACTGTCGACCATCTCGCTGATGGTCATTCCCAGCAGGGGAACTGCTGATGTCCCGCACGTATAACTGCCCTCAACCATTGCTAGAGTACTGGGACACGGGGCATTATATGCGTAATGATTTGCGGCAGAAGTGGTGCAGGTCCTGCTACAACAAAACTCTTAAGTTTGTACACTGCGATTTTATTGAGTCAGCATGGGAACACCGTCCCTGCTGGTGTAAGGGGTTGTGGCCTAGCCCGGTATGGCGACGGGCTCCAGCGGTCTTTGCGTTCAAACACGTGCTCAGATGATGAACAATGGGTCTACTGACTTAATAGTGGATGATGACCCGTTGGAGCACTGATGCGCATGTCGGAGAGACCCGTCGATCGTGAGTTCAAATCTCACCAACCCCACGTTTTCTCTTAAGATCTTTTCTGATTATTCTTTACATGGTCCGACTTTTTCCCGCATCCGGTACGTACAGTAACCCCCGACCAGGGCAAACAGGGCGAACAATGCACCCAGCACCGCTACAAAGGGCATATACATAATTACCCTCCCCAGGGCAAATGCCAGGCGGGGGATGAGGCCGGGTTCTATGAGCGGGAGATACTGGGTCATGCCGGATTCAATCGCGGACAAACATCCGGCACAGAGCCCTGCGAGAAACCCGGCAAGGTATGGTACCGATGGTTTCCAGGCCGCGGGGGGTGTGTGGCCAGCGAGCCACTCCGCCATGGCTCCCGCTGCGATCATCATGAGCGGTACGGCGGTCAGCATGGTGGTCATAAATAGGGTCGCCCGCCCACCTGCCTGCCCGATTGCCGTCAGCCAGGCAGAACCTCCACTGATTGCTGCCCAGATGAGTGTCCCGAAAAGGAGGCCGGGGATAAGGATTGCCGACCTCCTCAACCGGATAACGGGTGGAATGTTCATGCTTGAGATCTCAAGCATACCCTCCCAAATAGATTTCGGGGCACCGTACGCCCGTCCCGATCCTTTATCGTCCCGGCACGCAATCACTCTTTCATGCAAGCCGAACTGCATCTCGTTGATGCCTTCACCAGTTCCCCGTTCCGCGGGAACACGGCAGCCGTCTGCTTTCCGGATGGTCCGGCCGATGCGGTCTGGATGCAGCAGGTAGCCGCCGAGCTTAAACATTCCGAGACCGCGTTCCTCTTCCCGGAAGGAGAGAAATGGAACCTGCGGTGGTTTACGCCCGAAAAGGAACTGGAACTCTGCGGTCATGCCACGCTCGCCGCCGCGTTCATTCTCTGGGAGACCAATCGCGTTCCCAAAGACCGTGCAATTGAATTTACCACGCTCTCCGGCCCGCTGACTGTTAAGCAGGACGCGGACTGGATCAGCATGGACTTCCCGGCAGAACCGGCCACTGCATCAATGTCGATCCCCGGTCTTGGCCAGGCGCTTGGGGTCGAACCCTTATATACCGGCCGGAACCGGTTCGATATCCTGGTGGAACTTCCGCTCGCTGACGATGTCTGCGATCTCGATCCGGACTTCGAAGCCCTCTCGGCCATCAAGACCCGGGGCATCATCGTTACGGCTGCTTCAGACATCCCTCACGTTGACTTCGTCTCCCGGTTCTTTGCGCCATCAGTGGGCGTGCCGGAAGACCCGGTGACCGGCTCGGCCCACTGCTGCCTTGCGCCGTACTGGGGTGAGAAGCTGGGAAAGACCGAGATGACCGGGTTCCAGTGCTCAGGCCGGGGCGGGTCGGTTCGTATGACGCTGATGGGAGACCGCGTTATTCTCGAAGGTCACGCGGTCCACGTCTTTTCGGGAAAACTGCTCGTTTAATCGCATGACGCCCGCGTAAAAAAAAGAAGACGAATCCGGCGCCGTACCTTTTTTCAGCCCTTTCCGCCCATGAACAGGCTGAGCGCAAGCCCGGTGACAAGCGCGACGAGGGCACTGCTCTGGAAAAATGCCGGCGAGATGAGCTGGTCGAGCGGGATATCTCCCCAGAAATGGCCGAGAACAATAGCAACCACCGTCCCGACAATGATAGCACCCACGAGATGGCGGATACCCGTGTGGTAGTTGTTATACGTGTAGTGGATAAAGAAGAGCCCGGCAATGACAAACAGGCCAAAGAATGCCAGTCCCACCTGAAGCGATGGGGCGGGAAGTGTCACGGACGAGTACACACCGAACTGCGCGATAACAAGGTAGGCAAGTACGGTCCCGAGACTTTTGTCACTCTTGAGATTGTTAATCGAGAGGGTTTCTTTCATCGCGGAAAGGGTGCCGCCCAAGCCCGCTTCCGGAACGGAATCCTGCCCCGGGGCAGCGGTGACTACGGCCACTGCTGCCGGTGCCTCCTCCACCGGTTTTTCTGAGTCCGATGCGGCAACCGGTTTTTTCCGTGCGAGCCTGAACGAGCGGAGCGCGACATAGAATGCAGTGCTGATAGCAACAAAACCTATCACGAAACCGGCAGCACCGAAGATGAGGGTATCAGTTGTCAGCCCGTCAGTACTCATACGGGCAGAGAACATGAGGATAAACTGCCAGAAGGCGAGCGTGACGATGATGAAGAGGATCGCTTTTTTCAGAAAACGGATAAGCAGACCGGTCAGCTGGTTGATGATGACAACTGCAATGAAGAATGCGATGAGGGTGATCGTCAGTGCAAAGATATCTCCCTGCATAATGGCAGAAGGCATCGTGTCGATATAACCGGTGATATACGCGATTATTCCCTCAGGTGAGAGTTCCATGGCCGGTTCCCTGAACTGATAGTGTTGCCCGGATGCCATATACCTATGGATACCCTAAAAACAACTCTTCGGGTTAATCAGGTGCTGCACGGTGCGACACGGCCGGAACATTGACCGGAAATTTTTTTAAAATTTTTTTCCCATCAGTATTTCATTAAAAAGAGATTTTAATTTGTCTTCTGCGCCTCTTCGATCCCGGCAATCGCGGCCGGCAGGGCTTCGAGCACGGTGCCAAGCCCGGTGAGGTGCAGGTTCATCACGACTGCGCCCACAATCTCCTCCCGGGTTGCACCCGACTTGTACGCCATCATCGCGTGCATCCGTACGCCCCGGGCATTCCGTGTTGCGGCCTGGATAGCGATGTTGATCAGTTGTTTTGTCTTGGGATCGAGCGCGGTTGAGGTCCGCTGCACATCGACCAGGTTGTTGAACTGCTTTGCAAGTTCCGGGCACTCTTCCACGAATACGTCCAGGGGATTCTTTTCCATTGAGAGCAACTCTCCACGTACGTGGTGGGAGTGCGGTACCATAAGTTCTTCTCTTCTCCTCCGGCTCCCTTGGGCTCGTAACTTTATCATAGATTGGCGCCACATACTAGAACGATAGGAAGAGTTCCATGTATCTGATAGGTGAAGCACTCATTGGTGATGGCCCTGAACTGGCGCACATCGACCTCTTAATGGGCGACAAGGAAGGCCCGATCGGTTCCGCATTTGCAAACTCGGTCTCGCAGCTCTCGGAAGGACACACTCCGCTGCTCGCGGTCGTCCGCCCGAACCTGCTGACAAAGCCCGCGACGGTCGTGATCCCGAAGGTCACGCTGCGTGACATGGCCCACGTGAACGAGATGTTCGGCCCCGTGCAGGCCGCGGTTGCCAAGGCGGTTGCGGACTGTGTTGAAGAGGATGTCTTCAAGGGAATCGATATCGAAGGGATCGTGATCATGGTCTCCGCGTTCGTGCACCCGGATGCCCATGACTACAACAAGATCTACCGGTTCAACTACGGCGCAACCAAGCTGGCACTCCACCGTGCGCTTGACAAGTTCCCGGACACGAAGACCCTCGTCTTCGAGAAGGACCGTGCAGCCCACGGAATCATGGGATTCAAGGTGCAGCGCCTCTGGGACGCACCCTACCTCCAGGTGGCAATGGACCTCGTGGACATGGGCAAGGTTGCCGAAGTCTTGAAGGAAGTGCCGCAGAACGACCACGTGATCATTGAGGCCGGAACCCCGCTCATCAAGAAGTTCGGCCTGGGTGTCATTGGCGAGATCCGCAAGCTGCGCCCGAATGCGTTCATCATCGCGGACATGAAGATCCTTGACACCGGCAATCTCGAAGCCCGCATGGCTGCGGACGCAACCGCGGATGCGGTCGTGGTCTCCGGTCTTGCCCCGACCTCAACCATCGAGAAGGCAATCTCCGAGGCCCGCAAGGTTGGTATCTACTCGATCGTGGATATGCTGAACGTCCAGGCACCCGCGAAACTGATCGCCAGCCTCAAGGTCAAGCCGGACATCGTAGAACTCCACCGTGCGATCGATGTTGAGGAGAGCGCCCATGCGTGGGGCGACATCCCGGCAATCAAGAAGGCGGCCGGCGGGAAACTGCTCGTTGCAACCGCAGGCGGCATCCGTGTTGATGTTGTGAAGGACGCCCTGAAGGCAGGCGCCGATATCCTCGTGGTCGGCCGTGCGATCACAGCCTCGAAAGACATCGGCCACGCTGCCGATGAGTTCCTCGACCAGCTGAACCGGGACGAGATCGACCAGTTCAGGGTTATGACTGACTTTTAAAGTCAGAATATTTTTTTTGAGAATTTTTAATTGTTTGAGTTCCGGTCGGCGCATACTGCCTTGATGTTCAAGGTGCTGCGTTCTTTTGTGCATTTTAAAAAAGCAATTCCAAATTATAATCATCCCATGGATCCACTATGACTCTACGGGGGTCCTCGACGAATAGACCACGAATCTAACAATTTTTAGACCCTGTGATTATTCCCGTTTATTTTAGTGTCTGAACTCAAAAAAGCATTGATGATTTCGATAAAATTCCGATCATCCCGGATTTTAAATAAAACTATAATGCATTAATTCCTATCTTTATCGTAATAATGCAAAAAAGAATTTTAGCGATAGGTATCCCGAATCTACCTGAATCGATAAATCAGTTCTCTTGGGAAAATGCACTAATTGAGAACGTAAACATTTCAGATTATGATATTGTGCTCATCAATTTTTCTTCATTGCCAAATTTTAAAGAGTTCCACCCAGAGACCTCTGAGAATCATGCAAATTACATCGGTCAAAGAGCCCTTGAGAAAATGTTATTAAAACAAAAAATATTGGATGCCCTAAACGCAAATATCCAATTATTCTTTTTCATAGATTATGATTATAGGGCATTCAATGCAATAACAAAATTTTCAACCTTCAACGCCTTTGATGAGAACGGTGAAATGATTAACGTTATAAACTCCTCTTTTTCATCCTATTTTGAAAAACTAAAAAAATGGAATTTATGTTTCGAAATATCACCTGAGGTTGAATTAAGTTATCTAAATTTTGACAAAGAGCCTCTGGCACAAAACAAAGCAAAAAAATTACTTGGCGTAAAACTTCATAATTTCCGAATGTCTGCTATCGTATTGGACACAAACGAAGAGAATCGTATAGGCATTCCCGGTAATATCTTCATTCTTCATACTCTAAACGATGAATTAGATAAAGAAATTCCTAAAATTTTAAAAAATGTATGTGAATATTCTTTAGAGAAAGAGGAACCGCAATGGTCTAAACATATAGGGTTTGAAAAATTGAACAAAATTAATGAGAATATTGAAAAATTGAAACAATCGGAAATTGACATTCAGATAAGCATTCGAAATGAGCAAAGAGCATATGAAAAATTAAATGAATATAAAAAATTATTGTGGGCTACGGGTCATTCTTTAGAAGATATAATCCATCTCATTTTTAACCAGGATCTTCACTTTCAGATTTCAAAACCTCAACAAGGGGAGGATGATGGAATTTTTGAATTTAATTCCACAACATATATGGTTGAAATTAAGAGTGGTGAGACTAGGTCAGCAAAATTCGACGAACTAAGTAAATTAATCGCTCGAATACATAAATTAAAAGAAAATATTCCCGAACAAAAGGTGAAGGGTATTTTTATTATGAATCATTTTGCTAATTTCCCTTTGAGCGAGAGAAGAGCGCCCTTTTCAAGTCAAATTAAAGACCATGCCAAAATTGAAGAAATTATTCTATTGACCTCTGCAGAAATTTACGATATTATTATCGATTATCTTCATGAGAAAATTTCAAGAGAAAATGCTATTAAAAAAATATTAAACAAAAAAATCTAAAATTTTCTGGATTTATTTTCGGATTCGGTTAATGGTAACTGTACAGTCTTTTTGCTTTGGACAAATGTTACCCACTACGCCAAAAGTTCCTTAAAATCAACTGTATACATCCCTCGTTCCTGTTTGGTAAATTTCCTGACCGCCAGTTTCCAGTCATGGACCATACCGCGTCAGGTCCAGCCTTGCGATATCTGAAAACGGATCTCACCCTCTTGAAACAGGGCATATTGGGCAAGCACATACCCTGCACGTGAATGTTCTGCCTGTTCAAGGATCTGCACGTATAGTATACGTCACCGGTTCGACCGGCCAGGAGTGTATGAATTCCTGAAGCGGGAGGCGATGGCATAATCCGGGCAAGGTCCCGGATCAAAATAATTCCGGAGCGCCAGCCATCCGGTATTTTCCCGCGTAAGGTATTGCATCATCCTGAATTTATGTTTCAATTCCCACAAAAAAAATTTTTAAAAATCCGGTACTGCCCGGAAAATTTTCAGATCCCTCCTGAAAATTTTTTAAATTTTCCCGACCACAACGCCCATTACCAATACAAATAAAATTCGATTATAATGACCACCCGCGGCAAAAAACCGTTTGCAGCCATCCGCGATGCAAAAAAATTCGCAGAGAAGATGGGCTACCGGTGGCAGGAGAACACGGACACACCGGATCTCGGGTACGATCTCTTCGTCTTCAAGCCGGGCTCCGCATTTCTCCTCAGGGTCCGGGTACTCCGGTACCATATCGATCCGGACGACTTTTACGAAGATTTACTCAAAGACGAACTCGCTGAGATCCGCAGCCTGCCGTTTCCTGCCTGGATGCCCCGCGAGATCTGGCTCCGCACGCAGCACGAGCGGACGTTCCGCCGGCTCCGGGTCTACGAGCTCGCGGTCGCCGAGATCGG
>Ga0265297_10004291_pt1 | contig 23580 bp, 17 predicted proteins | sample Munlanlwell13791_FD_192502 | JGI IMG/M metagenome (GOLD analysis project Ga0265297, IMG submission 192502) | Leachate microbial communities from a municipal landfill in Southern Ontario, Canada - Leachate well 137-91 | ecosystem: Engineered > Solid waste > Landfill > Unclassified | place... | reverse complement strand
AACGACCTTCTCTTTTTTGATGAAATTCAGGAATGTCCAAAGGCCATTATGGCATTGCGTTATTTTTATGAGGAAAATCCCGAATTGCATCTAATTGCAGCTGGTTCACTGTTGGAATTTGCATTGAAGGATATTTCATTCCCTGTTGGGAGGTTGCAGATGTTATTTATGCACCCCATGACTTTTGAGGAATTTTTACTCGCTAATGGGAAAGAGCTGATGGCTGAAAAAATTATGCAGGCGGAAAATCAGTTGTCTGATGCAATAATTGCTATGGTAAATGATGAAATGTATAAATATTTTGTTGTTGGAGGGATGCCGGAGTGTGTTGCAGCATTTGTGAACACTGGGAGTTTTATTGAAGCCATCAATATCCAGACTGATTTAATTGCCTCACTAAGGCAGGATTTTTCAAAATATGCTGGACATTCAGACAAAAGGTGCCTGAATTCCGTTTTAAGTTCTGTCGCCCGTAAAACAGGAGAACAAATAAAATATGCTGGTCTGGATGATAGTTATACAAACCCAACCATTAAGAAAGCTTTCGAATTATTGGAAACAGCCCGGTTGTTTACCAAAGTAGTTGCTGCTTCACCATCCGGTGTCCCGCTTGGGTCCAGTATTTCGGAGAAAAAATTCAAGACTGTTTTTCTGGATATTGGGTTACTGTCGAATTTATGTGGTTATTATTCCGATAAAATGATACAAAAACAAAATCTTAATGCAGCTTACAACGGAAAACTTGCTGAACAGTTTGCAGGACAGGAACTCCGTGCAGTGAGTGAAAATTTGTTCTATTGGAGCAGAGAAGCAAGGGGGAGTAGTGCTGAAACAGATTATTTAATTGAAAAGGAGGGTGAAATAATACCCATTGAAGTAAAAAGTGGTAAATCGGGAAGTTTAAAAAGCCTTCATCTCTTGTTGCATACATTTTCAAATATTAAAAGGGCTTTTGTATTCACCGAAGATAAATATGGAGAATTACCGGAACAAAAAATTAAATTTTTGCCCCTTTTTAATGTAGGTTCATTTTCGAACCCGAATCATTGGTCTTAAATACGATGCGTTGGCGGGGAGATCTATTTTAAGGACTCTTTAAATACCTCTTTTACAGCCTCCAGATACTTCATTCCATTTACCGTGTCAGGTTCCAGGTAGCTTCCTTCTGTCCATTCGTTCCAGCAATTGATGTTCATGATGCGTGGCCCATTCGGATCGGACAGTAATTTATCCTTTGTCATTTGTAATGCTTTCTTAAAATTTTCAGGAGTATTGTTACCGATTGTATTCATAAAAGGATAACCGACATTCGCCCATTCCGATTTCAGGTCGCATCGCGGTGTAGGGTCCCAACCCATCGAAACGTTTGGAAAATAAGGGACTCCATATTCTGTTTTTGCTTTGTCCCAATGTGAGAAATACCGGTCCCTCACCCAATTATAATCTGTTTGTGTATCGGGTAATTCTGTATGATGAATCCAGACATAAGAAGTAGCCGAATCGAACCCCAGCATTTTAATCAGTTCGGGCGTATTTGACGGCGCCTTCTCAACCGGAAGAATGGGGTTTCCCCAGGCAACCAGGTTCCAGTGAACACCTTTTAATCCGGCAGCAACGGCTTTTTCACGCATTCTATCCATCGCAGCTTTTGTAGCTTCCAGGCTGCCAAATCCTTCTACAAATTTCTGCACATCGTACACTGAAAAATAGGCTTTGCCATCTATTTTCCAGTAATTCGGTTTGGTGAAATATTCTTTGATCATGAAATCGCATATCTCATCAAATCGTTTGGGGGAAACTTTGCCGGGGTAAAGTAATTTTTGTGCTGCCCCACGTGAATAAGGGTGAATATCGACCCAGTCGTGGTTTGCCCACATGAGCCCGAATGTAATTCGTTCGCAGTTAGGCGCTTTCAGAAAACCTTCGTCGATGCAGCGGTTCAGGAAAGGACCATCTTCGTACATGTACCAGTCGAAGATAAAGCAGTCAATCCCATGATCTGCCGCGGCATCAATTTTCTTTGCCATTACCTTTGGGTCTTTTTCATCCACATAACCCCACAACGGGACATTGGGTTGATGATGCCCCGGGAATCTTGGCTGGGCCGCTTTTACAAGCTCCCATTCCGACCATCCGGCACCCTTGTTTATGATGTTCCGGGGATCGTCGGTATGATAATTTGCAAAATAATAGGCTGCTACTGTAATCTTTTCTGTATCTGGGTTAGCCTTTTTGCCCGAGTTGCAGGCTGCTAAAACGGCTAAAAGAATAAGTGCTAACGAAAGATTTATTTTCACAATTTAATTTTTATTGTAAAAAAAAAGAATTAACGAAATAAAAAAACCAGCCATTTAAGTCATATTCATATAAAAATACTTCTATTCTGCTGTTTTTCGTGGATCGAATAATTGTAGAAGCCAAACTTTGAATTGAGGGTGACCTTCCTTTGAATTACCGGCAGTAGCATAAATAAAAATTACCAATTGTTTATTCATTCTAAAATAATTTGTTCTGCACGAGTACTAATATAAAGGTCCTTCGTTCCATCATTATCCGCATTGGCCCAATAGCAGTTGTTTTCAGAAAAGCCGGAATCCAAATCGGGATCTTCATCGGCTAGGTCAATATGGGACTTGCCCCTGCGTTGCCTATTTTGTAAGCTATTATAGTTTGATTAGATATTTTTTATCTGTTCGTGCCAATCCAGCGTACTAATTATGATAGGCACTATGCTTTTTACACAGTTCGACAAACTTCAGCACCCTTTCAGGTGATACGTCATGTTGGATAATATGCGCCGGGGCAATCATGTAACCTCCACCTTTACCAAGGATGCTAATTTTTTCGATGATGTCGCGTTCCAGCTCTTCATCACTTCCATTGGGTAACAGATCCTGTTGATCGATAGCGCCCCAGAAAGCAAACTTTTCGCCAAAGTTATCCTTCATATCTTGTGGCAAATGCCCCGGAACACCAGGCTGAACTGGGTTAAACACTTCGAACCCGATCTCCCGGATGTCGTCGAGCAATTCGGCCACAGCACCGTCACAATGAAGGATAGGGATAATATCTGGCTTGGCTTCCTTGAAACGGTCGATCATTCTTTTGTAGAGAGGTTTTAGCTGCTCACGAAAAGTTTCCGGTGACATTATGAGACTGGCCTGTGTGCCAAAATCATCCCCAACCCAAATGGCATCTACCCCTATGTCAATCAAACGCAAGCCGATCCGGCACTGAAACTCTGCACAGGCTTCAAACAATGGAACCACATATTCGGTTTCCATCATCATGTCGACCAGTAGTTTCTCCATGCCCACCAACTGCTGTGCCAGGGAAAAAATGGTCACTTCGATATCCCCAATAATCAGGTAATCGTTTTTGTATTTTTTCACCAATGCTTCAGCGTCCCGAAAACGGCCGGGTGCATCCGGATCGGGAAATCGGTAAGCATCAATGTCAGCCTTCGTTTCAACATGGGCCAACGGATATTCAAGCACTTCCACATAAACATCCCCCTGGCGCATCCGCATCTGGTATTCATTGAGCCAGGTGCCATTGTCATCTTTCAATATACGGTAATCATCCGAAACGGATGCACCTATAACCACAACATCGCTGCCCAAGGCAAGCCGTATTTCATTGGCGCTAATGCGGTAGGTCACATCTTCATAAAGATTCTCGGTATAATGGACCGGAATACCCAACTCTTTTCCGAAATGGTCGGACAGTTGTTTACAAAGGTCAAATTGGACAGGGACCCGGTCGGGCAATCCGGACAACCGTTTTAAGGCTTTCAATACACGTTCTCTTGAGTTCATTGATTTTAATGTGTTAGACTACCTAAGCCTTCGATAGGCTCAGATAAAAATGTTACTGACTTATAAAGAATAAAAAATTATTTACAGAAAGTTTCAATCGGATGTTTATTGTATGCATGGGCAGGAAATCAATCTATATTATGGTATTTTTCGGAGTGTGAAATTCATTTTTGAAATCCATGCTTTTATCATATACGGAACTGACGCAGGGAAACTGAGAATAGTAAAAATAAAGTTATTCGTTACATGGTTTCGATATCTAATTTTTGAGTTTTTTATTTAGATAGGGAACAATCGTTTTCATTGAATCATTTAATTAACCAAATTTCCAAAACTCATCTATTCCGGTAATTTTCCTGGATTGAACAATTGCGGAAGCCAAACCTTGAATTGAGGGTGACCTTCCTTTGAATAACCGCCAGAAGCATAATGGAACCAAACAAAAATCCTAAAAATTTAGCCATAATGAGATATTTTTTATTAATTAACTAAGGTCTGCCGAAAAACTGTAATGTCCTCATGATTTGCTCCGTGGCTTTAGTCAGCAATCCTGCTGCACACGATATGGATTTTTTAAGGCTCATTGGTTTGTCCCCAATTGCAAAAACAGCAGTTATTCCATTTTCATGGAGAAGGTCCAATCCTCCCTCCACCATTCCGGCCAGAGCAATAACTGGCACTTGATACTTTTTCGCAATCTGTGCTATACCGCTAACGGTTTTGCCATATGGCGTCTGCGAATCAATTTTACCTTCAGCAGTAAAAACCAACGATGCTTTGCTTATTTGTTCTTCCAGATTGGTGAGTTGATTAACCAATTCAAATCCTGAAACTATCCGGGCGTTGCAGAATGCCATCAAGCCTGCACCCAAACCACCCGCAGCACCTGCTCCTGGAATTTCAGCAAAATTACTCCCGAATTCTTTCTGCAGAATTTGAGAAAAATGGGTCAGGTTTTTTTCGAGCGTTTCGAGCATTTCTGGAGTTGCGCCTTTTTGTGGACCGTAAACACGAGTTGCGCCGGAAGTCCCTAAAAGCGGATTCTCCACATCGCAGGCTACTATAATTTTCACGTTTCGTAATTGGTCCTGAACTTCTGAACTGTCAATAGAATGAAGTTCTCCCAATAAGCCACCTCCAAATCCGATTGGGTTTCCGTGTAAATCCAGAAGTTTGAACCCGAGGGCTTGTGCCATTCCTGCACCCCCGTCGTTGGTTGCACTTCCGCCAATGCCAATGACAATTTGGGTATAGCCTGCTTCTATCGCAGCTTTCAGGAGCAGTCCTGTTCCGTAAGTCGAGGCAGTTAACGGATCTCGCTGTACCGGAGGAATCAATTCGAGGCCAGAAGCCGCCGCCATTTCGATCACAGCAGTTTTACCATCGCCTAGCATTCCGTAGAATGATTGAATTGGTTGGTTCAAGGCATCGACTGATGGCGTCTTAATCAGCTTTCCATTAGTTGCTGATATCAATGCCTCTACAAGACCTTCGCCCCCATCGGAAAAAGGGATGCTGGTGATTTCAGCATCAGGAACTACAAGCCTTATGCCCTCAGAAATGGCCTTTGCTACTTTGGTTGCCGATAAACATTCTTTAAACGAGTCGGGAACTACTACAATGTGCATAAATTTTGGTTATTTGCTATCGGGTTAGAAAGAATGAACTTTATCTTTGTCCTGCTAGTAAACTCCGTCAAGAATGACACCAGAATGCCGTAATGCTTCCCTTAGGACTTTGATGGGAAGTTCGCGGACATCTTGTCCCTGTTGCAACAGAGTCGCAGCGATCCCGATAGCATGTCCCATGCCCATACATGACCCCATTACACGAAGTGATCCGTTAGCATCGCGGTCAGAAGAAACGCATCTCCCTGCCACAAGTACATTGCCCAACCCTTTCGGCAAAAGACAACCCCAAGGGATATCGTAAGATCCGCCGTTTGCTACCGGAATGCGAATCTGCCCTGTTCCGTCCTGGTGGATGTCTACATGATGACAGCCTTTGGCTACGCCTTCAGTACTCTTCTTTCCTTCGAGGACTTCAGATCCGGTAAGGGAGTATTCTCCAACTATCCGCCGGGTTTCGCGAATGCCCAGACGTGGAGCGGTTGCAGCAAGGGTTGCATCCTGAAAACCTGGCACATGGGTTCTCATAAATTCAGTGCATTGCAGAACCTGTTCCATCAGTATTCCAAGTGTACCGGAGAGTGCAGCAGTGTCGGTCGCGTCGATGTTCGCAACCCGGGTGGCATTAAGGCAAACCTCTTTGCGCGCCTTGGATGTAGGCTGGATCATTATGAGCGCTGTAGGGAAAAGGTCGCCCTTACGGATTGCATCGCCCATGAGTGGGCCATTTCCTTTGAGAAATACAGCAGGTTGCCCTTGCCGGTAAAGCGACTCGGCGAGTTCCACATCGGTTCGTCCGGCACGCATCGTTTCACTTTCACCAAGCGCCAAAGATTCAGGGTTCTTACGAGCAAAATCCAGCAAAGGCTCCGTTTCCACACCACTAAGCCGAAACATCAGCGATACGGGTTGAAACGCACCCGCACCACCTCCTTTAACAAATGATGCACCGGACAACACAGATAGATCGCCATCGCCGGAACAGTCGAGAAATACACCGGATTGAATTTCGGTAAGCCCTGATTTATTCATGACAGTCAGTGAGTAGACCCGACCTGCTGTTGCATTGACCCCACATACAAAACTATGCAGCAAAAGATCAACCCCATATCGATTTAAAACTCTGACAATGGCAATCTTCATAATTTCCGGATCAAACGCTACATAGTAGATGAGGCGATGATCATTGACCCGCCCGATGTAGCCGCCCAAACGGGTACATTCGTCGAACAGTTCACGGCCAATTCCGCCCATAATCCATTCTCCACGGGCATTAACTGCTCCGTCAACCGGTATCCCGCTGATCAATTCGCCACCGGGAACAGAACCCGATTCAATGAGAAGGGTGCTTTTACCAAATTTGGCTGCGGCAGCTGCGGCAGTCACGCCGGCAGCACCCGCTCCAACGACCACAACATCATAATTCGTTAAGTTTCGGGATGTTTTTAAAGAAGTCATATCCATGATATATGTTGGTATTAGTTTGACAAGGTTGTGTCCGAATTCGCCTTGGAAGTTGTCTTGTGAAAAGTCAGCACACTGCCGGTCTTTCGCACAGTTAATATGAGAATGATAAAAGCTGTCATGTGTAATAACCCGATTCCGGTGAAAACTGGTATATATCCAACGGAAGCGATCAACCTACCCGCAATCAGGGTGGTGACAATGCCACCAAGGCTTCCTCCAATGGCAGTCAGCGACAGCAGGGTTGCCAGGTTCTCACGATTGATGCTTTCCGAAATCAATGTCAGTTGGTTAGACATCCAGCAGGCCTGAGAAGCCAGTAACACGGCAATCAGCCCAACCGATAACCAGATGCTATCTGTACGCACGGCCACCAATGCCAATGGTGACAAACAGGCAGAGACCAACATCAGCGTACGTCGGGCCTTGAAGGATGGCCATCCGCGCCGGATCAGCCAATCGGAGAGTGCACCTCCACCCGGTCCTCCAATATCAGCAGCCAGAAAAGGTATCCATGCAATCAATCCCACCATAGCAAGAGAAAAACCCCGGGCGTTCTGCAAATAGTCAGGAAACCAGAATGCGAAGAAGAATGTGATCGAATCGGTAAGAAAACGTATCGTGATAAAACCAATACAAAGTGGATGCTGCAGGAGTTGCCACATCGAAAGTCCCTTTGATGCTGATCCGGATGAACCGCGCTGCCCGAGGATGATTGTTCGTTCTTCGGGCAGCAGGCGTGGGTGTGATTCAGGTGAATAATAGTGACGCCACCAGAAAATTAGCAGGATGATGCCGAACACGCCCGTGGAAATAAAACCCCAGCGCCAACCAAAATGCAAAGTCAGGAGAGCAATTATTGGAGGAGCCAGTAGTGCCCCTACTACATTACCGTTAGAGAATACCGCCATGGACAAACCCCTCTCACGTGTTGGAATCCATTCAGCGACAGCCTTAACTCCGGCCGGGCTGTTGAAACTCTCCCCCAGACCCAGCAAAAATCGAAACACAACCAGCGAAATCCAACCCCATGCCAATGCATGGAACATACTTATCATCGACCAGAATCCAAGTGCAACAGCCAATCCAATCCTGACCCCAACTTGGTCGAGTATTTTTCCTGAAAAGGTATAACCAATCGTGTAAGCGACAAGAAATGAGGTCACGATATATGAATACTCCACCGATCCAAATCCCATGGCCTTTTTGAGTGTGGGCGCCAGGATGGAGAGTGACAGTCGGTCGAAGTTATTCACTACCGCAGTGAAAAACAACAATACCACAATGCCCCACCGTTTATGACGGAGAAGGTAACCCCGAATAGCTTGTTGTTTAAATGGCATGTTTCTTAAAATTAAGCTTTGCCAGGGTGTTTTTATTTGCTGATATCATTTAACAGCACTTTTGCAATAGTTGATCCCCATCTGGTCATATCTTTTCATGAACATCTGAATACGATGGGAAAAATCTTCCCAGTTTCTGACCTCCCTTGAACTCCACAATGATTCAGACATCGCTGCGATACGTGGGAAAGTCATGTATTCTGCATGTTTGATATTCGGAACATACTCTGTCCACAGGTTGGCTTGACCACCCAGAATATGTTTGGCAGCCCAGGCATCCAACTCCCGAGGAACCGGATTGAATTCGTAAACCTTTCTCATTGGCAAATATCCTCCAATTGCAGGGGGTTCCTGATCTTTAGGTCCCTGATAATAATCAAAATAGCATTCTGAAGTCGGAGTCATCACTACATCATGCCCCTGATTGGCAGCATCGATCCCTCCCTGAATTCCACGCCAACTCATCACCGTTGCTTGCGGAGGGAGACCACCTTCCAGAATTTCGTCCCAACCAAGCAAAACCTTGTTTTTCGAATTGATGAACTTTTCGATGCGTTTGATGAAATAGCTTTGAAGTTCACCTACATTTTTCAGACTTTCGGTTTTGATCCGTTTTTTGCATTTCGGACATTTTTCCCATTCAGTTTTGGTAGCTTCATCGCCTCCAATATGGATGTACTTAGATGGGAATAATTCGATGACTTCGCTCAGTATATCTTCGATAAACAGAAAGGTTGAGTCCTTACCGGCACAATAGATATCAGTAACAGGCCAAACGCCTCCGGGTAGAACAGTAAACGGACCGCCTGTGCATGAAAACTGGGGATAGGCAGCCAGGGCCGAGGTTACGTGTGCAGGCATTTCAATTTCCGGAACTACAGTGATGTAACGGCTTCGGGCATAGGCAACAATGGATTTGATATCGTCCTGGGTATAAAAACCACCATATGTTGCTTTTTCCCCGGCTTCCTGTTTAGGTCGCGAGTTCCAGTTTTTGTCTTCGCGGTCAACACGCCAGCCTCCTATTTCGGTGAGTCTGGGGTATTTTTTTATCTCAATGCGCCATCCCTGATCGTCAACCAGATGCAGATGAAGTGTGTTTATTTTGTGAAGGGCCAGGTTGTCGATCATTCGAAATACATCTTCTTTCGGAAAGAAATGACGCGAAACATCGAGCATATAGCCCCGCCATTTAAAAGAAGGGTTGTCAGAAATACTAATGGCCGGTACCAGCCAGTCGACTTTTTCCTGTTTCCGGCTGTTTTCGATTTCGACAGGAAGCAATTGCCGTAAGGTTTGTATGGAATAAAAGAAGCCTGCTGCTTTTGCCGCCTTTATTTCGATACGGTTTTTCCGGACCTCCAGCATATAACCTTCATCGGACAATGACTGTTCGGTTTTGAAATAAACCTGATTCGATCCTCTGTGGCCTCCCAGCTTAATCCGGAGTTTCCATCCGGCCGCTTTTTCGAATAAAATGGCCAGCTGACCGGCAATAGCTTCCTGGTCACTATTCTCAACAATCAGCTCGGTAGTTTTACTAAACTTAAAACTGGATTCACCCAAGGTCATCTTCTGAACCTGCGGGATAAGGGAAATTTCTTCTTTTGTAAATGTTTTGTTTGGCTTGCAGCTAAAGATAATAGCACAGCAAAACAAAATAGCAATTACTGTAAAGTTATGTTTCATGCGTATATAATTTGTTTTTTAATGGTCGCATGGAATACCCACATATTCATTTTCGGTTGGTGTGAACATATTCTCATGGATATTTCATTTGAGGTTACTGTTAATTTATATAATAAAGTGCGTTCGACTCATATGTGATTTAGTTTTAAGGGAACTTTTTAAATATTTAGTTTTGCTGTTTATTTTAATAATTCAATCCTGAGAATATTAACCGAATTACCAGGGAAAGTATAAGTAAAACTACTTCCGGCAGTAAATGTGCCTGCCGACGGTACAACTTTGGTCGGTTCTGAAATTGAGTTTTCAGCATCCAGCAGGCCTGTTAAAACAGCAGAATGTCCGACTGATTTAACTTTATTTGCCCCTTTTAAAATAATATTTACTGTTTCGGCCGTGCCTTTGTTGTTGACAACTTTCAAAAGGACATCATTTTTGCCGGATTGCGTATCAAGTGACGTTGACCACAAGCAATTCCCCTTATTTTGGGTGAAAGGCAAAATGTGAGTTCCCTGGTTATCGGTAAACAGCATTTTCTGCATGTAATAGGAAGGGGATGCAAAGCAAGAAACTGCATCGTTCCATACAATACATGGCCCAAAATTGCCATGACCGACAAGCCCGGCATAATTTCCATATCCGGTCCACCACATACGTTCAGAATTCTTCTCACACCCCAGCATAAAGGCAGCGTCCCCAAGTGCATCTCCAAAATTGCCTATTATGTCCCCTCCATTTCCTTTGATAGAGGTTGCATATTCGGCAACACATATTTTTTTGCAGGCCGGATCGATGCTGTCGTATTTATTGTATAAAACTGACAGATCTTTCAGGTAGAAATGTTCATCAGTAAAATCAACCGAATTCCCGTAAGTATGAGAAAATAGATTATTCTGAAGGTTGCCATTCCACATGATCTTCATGTTAGGATAATGTGCCAATACTGAATCGTGGATCATCGCATAACGAGGACTATAGTCATTTGCGGAGGTCCACCCATTTTCATTGCCTATTTCAATGTATTTCAGATTGTAAGGTTTCGGATGGCTGTTTGCAGCGCGTTTTGCTCCCCACACTGTTGAAGTTGATCCATTGCAATATTCCAGCAAATCCAAAATATCGTCAATGATGGGTTGCATTTTATCAATCGGACAAAGGGCATACCATTCCGGCAAATCAGGCCTTTCATCAATTCCGGCTGAAGTAACATAAACCGGTTCAGCTCCCAAATCTTCACACAACTGAAAATATTCATCCAGACCAAAATAAAGATCGTTTTTATACCACCAGCGGTTTCTTGTAGAGCCGGGTCTTTCCTCAAGGGGACCGATTGAATTCTTCCAGTTCCAACTTTTCTCCATGGTAGCAGACTCAGCAGTGCAGCCTCCCGGAAATTGAATATATTTGAGTTTTAAAGCATCCATCTTTTCAGCCAAATCGGGACGAAGGCCATTTGGACGGTTTTTCCAGGTTGGAGGCATAACGGTAACTACATCGAAAAACAGATCACCTGTTGTTGAAGCATACAATACAAAACGGTTGGCGCCGTTAACTTTCGTGATACCGCTGGTAGTAAGTTCACAAGTAAAATGCTGCCAATTTGTAGTTGGCTTAAAGTCGGGTGAATTTGCGTAAACCGTACCGTCATTGCTTTCCAGTTTTGCTTTTATGGTTCCGTCGAAATTAGGGCCCGATTTGGCCCAGAACGAAACTTTGTATTTTGTCTTGTTGTCCAATCTGATACCCCAGTAACCGCTATTTGCCATCCCAACACTTCCCGAAGCCACCGAAGTAACCTCAAGTTTAATACAGCGTTCCTGATGGCTGTTCAGCATACCTGTGTCGCTGGAAGTTTGACTAAATAAGTTGCCATTAGAGGATCCGGATTTTACCAGAGTCCAATTCGATATTGGATTTTTCAGTTCCTCAAAGGAAGGATTATTAATTAACTGGGCATACAAACCACCCTGAATCTGGTAATTGAATTCTTCAATTTGCTGGCCCCTGCAAATTGGGGCAACTGTGGCACCTGGCTTTGAAACGTCAACAATGCAACTTGAATTGACAATTTGTGCTTGTATCGGTTCCCCAATAGACCAAAGGCTTATCAACGCCAGACTCATTTTGAAAAGGTTAAAAAACCGCATCTGATTTGTAAATGAATTCATCGTGTAAATTATTATATTGTATTTTATTCCGTTTTACTGGCACTTCTTAAATTTTCAACATTTATTTTTTGTCGTCTTGAACAAGATGATGGTCAGTAAAACTATTAAACAGGAACTCTATTAAAAACTATTTTGCTTTCAACTTATAACACTTGGGTTGCATAAAATGCTTTGAATACTTTCTCACTTCCATACTGAATTAATCATCTCCAACGTTTTTTCAACTAGCTCCTGACCACCTTCGGGGCCTATCAGATTACTTGCAGGATCAGCGCCATACGCCCCACCGGCAACTGAACGTGACGAGGGCAGATAAGTTCCACTTCCGCTAAGCTGCACCAAAAATGTCTGAATTGCCGGGCTGCGCCCTTTTATGCGCATACCAAAATCAAGATAAAGTTCAAAAGGATTGGTTGCAAAAACGACATCTCCTATTCGCAGAACATGAATTTCAGTCGCCATTTTAGGCTGCCTCTTCTCCAGTTCGTAACGTTCCTTGACAAGGTATCCTCTTTCCATCATTCTGTAAGTTTGGGTAACATCCTTATACCAATGAGGCTTTTCCCTTATACTGGGATTCTTTTTAATCTCAAGTAACATTTGTTCGTACTTAATCTTCCATTCTGCTGCTTTTTTCAGGGCACTGTCTACCTCACTGATGCCAATATGCCTCCGGGTAAGATTTACTTCCGACATACGATGATCAACCACTGGGTTCCATTCTATGTTCTCTTTCATATACGGTAAGACAGAAGTAACAGCATCAGCGATCCGGATTGCCACCTGTTTTCGTTGTTCCATACGTTGAAGGTCAATTCCGATAGCGCTATCCCGTTGCATTATACGCTGCATCCGTTCTTCCGCCTTTTTCCCGACCAGCATATCCGGGGATTGATCACCAGCTGAACTGCATTGTGGTAAAAAATAAATACCCTTACCTAAACGCTGACTAAGTTCTTTACGCGTATCGTGCCAAAAATCGGCGCTTATCTTATACAAAGCACTAGTAACCTGTGATGGGCAAGCTATGTTTATTACGACGCCTGTCAGTTTTCTTTGATTATTCCAGGTATAAAGCAAATTAACAGAATGATCTTCATATCCTTCAACATGGCTGAATACTGGTCTGTTAGTTCCGCCATACATCATTGCGTTCCCTGAGAAATCCACTTCAACACGGTTATGACCTACTACAGCCTGGCCCAATCCAAAACTTATTCCACCCGGTTTGCGACTCTCCCATGCCTCTCGGGCTGCTTTTGCAATACGTTCGGAAATATATTTTACGCAGGCTGAGGGCGACAAAGCGTCAAGCTCAATGCCATAAATTTTCTTCGAATCAATATACGAATTGAGATAAGGAGCTGTATGTGTATGTGTTGCATTCATGAATATCCGTTCAGACCGAAGTTCAGGTAACGATTCTTTTAGCAGATTCCTTACATTATCCAATAAATTATCACTGGATCCTTCTTCATTAAAGTCATTAATATTAATCAGATCGCAACTGACCATGATTACTTTTTGGGAAGATTGGCCCTTACCGGATTCTATGGCTAATGCCGTTACTGTGAGCGGATCCAAAATAGCTTCAGAAACACGGGCATGAAATTGTCCCCTGAGAAGCGCTGACTTGGCCGGCGTTATATCGGCGGAAGCCCATCCTATTTTGATTCCTGCTACAGAAGAAGGATTTTCTGGTTTCATTCGTGAATTGCAGGAACAAAAAAATACCGGAATTATGATCAAATAAATTAAATGCTTCTTCATGTGTTTATAAATTTTCGACGTGAGGTTGTTTTCATTTTTTTCTCGTTATTTTTATTTATTTCCAGATTCAATTTTAATCGCTTTCAAATACGCATCTCCATTCTTATTTATTTTATTTAAAGATTATCCTTCAAAATTTAAATTTTTACTTTGTGTTTGCATAAGTTATTGAGTTTATTGTTATAGTCCGAAAAGCTTTAAAAATAATACTCTTTAGACGCCATTGGGCAATAGAGCTTGAAAACTCTCTGCCCCTCAAACCAAATCCAATTATTCCAAATCGTATCTTTTAGATATAACTTTTTCGACACTTCTGCGAACCGCACTTACGATGTTGTTAGCTGTTTTCAGCGGATCCCATTTTACGAATTCATATCCGCCGTTGCCGTCCATCCCCAAAGTATCCAATACGAATGAACTGAGCATAATGCCTCGCAAATCAGTTACTCTTTCAAATAATTTGCCGTAATATTCATCCATTAATATGGGTGCGCAATCTTGCAGCTGTATGGTAACCTTCCCACCAATCGCCTTATATAATTTTTCAAAAGCATCGAAATTGCCAAGCGGTGAATTGTTTATTACTCGAATATTTTTAATTTTCAACAGGGATTCTCCCATTTGTGAACCATTTCCACAAAAATGGATACTACCCCCACCAAAGGTTTCAAAGATTCTTGAATAATATGGGACAACAAATTCTTCATAATGTTCGGGGCTAATCATCACAAGGTCATCGTCAGAAAGCCATATCCCTACTCCTTTTGGAGACCACACACCCTGCAATCCATTACTTGCATCTAGTGGCTCTCCAATATGCTTCTTTTGCACCTTAACCCAATTAATCAATGTTTCAGTAATTATCTCCATCAAATCTTTCACCAAATTAGGTTCCTCATACATCCATACATAAACCTCCGTACCACACAGCTGACGAAGTGTACAAAGTGGGCTATTCATGTCTGTCAGACCAATTGGTAAGTCGCTATTTTCTTTTGCATAATCAATAAATTTCAAGACCAATGACATCCATTTTTCCTTGTATGGATCAGGCATTTTCATTTTTGCGGCATCCTTAGGAGAATTTATTAACGTTGAGATGACTGAGGGATCATTTCCAGCACCAAAGTCTAACGTATATTCACATCCAAAAGAAGCTGCTAAAATTCCGGTTCCAAACCATGGCATAAAGTATGGGATTGTATCATCATTCACTAATGACAGATGTTTTAAGAACCCATCTTCCTGAAATTTCACCATACTGGCTGGATTTGAATAATAATCCGTTTGTCTCGGATTGTTTGCAAACTCGAAGTAACAAGGTGTATTAATTATCACCGGAACATCTTCCGGCGATTTCACTTCTTCTCTATTAAAAGCCCTTGTTACTTTTTCGCACCTTTTTGTAAGATCAAAATCTCTCCAGTTCATAATTTTATTTTTAAATCAAATGCTCACTTTAACATACCATTTATATTTACCCAAAGCCGGCACATGACTAATCTGTCCGTATTTTTTAGCCACGTCGGGTCGGTCATAGCAAACGGTGCAGGGTTCAATAAAAATATTATACAAATTATTCCATCCGTTTTCATTCATCAGAATTCCAAGGTATGGCACTGTATCAACAGAAAATGAAATTTTTATTTTCTTTTTGTTGTCAGGATAAATAAGTTCGCACCATCCGTTCTTCAATTTATTTACGAAATAATATTTTTCAAAACCCTTTGAATCTAATGGTCTACAGATATCGGCCCTGAATTTATTTCCATCTTTATCTTTATTTTCCGGCCAGTTATTGATGTCTCCAAATTTACCGTTGCCGGAAGTTATAATAGTAACGGTTTGTGTACAGTCATCTGGTACCATAACCCTTGCACTTTCTTCAATATTGATCATAAAATGACCAGCCCAGAGGAATTCAAAATCAGATTCGCTATTGTTCGTTAATTCATAATCAATCCGCAATGTGTTTTCATTCGTGAATGATATATTTTTTTTTAATTCATACGGAAACCGGACGCCTTTTACCCACATGCTGAATGAGTCTTTATTTATTTTGTAATTCCAGGGCAAGGGCCAAACTTCGCCGTGGTCAGCCATTTTGATTCCTTTCCAGGGTTCTTTCCCATAGTGGCACAAATCTATTGTCGGGAACATATCGTCATTTCCGCTGCATTCGCCTTTTACATATACACCGTCATAAGGTTGATCAAGATAAGTTGCGCCATCGCGTTGAACCAGAAATTCATAACCTTTTTCTTTGCTGATTAAAGATGCCAGTTTGCCTCCAGGTTCAGGAAGAAATTCCGCACGAATCCTGCTGTTTTCAAGCACAATGCTTTCTTTATTCTTATATTTCAAATGGGTAATTGACACCATTATTAAAAATTTAACGTATAATATAAGAACATGCCCGTTCCTGTTCCGTGCATGTTATTCTGTTAAGTGTAGCTTCCAAATTCCCGGCAGGCATCGGCCATGGCGTGTAAATTGTCGTAGGGTGTGTCATCGAAGCAGAAGTCGGTGGTTGAAAGTATCCAATTACCACGCGGCATAACTGTCTCCAACACCCGGCGTACCCTTTCACGCACCTGTTGGGGAGTAGCTGTTTTCAAAAAATTCAACTGGTCAATGTTGCCACGCAATGTCAAGGTAGGGCGCAGCGCCGCCAGAGCCTCTTCGAGTACAACGTCCCCATAGGGTGGGGGTGTCAAATAGCCCCAACAATCAATTTCTAAATCATTGTAATAATGCATGATACGGGCAGCATCACCGCAATTGTGATAAATAACGAGTCCTCCCATCTCATGTATTGCGCGTACCAGGCGATTCTCATTTTCCAAAATGTACTTTTGAAAGATGTCCGGTCCCACCTGGCCTGACCAATGCCCTCCAATTTCAATTATATCGGCTCCGGCTTCGAGCATCTTTTTCGCCCGCGCAATTAAGCGCGGCAGGAAGTAATCTACCATCTCCTGGTAAAAAACAGGATCCTGAATCGGGTCGATCAGGATATCTTCAAGTTTTCGGAATAAACCCAATATATTGAAAGAACCGTAGGTGCAGGTATCTACCAGGCCCTTATCACCAGTGGCTTGCCGGGCGCGACGGATCAGACTAGTGTCCATACGATCAGCAGCCGGTGCATAGCGTCGCAACAGTTCGAAATCGTCAGGGGTCTTGATCAGGTACTCCTGAGTTCCTGAAACAATCAGATATTTAGAAGTACGGTCATGCTTTTCAACGTGACGCAAGACACCACCCGGCGTGCGAATAGTGACTGTGCGCAGCAATTCATCTTCACCATTGTACTGGTCGGCAACCGTTACATTCCAATTTTCATCTTTATTCAAAAGACTCTGATCGAAGGTCGTATTTCCTCCCCACATATCCCATACACTGCCCAATACGTGCAAGACATCAAAGCCGAAATAATCACAATATTCGACAAACTTTTCGATGGGGTCAAAATCGGGCGGGTTAAAAAAAGTCGCGATTTTGGGCGTATACCCGAACATTTCATAAATCGCGTTGAAATACGTAAATGGAGCCACCGGGACACGATCGGTAGGTTCATGACGTAAAGCCTTAAATAGTCGCTCTCTTCCGTTCATATGATCTATATAGTTAAATCTAACAATTTGTTTTAACCAATGTATTCATTAATTGCCTGTTTCTGCTCAGGAATCGTCTCTTTTTCCATATTTTTAATTTGAATTTTCTTTAACCAGAATGCGGAAATCTGCTCCAGGCTTTTCCCTTTTGTTTCGGGTAATACAAACCATACAAAAACGGATGTTATCACGCATACAAGGGCGTATATCAGAAAAATCCCAAATTCTGATCCAAATATTTTCTCCGACAGATTGGACAATGGAGGGAACAATTGGTTAACCATAACCGTCGAAACCCAGAGCACTACTGAAGCGATGGACATGGCCACACCCCTGATCCGGGTTGGGAAAATTTCTGCCATGATGAGCCATGCCAAAGGGGCCAAACTAACACTATAGGCTCCTATTGATAGAAACATCATCAACAAGAGGTAGATACCCTTCATTTTAAAATAGAAGAATAAACTGGTACAAACCATTCCTACTGCCATAGCCAGCGTACCAACAATTAGAAGTTGCCTTCTTCCAACCCTTTCGACCAGCCACAAGGCAAAAATGGTACAAAGAACCAACCAGCCAGCCAACATCACAGATTGCAATATAGCATCAGAAGCATATACAAATCCGGCCTTTTGGAAAATTAGCGGAGCGTAAAGAAGCATTGGTGTAGCGCCACTCCATTGCGAAAAAAATGCGAGGCATACGGCAATTATCAAAGCAAGCCGGATGCCCTTCTGAAATAATTCAGAAAATTTACCGGATTCAGACTGAATAGAATCTTCTATTTCTTTCATTTCGGTTTGTGCAACTGATTCACCATTAATTCTTTTTAAGACAAGGTATGCTTCTTTTTTACGGTCCTTTTTGATCAGCCACCTGGGACTTTCCGGTATGACAAATAATCCTCCGATAAAAAACAGGATAGGGATGCTTTGAGAGGCGAACATCCACCGCCAGCCGAGATTGAATGACATAAAATAGGACACAATTATTGCTGAAAGCAAACCTATACAGATGGCAAATTGATTAAGCGTAACCAACCTTCCCCTGATAGAAGACGGCGCTATTTCTGCAATATACATGGGAGATACAATGGAGGCCAGGCCGACTCCCAATCCACCTATTATTCGAAAAACATTGAAAACTCCTATTGAAAGGGCAATTGCCGTGAAAATTGTTGATAAGCCAAATAAGATGGATGAGAAGAATAATGCTTTTTTCCTGCCAAACAAGTCGCAAATGGTTCCTCCCAGTAATGCGCCAAACACACATCCTATTTGGGCGCTGCTCATAACAAAACCAAGGTTGGCGCCTGTCAGGTTGAATTCTTGTTTCATAAAAATGATTGCCCCCGATATGATAGAAATATCATATCCGAATAAAAAACCGCCTACCGCCGCTACCATAGATATAATGTAGACATACAAATTGTTTGGTTTCGAGGAGAAATTATTTTTCTTGTTCATAGGTTTTCTTTAATTATTGGTAAATCCTATATTTTTTTGCCGCTTCAAACATGGCAACAATATTTTCAGCCGGGGTATCCGATTGAATATTGTGACCTGGGCCGAAGACATAACCGCCGTCTTTACCCAAAGTTTTCATCAGCCGTTCTGTCTCCGCATAGATTTCGTTTTTTGTTCCATTTGGAAGGGTGTATTGTTCGTCGAAAGCGCCCCAGAAAATTATCCTGTCGCCAAATTTTTCTTTCAGAAGAGCAGGATCCATATCTTTTGCGCGGGTCTGAACCGGGTTGAGAATATCCACTCCTGTTTCGATCAGATCGTCAATCAATGGAATGATGGAACCGCAGCAATGGAGCATGATCTTTGCATCGGTTCTTTCATGGATGAATTTAAAAATAGCGCTGTGGTAAGGTTTCAGGACTTCCCTGTAGGTTTCAGTATCCATTTGCGGTCTATCCTGCATCCCTAAATCATCGGCATAGCAGATTACCTGGGCATATTTCCCAACCTGATCAATATAGTTTTTGAAAAATGTTTTCTGCAATTCCAGTAACCGGTCGAACAGGAATCTTAAAAAATCAAAATTCATCAGAAGATCGCAAGCGAGATTTTCGTAACCTCTTAATTTTTGTGATGTTTCGTAGAATCCTGGAACACCAAAATCAGCAACTATGGCATACTTACTGTTCTCAAAAAGATCTTTCGCTTTATCCTTTAATCCATAATATAGTGCAGGATTATTTGCATCAGGCAACTGCATTCTCTCCAAATCATCTATTTTAGCTTCCCTTAAAGGATTCTCTATTACATCAAAATATTCATGAGGCACTGCTTTTTTCAGCTTCATTCCAAAACCATCGTAGTAAGTATTGTTGATGATGTCTGGTGGTATTACATTTAGCGATATTCTGCGAAAATCCGATTCAAAGAGATTCTTAAGCTGGTCGCAGGGCTCCACAGTACCCATAGTGTAATCAATTATTGTGTCATTATCATCGAAAATATTTAAATATTTTTTCAATTTTTTATGCGCTTCAATATCAAGGCAGGTAACTACGGTTCCACCGAAATCAACTGGCACTTTGTCTGCTTCCTGATGATTGAAAACTCTTTTTACCCGGTCTCTGCTTGTTAGCTTTTTTCCTGATGTTGTTTTCATATTTTTCTTATTTTCGCCAATAATGAATAAATCAGTTTGTATTTATCTAATTGCTTTTTATATTTCAAATGCATTTCCTTATCGGGAGAAATGGTGCTTTTTAATTGCAGGGTTTGTTTGACGGCATCTTCAGCATTTTTGTAAATACCGGCTGCAATACCTGCAAGCATTGCCGCTCCCTGACAGACAGCTTCGGGATGACTAAGCAGTTGAAAGGATTTGTTTGCAATATCAGCACGAAGTTTTAGTGTAAATTCAGATCGGGTATTTCCGCCAAAAATTCTAACATTTTTAATTTTACCTGTTATTTCTTCCAACGCCGAAATGTTCTCTGCAAGCTCGCATGCAAGGCCTTCAAAGATTGCTTTGTATAGATGATATTTATCCGATGAAGAAGTCAATCCAATAATAGACCCTGTTGCATTAGCATCCCAGTGCGGGTTGCAGGATCCTACTAAATGAGGAGTCACAAGAATCCCGGTAGGCTCAGTGATTGATTCAATTGTCTTATTTAATAAGTCAAAAACGTTATTGTTCTCTTTTTCAGCATTCATTTTATCATTTTCGCAAAACTGATTGATGAACCAATTGATGATAAAGCCTGCCGGGAAAAAAGCCAGCGTAACATACTTATTGGGAACGACATGACAATATGAATTAAGATTATATTTATAAGCCTGATCCGTATTGTATGGTTTGTCTGAAACAGCAACAAGACATTCGTAAGTGCCAGCGGAATCGGAAGTGTCACCCGATGCAATCACTCCAGCCCCCAATGCACCACAGGGCTGATCGTGTCCTCCCAAAGCTACAACTGTTCCTTCCATTAATCCGAGCTGTGATGCTATTTCTTTGGATAGTCTGCCTACAAGGGTGCCGGATGCAGCAAGGATTCCGAATTTTTCTTTTGGAATGTCGCAATGTGTCAGGATTTTTTCCGACCAGCAATGGTTGTGGATATCAAAAGCCATAGTTCTCGAAGCAAGCGAGTAATCTGTGTATGGAAGCAAATCCAGTTGTGTCAAAATGTAATCGCCCACACTCAGGAATTTATCTGTCTTTGCATAAATCTCTGGTTTGTTTTTTCTGATCCACATGATCTTGTTTAAGGAGAACATGGCGTGCAATGGAACACCGGTGATTTTATAGATTCGTTTTTTTCCAAATGTTTTATCCCACCATTCGGCTTCTCCCGCGGCACGATTATCGGAATTCATTATCGCCGGGCCTGTGGTGTTCCCATTTTTGTCGACGGGTATGGTTGTTTCGCCATGAGAACTGATGGCGAGGGCTTCAACAGGATCATTCTTTACCCGTTCGCTCAGCAAACGAATGACCTTGAATGCTGCATCCCTGAATACCATTGCATCTATCTCAACCATTGATGGGCCAATGTTTACGGTGGAGTAGGATTGGCTTTCACTTGCCAATTCAATTCCCGAAATGCTGAATATGACGCCTTTGCAGCTACTTGATCCAATATCTATTCCCAATAGGCTCATATTCGTTAATCGTAAGTAAGCATTATTTTAAAAAAGGGTTCTTTCCTGCTATCGATCATTTTGAAGACTTCTTTTATTTCAGAGATTTTGAAATAGTGAGTGATCATCCCTTTCGTGGAAATTTTCCCTTTTCCCATGAGGTCAATCATTTCTTTGTAATCCTGCGGAACATACATGGTGGTTCCGGAAATCCTTAATTCATGCTGAACAAAATCGGGCAGGTGCGGGATGCAGTATTCGTTCTGTAGCACGCCGATGATTACAATGCGGGTACCGCGCCGGGCAATCTTGAGAATTTCATCAAATGCTTTTCCTTTTTCCCCAACACAATCATAGAATACATCCACGTCTTTGGCATTGCCGAAAAGACGCGTTAATCCCTGTTCGAGTGTTTCTTTCCTTACATTTATTGTTCCATCAGCACCCAGTTTTTTTGCCAGATTTAATCTCCATTCATCAAGATCGGCAATAATTACTTTTTTGGCACCGAGAACCTTGCAACTTTGCATGGCGAATATTCCTATAGGCCCGGCACCGACAACAAGGGCGATATCGCCGGATTTTATTTCGCCGCGCTTCGCACCGTGATAGGCGACACAGGCAGGTTCCACCATTGCAGCATCATCCATGGTCATCGTATCGGGGATAGGAAGCACCATTTTAGCATCCACACATACATAATTAACATGAGCTCCATCCGCCTCGGCTCCCATGCATTTCAATTCTTCGCAGAAATTGTAGGTTTCTGTCTGGCAGGGTTTGCACTTTCCGCAGACAACATGAGGAATAGCGGTTACACGAATCCCTTTTTTCAGATGCTTCACGTTTTCCCCAAGTTCTTCAATGGTACCTGAAAACTCATGTCCCATGATCAGTTGTTTTTTTGCATAAGGATGCAAACCCCTGTAAATAGTTGGATCAGAACCGCATACACCGCAGCGTTCCACTTTTAAGAGTATTTCATCTTTCCCGGGATTAGGAATACCGGTCTGGTCTATTACCAGTTCCCCTGGTTTGACCAATGTTATACGAATCATTTTTCCCATAATCTGTTTAATTAAAAAATATTAAGCGCCTCTGACACCCTTTATACCAAGAAAATAACAGAACCACTCCAAAGCGTCGGCAACTTTGGCATCGTGAATTAAAGAGCCATGATGCACGATCCCGTTTTCAATCATTTTATTTTCCCAATCGAATACATCTTTCACTTTCACCCAGCCATAGGCCCCTCTCACGAATGGTGGAATGTCGACTACTTCGCCCGATCCATAGAACATGTTGAATTGTCCGTCGTATTCGACCAATCGGGCGCATGTAACCGGACCGGGTTTCAGGCGGAATTCGAGGGCACCGTGACAGGTGGGGCACCATTGTATCATTCGTTCGTTTCTTACCAATTTGGGTTTGCAATCTTTGGCACAGATACTGCGCGGAGCGTTACCACAATGCCATGCCAGCCAAACGTTTTCCTCGGTTGGATGCAAATCGGTCCAGTCGATGAATTGCGGGGCTGTAATGTTTAACCCGGCGCTGTTTATAGCATGCATGGTTGCTGCACCCGGAACATCTACTTCACAGGCTGTCAGCATTCCCCGTTCATTTAAACGGCCAATCACAGAACAAACTGAAATTCCGATTCGCTCCTGAACCCTTGTCCAGCAGTTGATTGCAAGCGAATCGACATCAAGTTCTTTGGCGATTCCTAGAAATCCGTATTCTGCTTTTGCGAGGTTTTCGATATCGTTTTTCTGGTTTTCTGAAACATCAACATCTTTTGTAATTTCAGCCATGATCCTTTGCACTTCGGGATTTTTCCCGTCTACTTTTTCGATGCGTGTCAGAACAGTGTCAAGGTCCATCGGAACAACCATCTGTGCGAATTGCTTCTGCATGGCTTGTTCACTAAAGTTTTGCGATTCGAATAATTGGGGCCTTGTACCAAGCTGCCCTATTTTA